>Ga0209671_1005644_pt1 | contig 12693 bp, 6 predicted proteins | sample WorMetHERISLAND2_2_FD_187401 | JGI IMG/M metagenome (GOLD analysis project Ga0209671, IMG submission 187401) | Marine gutless worms symbiont microbial communities from Max Planck institute for Marine Microbiology, Germany - Olavius geniculatus... | ecosystem: Host-associated > Annelida >... | reverse complement strand
GCGTATGTGTGTGTGTGTGTCTGTGTGTGTATCTGTCCTCTGTCTATCTCAGCGCAAGAACCGACCGATTGGTGCGATGGGACGGGGGTCGGCGGACTTTTGGCTCATTGCCGTGGCAATGTGACACGTTGCTGTGCTTGTTTATTTTTATTCTGTCCGTAGACGATAGTTTTCGGAGCGAAGTGACCGACCGACGCAGCGGTGTGGCTAATGTGCCACGCTTGACTGTCGCTTTTTATGGGCAATCGCACGACGCACCCTGGTCGATGCACTGGTGTTGCAGCTATCATGACGCCTACGATTCGAACTTATGTTTTGACATATGGCGCGTTACAAATGCAGACTACTTACTTACTTACTTACTTACCGACATCTATCATCTCTGTTATCATATCCAGTCACAAGACACAATAAGCACACAGTGCTGACAAACCGAAATTATGAAATTATTCTGCACTGGCTCTCGTACTGCCTATCATGATGCTTGCAGCTGAAGTGCTAACTGTGAAATGCGAAGGCGCGAAATCTGTTTAAGTGTAAAGTGCGAAATAAAATGCGAATTTTGCGTCGCATTTTTTTTATTTATCGGTTTGCCTTGTCTCACTGCAACGACTGATCAGCCCTCTCAGTCTGACGGGTCTGATTAATTGTCATTGGCAAACATCGGAGTTCGTTCAACGCTCGCGTCGTCGATCGTCGTATGTGTTTTATAGACAATGTTGTTTGTTGCAATGTTGTTTATTTATTCATTCATTCATTCATTTTTATTGTTGTCAGCGACAGCTCATTCTAAGCTATTAGCTTGTTTACAAGAATAATTAGACATGGGTGTTAAACTCGGGCGTGCAAAATATCAGCCATCCACTTCAAGGGGAACATTTTTAAATTAGGGGTTGAATGAAGGGGGTAAGAAAAATGTGCGTTTTCAACGGAAAACTGGCCATATTGTAGGCGCCAGATATCCCAAGAATTCCTGGATAGCTGAAACTTCTTTTGTCGAGCCTATATTTTAGATCTAGCTCCGAGATGGACTAAATTCCATTCAGTCCATCTCGGAATATCGACAACTCGTGAGACAGTTATTAAATCGATTCCGAAAACGTCATGTTTTATCGTTTGCAACGATGAATGTCACTGTTTGACGCGTTTGCGCGTTAATCAATGCATGACGCGACCTGCACATAGATTTATTTGTTTTTATGCTTACACATGGACTGTTGATGCACTAGATTAGTAGAACTTAATGAACAGTACAATTTAGTTCAGTTTGTAATAAAATTTTGATTAAATTTTAACGAACATTTCATGCCGATTTTCTCCCATATCGTTGATTGCCCTGTGGCGCCACCAAGCGAATAGTCATTACTATGTAACGGTTTTTAATCTCTGGCACAGTCTTATGTCGCATCATCGATCATTCACTTAGCCACTTAATAATTAATTCGTTTAGATTTGTTTCATGCATATTAATTTGTTTGATGTTTATTGTTCATCAGATATTGTTCATTCAGATGTGTTGTCATACTCATATTCATTACTCACGAACTAATTAATCAAACTGGTAGCTGAATTTATAATTAGGCTCGTAATTAACTTAAATTGTCCGTATTTCTATTTACAGTTTGATTGTTTAAACATAATACCTCTCTGTATTTGTTTATTGTACATATTTGATGTTTGATGTTTCTGCGTGTTTGATTACATTTGCGCAGATATTATATATAGATTGTTTTTGTTTCATGTTCTTTGTTGTCTGCGATCATGTGATGATTTTTACACCTTGGAATCTGACTGTTTTACACATTCGTTGCATTAATCAGTAATACTTTAATTGTACCTTGTTGACGATAGGCATGGCATTAATTATCTCGCTCATCGTGTTTATAGTTTATGTTTAAAATTTCATCACATTTCATACAACCTTATTATTGACACTGTTTATCCATCGTAATCACGAACGGTCAATGTTTAATTAGTTTAATAGTACATTATTGTGTTTGTATATTTGTCATTCGTCACAACGCTCGGAGTTGATGGTTAATTTTTGCGACTTTTTAGTACTTAGGATTTCTATTTTGGTTTTTGCACTTTAAAAATTTTGTAATTTGCACCCAAAATTTTAAAAAAAAGAAGAGCAGGGAGGGTGTAGGCGCCAGATATCCCAAGAATTCCTGGATAGCTGGCGGCCGCGCCCAAGGCTAAATTAGAAAGACGCAGCCGCCGAGCGTTGTGTTGAAACAGCTGTGACATTCTTGTATAAAAGACCAGTACTGCAGCGGCGACCAGCAGTTAGTGGCCGTTCGTGTTTACTTGCGGACCGATGTGTAGATAGAATAGTTTTCGTCGCAGTTCTTTCAGATATTTGGGTGAGCAGAAATTATGTATATTGTATTTTATGTTATTTCGCTACAAGTAATGGTTAATGGAATTTGAACAAACGTTTTCGGAATCGATTTAATAACTGTCTCACGAGTTGTTGATATTCCGAGATGGACTGAATGGAATTTAGTCCATCTCGGAGCTAGATCTAAAATATAGGCTTGACAAAAGAAGTTTCAAAAGGTTAAATTAAACACAACAAAGAACTGACAATAACAATGGGAGAAAGCTTTGGCGGGATCAAAGGTCAGATTGGGGCGGTGAAATCTATTCATAATTAAATTCCCCACATTTAAATTGGATCATAATAATATCTCGGAAACGGTGAGAGAGATACGGCCAAGGTAACTATTAATCACTTATAGGAAGTGCCATACGCTCTTTCAGATGAAATGAAAATCATTGACCTTGGATGACCTTCAAGGTCAGTGACAACCAGTACGGTCGGCCGCACTCTAGCAGCAGCTGGGCTTCTTGTTTTCGCTCGCTGCGCTTGCTAGATTCAGTTCTAGTCTTAATAACAAGTAATTTGAGCAAAGCTCACGTGACGCGCGATAGCAGCAGTCCTGCCACCTTGGCAATCAATGTACAGCAATAAATAATAATGCGTCTTGAAAGAATACTTAAATTTGAGGCCTCCGTCCGGAAGACTTTGAATTTAAGAAATGTACGTTCTATGCTAAAAATTTCATACGCAGGTTGTCCAAGCCTATTTCCAGCCATTTCCGCGCAATTCACTCTTAAAATGTGCGTAGCAGCCCAAAATCACGAAAAATTCACTAAAACCCCACTATTTGGCGGTTCAAGGTCATTCAAGGTTATCGATGTTGACACCCCTAAGATGCTTGTCACTAGTGCGTGTTATGATAAGCAGGATGTCTGTGCCTATCTGCAACTGTTTTCGTGCTAGACGAGGCAATATCAGTAAAATAACCACATTTTTGAGGAGTGCCTTTCTTCGATGCTGTTGTGCTTACTGCGCAAGCCTCTTTGAACTTAGAAGGTCGGCACTTGGACTGCTAAAATCTGCGTTTAATGCTGAAACTTTCTTATGCAGGTTGTCTTGGTTTATTTTCAGGCATTTCGTCACAATTCACTTCTGAAATGTGCACTGCAGCCTAAAATTGCGAAAAATTGACGAAAAACTTTCTTTGAAGGTCGTTCAAGGTCATCGATGTTGATAAATCTAAAAAGCATGTCATCAATGTTTGTTATGATAAGCACCACGTCTGTACCTATCTGCAACCGTTTGCACGCTAAAGTCAACGACAGCGAATATGCATGTCCTTCCACTCGATCGAGCCAATAGCAGCAAAATAACGTCTTTTCAGGGGTACCCCTCTTTGACGCCCTCGTTTGAGGGAAACCTCGCACCGAGGGGGCACAAAATTTTGTCACAAAAAAAAACGAGTTTTCGATGCAGCCAGTGGTGTTTCGTCATCCTAGCTTGCACCGTTTTGATGTATAAGTTGACAGACCGCAACTGAACATACCGAGAGCAAACTACTTAAACGATAGAAACAGAACAGTTTAAAACTCAATAGTACTGTTTATGTAGCATCCGAGTTATGAAATTACAGTTCAATAAGTGATTGTCATGATCAGGAAGAGAGAGAGACTATTGTAATCGAGGCCTAAGACTGTAATGTTGCGATGCCGCGGAGGGGGCGGAAGCATAGAGCGCAGAACATGGTTAGAATTCGTGCAGGTTTTACTAAATAGGTTATTGTCAGTGTTCTCACACAGTTCTTCAAACATCGGCAGACGCACTGCGTAGTATCCGTGTCGCTTAGATCGGCGAAGTAGAGCATCAGTTCGTTGCCGGTCAGAAGCTTTGGTAAATTTTCTCCAAGCACTGGTTGCATAGGTGAGTTTAGCAATAATGACTGGCCCACCTGAAAATTGTCTGTATTGCTGCATCTCACATCCCGTGGGCTCTTAACAAACGCAGAGCAACAGGACTTCGGAATGTTTCCGATACGTTCTGAAGCAGAATAGATTTCTTGAAAGCGTGACTCCAAGTATCTTTAGACTGTCAACTCTGGCTAGATTTGGAGCATCGGCATGACGTCTACGCTTTGGATTGACGAACAGAATTTTACAGGATTTTTCACAGTTCAACGTTGAGTTATTCGCTGCTGGCCACGTCTGGGTGTTGTTCATTTCTGCTGGATGGACTCTACGTTTGATGCGGATATAATCAAATAAGTATCGTCAGCGAACTTAAGATTAAGTTGCCTGGAGTGACTACTTGCAGAATGACATATGCTGCGGGTCCTATACTGGAGCCTTGATACGGCTACAGAGTGACGGACGGACGGACAGACAGATGCCCACGCCATGGCTAAGACGCGCGAAGCATTCTGCTATCGCGCGTAAAAATACTACACTGGCATAGTCAACGTCGTCAGGTGGCAGCGACTCATTAATTTGATGTAATTACTAATTACTTCTAACGAAATTCGTGTCATTCGAAAAAGCACTTAACTGCTAAACGTTCTTGCTTGGTCATAGTCATCATGTACTAATGTTTTAACAGTAATGTTTTAGTCCATTGACTTAAAGTCTTAAACCCAGTCGGAGGGGAAACGATAGAAAAAAACGCATTTTTGCTTGCTTTTTATGTTATTTTCATCTTGTACGCTAACTTTTGGTGTTTATTATTGTCACATAAACTTCTAAAAACGCTAACCCTAATCCTAAGCCCTAAACCTACACCATAATGTTCACGCGAATTCTAGTCAGTAGTGCGTACACTATATTTAATTTTATTCGCTAGGGGCGACTGCGATTTTTCGTTTTGGCCGGTCAGATAGCCTACAGGCTATTCGACCGGCTGCCGGTCAAATAGTCAGTGCGTGAGTGTTATGCGAGGCTAAAAATACGCCAAATTTTTTTCTGGCTCTGACGCTCTGACGGAACCCCTAGTCAGCTGGGAGGGTGGATTCCTCTCCCCATTCCTCATCCCACTCGACGTCTGTGGCGTCGCGTTCTCTCTTTGCCCATTTGAAAACATCTGCGGCGGTCGCTTTTGGCCGTCATCATTATCATCGTCATCGTCGTCGTCGTCGTCACAGACATTGCGCACATGCAGGGTAGCGGTAGCACAATAAAAGTAGGCCTGCATCATGTAGGCCTACTGACATTTTGTGAAATTGTTTCATTGATATACGCTGTCGTAAATTTGCAGTTAATTGATTGATTAATACCCTTTCATCACACCGCAAACGCGGCGCTTACTGAGTACTAACCCCCAGTACGCGTGGTGGTCTGTCGTTTCAGGGTCACTTCAACATGTGTTCTGTGTGGAACGGATACCCGGGCACCGCTATGCCGTAAGTCTGACCTACATACTGCATGTCTACAGGACAAGTACAGCGTAGCAGATCAATCATTGAAGTTAAAATCCCAGCGTTATTGGCTAATTAACTACTTTTGTGGTTGTTGCTTGATCTGCCTTATATCTCCTCTTGTTGCAGTCTCGGCGTTTTTTTAAACAGGCTGGTCAAATAACGTCAGAAGTAGCCTTGGTTTAAGCCGAGTCTTATGCTTCATTTTTGGAAGCTGTTTTGCGTCCGATGAACTTTTGAGCTGCAAATTGGCATATACTGGTTACACGTATGTGTTCTCTGGATAGTAGCCGATACAGGACAAACGAACAGACAGACAGGCAAGACTTGTAATGCGGCTTATTGTGTTATGCAAGACGGCTTGGTAGCGTAACGGTAGGATGTCGAACTTACGATCGGGAGGTTGTGGGTTTGACTGCAGTCGGGTCGCTCCTGGATGGGTCACGGTTTTGGTAGGCTGTATAACCAACATCAAGATAAACTCAGCTTCCCATCTCTCCGCGGAAGCTAAATCGAGTACTGACCTGTCTGGCTTGGGTTAAAGCGGGTGGCAAAAACACTGTGTGATCCCACATGGCAGGTGACGCTCCGTAGCTGTGCGATGGGTTTTCATGAGGAGCTACACACAGTTTTTTTTTACCGTTTGTCAGGTTCGTGTCGAAGCTGTTTCTGATCTGGCAGCTGGCGTTCTGGTGTCAATGCGTCTTCTATGACAGCACCTTCAAGGAACCCAATGTGAGAGTTTCCATTATAATAATACGATTCAGAATTTGCGCTGGAAAACTGCGTGCCATGGAGGCAAGCTGCCAGTTCAAGCGATCATAAGCTTTTTTAGAAATATGCAAAAGTGTCAGCATTGTTTTAGTCTTGTATTATTGTTTTTTAAACTCGAAATTTTGTACCTCGACCCACGGATCATGACTTTTGGTTGTCATTTGCATTGTGAGTTACATAGACGTTTCTTTCTAGTTCTTAACTGTTCAGTAGGCCTATGCATAATGCTCGCCTTAACTGTCCACATGCGAATGTACGTGGTAACTGCGATAATGTGCATTTGTCACTTGATAATAAAGAGTACTTGCTTAATCTGGCACATAAAGTACAAGACCTGAAATGATTTTAAACGGAACTGAAATGACTGAAATGAGTGAGTGAGCGAGTAGGGTTTAACGTCCCACCCGACACAGTATAGGTCATTTCGGGGACGGTCTTTCCAGGCGGAATGCACACAAGCACATAATAACGGAACTGTAAGTTTAACCTTTACAGAAACACAAAACACAAGATACAAAAAACAAGCTAAACCTGCACTGACAGAAATGGAACAAGTAGGCCTACTGCTGTGTGTTCTTTTTTTGCATTATTGCATTGCAAGAAATATCTTATAATGTTCTACGTTGACTTATTGTATACAATATTATAACCTGTCTGCCGGCATCACTTAAAGCATTAGCGATGCCGACTATTGCGACGGTTATTACTATAGCGTGGTCTGTCCTTCCGTTCGTCTGTCTCTGTCACACTGATGTGCCCTACGATAGCCTTTGGACTGAATGAGATGCCGTTTGGCAGACAGTCATGTAGCTTTGCATAGCGATGCATGGCACATGGGTCCGGTCTCTACACAGAAAAAGAGAGGTGTCTCACGAAATACAGTTTGAAGTTGCAGCTTTGTTTGTAGATATGATCGCAGGTTGATGTCCCCTTTTTGTCTTCTGACGTGTGGCAGCAGGTTTATGACACATTCCTTTGCCAGCTGCTCCTGTATTCTGCTCTTCTTTTTAAAGCGACCTAGTCTTTGCTTGTGATGTCGCCGAGCATTTGCAGGCGCTTTCATCATCTCATCATTTTGTTCTCCATTGTGTCGCGTAGCAGTGAATAATGTCTCCTCAAGACGTGTTTTATCCGTCTGAGTTTGCGATGCTGTACTTTGCTATTGCCCAAATTTTTACTCGAGAGCCCCGTTGACGAAGGAATTTAGACTGAATGAACTCTAGTGTATGGTTGACGTAACTATGATGGTTTTACGTGCGAGAGCTAGCATAGCTATAACGCGTATTAGCTACGGTAATTCTGTCCGTCCGTCTGTCCGTCCGACACGACCCGGTACCAGTTCAATCCCAGGTGAAATAGAGAGTTCGGGTTTTCACCGTATGATAGCCTAGAGTCTGTAGTATTTCGTGACAATATTTCATGTCGTTGAGTGAAAGGGGTCCCCACAAACAAGGGGGCGAAAGAGGAGCACCCCCTTAAAAAGACTTTATTTTACCGCTATTGGCTCGTTTAACGCTAAAATTGTTGCAGATAGGCACAGACATGCTGCTTATCATAACAAGCAGTGCCGACGAGCTTTTTACGAATGTCAACATCAATGACTGTGAATGACCTTGAACCCCCAATATAGGGGGTTTTAGTTAATTTTTCGCGATTTCGGGCTGCGACACGCATTTCAAGAGTGAATTGCGCCAAAATGGCTGGAGATAGACTAAAACAACCTGCGTGCGAAATTTTTAGCATTGAATGTAGATTTTAGCAGTCCAAGTCCGAACACTCTAGGTTCAAGGAGGGTTGCGCAAGCGGGTATCAAAGAAAGTGGTTATTTATCTGTTGTTGGCTCGTCTAACGTGAAAATGGTTACAGATAGGCAAAGACATGCTGCTTATCATAACAAGCACTGGCAACGAGCTTCTTAGGAATGTCAACATCGATGACCTTGAACGACTTTGAACCTTAATAATATTGGTTTTTAGTGAATTTTTGGCAATTTTTGGCTGCAAAGGAGTGAATTGCGACGAAATGGATGGAGATAGACCAAGATTACCTGCGAACAGGAACTGCTATAGGCTCTAGCGCGTCTCATGAACATTAGCTCAGATTTGTTGTTGTTGTTTGTCGCAGACCGCGTCCATTCCGCGTCCGTCTGAGGTCTATTTCCAGCTTGTTCTCTTGGGTGCATCTCTCTTCGCCAGCAACAGGTTTTTCTGTACTTGTTTTTATAAGCCTACAAAATGGCCCATCTCCAGTAGTGTGCGTGTATAATGAGTTAAGAAAAACAAATTTCAAAACAAGAGTCGTAGCCCAGTACTGTACTAAGACGCCGTAAAGTTATGTCTGTTTTTGTTACAGTTTTTTTCAGTCTATAAGATTTATTGTGTATTTTTTTTATACTACCACTACGTCATGTTAAGTGCTTTGGTGCATTTGGCAGCTGTGCTCTGCCCAGACCCGCTGGGGAGTTTACACGATCCCCAGATTTTGCAGCTAGATGTCGGGGGTCAAAAACTTAGAAAGTGGGACAGAAAGGGACGGATGAGAAAAAGACGGATGAGAAGGAATCCAAAAGTGGGAGAGATGTTGGGAAGTCATGCATAAGCAATTCAAGGCACATTAATGCAGTTTCTTCACCCCGCTTTTGGCAAAAAGCGGTCTTTCACTTAGGCCAGTAATTAGTTAGAAGTAAGTAAGCAACTCGTGTATGTAGCGATCAAGTCTGCGTCCGACGTTATATGCAGTGACGACCCAACGGAACGCCAGGTTGGACGTCAAGTGTTATTTTAAGGCGACAGATATAAACTGAACTAGCTGACACATTTCGCTTTAGTTCGGGTCAATTCTGTTGTTTAGTACACTTTTAGATGCAAGTTGCAACTGAGCAGAACTGAGATTTCATGCAGCCCAGTTTGGGTCAGTCTACCGTTTTGTAGACCTACGTGCGACCGTGCAGATGCGACCAGTTTTATACCTATATTCTTGAGGGGTCCGATAAGAATTTCAGAGACGGACGGCAACTGAAAGCAGTCCAGAGCAGAGAAACTTTTTACGCTTGAATCGGCTTGACTGATCGATTGATCTGAGATTGCTTTTGAATGTTGCGTACTCAGCATCGTTCCGATGATCGTGATTCTAATGGTGCCGCACTCGATTCTCAACTTCCTGCTCGCGATGGCGAACTTCTGTGAGCTCGCGAACACCGACGCCATTCTCATCATTGCGCTGTGAGTGAGTTGTTCACTGTTAGCTGTATAGCGCGCGCTGCATGTTTTATGCCCTGTGCATGTCAAAAAGATCGCCGACCGGCATTTTACAATACCAAATGAGCCAATTTTTGAATTTTAAAGGGAAAGATTTCGTTTCAAAGTTTAGCGCTTTTTAGGCCGCCCGGAACGGTAGTTCCCGGAAGGTCTTATGTTTTACAACAGTTCTTTATTTAAAAAAAAATTTCAACGCGTAATCTCCGAGGTCCCTTTGCCGATCGCCGCGAAATTTTGCGTCATGCTCGGAAGCATGTTCTATTTTATAACGCCGGTCCAGAAGTTTGGGGGGCCCTTACCTTACCTTACCTCCGATGTGGACAGGTTCTTACACCTGCCCAGCGCTGAGATTGTATCAGCTCGGCCCAATGCGCGTCCCCGAAGTAACCACAAGGTTACAGGTAGCGGCTATAAAGCCGTAGATGTAAAGCCGTAAATGGACGGCTATGAAGCCGTAGTCGGCTGTGAAGCCGAAACCAGCACAAAAGCACTGGTAACGTGTAGCAATCTGCTCTCACGGGTTTGGTCAGCTCTTAGTTAGCTCCTCACCTCCAGATTTTAGAAATCTTTCGGGTCATCGGTGCAAAGCCCCACCACCACGGCAAGGTGGCTGACCATGGTGGGAAAGTTTGGGGGGCTGCCTCCAAAAAAATTTGGGGACGAAAAAAGATGCTAATTTTGGCCCGATTTCGGACCCCTTTTCAATTTGAGCGCGAATATCTCCGGAACGGATAGAGATATCCAAAATCGGAAAAATATTTGACCGACAGCGTTTCCTCCGGCGTTGGGCAAAAAAGTTTGGTGAATTGTGTCCACTAATTTCGGAGATTTAGAAGTGCAATTATACCCCGAAAATCAAATTTTTCGGAATACCATATTTTGGCTCTTAGGGGGTGCTGCGCTCTGAAATTTTCACACGCACTACAGAATGACTAAGTGTTGCTAGCGTATACTTCACCGGGTATGGGGGCTCCCCCAACAAGTTTTTTTTCAGTGAGGAGTTAAAAATTGGCCTAAAATTTAGTGTATGAGTCACTAGATCTTTGGCGCTAAGGGGATTAGCCTAATGAAACTTTACCACCTGATGTGCCGCAGGATGGGGCGTTAACGCGTGTACAAAATTTGGGGGGGCACCGCCCCTTTAAAATCTGGGAAGGCAAAAACGTCCAAAATTCGGCGCGATTTAGTACAACTTTTAACTTTGACTGTAAATATCTCTGGAATGGATTCTGATATCGACAAGCGGTTAACGGCGTTATAAACTACTCTCCCTTCCGCGTTGAAAAAATTGATGAACCACGAAGTTGTGTTTGCTCATTTCGACCTACCCAACATCGACAGTTCGCGCGTTTTCGGAGAACTTTAGACTTTGATCGCATATATCTCGAGAAGAGATAGAGATATCGATAAACGAAAAACGGCGTTTACAACTATACGATCGATTATACGTCGAACGCAGCAAAAATGGTGAACTTGGGTTTACAAACAATAAAGTTCTGTTGTCTCATTCCGACCCACCCAAGTTTAACATTACATGTATATCATAATGCAGTTGCGTTAGGGCCACGTGACTGATGCGAAAGAAATTTCAATCCCTCAACTGTCCCACAATCGGACTTACGGCGCCGGGCGGCCTTACATTGGGCTCTGCCCCATATTTCTAGTTTGGCTCTATTCTTCGAATTCGGCATTCGGCATTTTTTAGTTTTTCAATAACACTAGAGGTTGGCATTAGTTTTGTTTTAATTTGACAGTAACGAATGATTTTTTTTCGTGGATGGTGTTGAATTGTTTTTAAATTTTGTCTTTAAAATATACATTACATGTAGCTGATATGGCATAGAGTCTGCAGTGAATTCGTAAGGCGACGACTCAGTGTTGTCGTGAGGTCGTCCTGTAGGCCGCATTACGAGTCCTGTCTGTCCGTCTCTCATGCAGTCCGTCTGCGTGTCTCTCGTACGAGCTCTTAAAGCGTAAACAAACGCAAGAGTGCTAGAGGGCCAAGAGTGATTCAAGTGCTAAGCTTGATTTTTAGTTCAAAGTTCAAAGTTTTGATTTTCAAAGTCTTCAAGAAAATGACACATATCTCGTGTACTCGAGCACATGTTGCTTGCTGGCCTAATTCACCGCTTACGTTTCTCTGGTGCTAAAAACCTCTATGGTGCATTTTGCATATCGCCTGGACGTCTAGCACATTAACGGCCAGTGTAGGCTATAGCTTGTTGACATGGTGGCATAATACAGGGTGGGCCAAAAAACCAGACCTGTTTGAGCATTGATAACTCAGCGGTGATTAGTGTTAAAAAGACGTGTGATATGTCAAAAGTTTCAGAATGCTGTAAAGAATAAATGACAAATTTGCACAGTGAAGCAGTTAAATATTCTTTGCCTAATTTACATAAATATTCGTCACCCCAAAATTCTGCCAAATTTGACTGTAACACATGGATTTAACAAGGATATTTGAGCTTTTTAATTTAGCAATGTTTATTGATGGAAAGGCATGTAATATGCCAAAAGTTTCGAAATTGTGTACAGAAGAAGTGTACAACTTGATGTCTCAGCATTTAAATATTCTTTGCCTGATTTACACAAATCTGTCCCACCCCTAAAATCATGCTAAATTGGCAGTAACACATAAATTTAAGTTGATTTTCATTCAGCATACAGTGAAATATCAACAACCATTAACACACACGTTCGACATAGGCAGTTGCCCAGCTTTTGCATTCATAACCGTCATCAGTCCTTTTAGGCAGCTGATCGATTGCTGGAGTCAATGTGTTCAAGATCAGCTGAGCCAACCATTCGATTATCACACGTTTCAGCTGGTCAGTTACTGAAATTTTTTGACCATGCTATCTGTTGCAATGCCCCCACACTGAATAATTCAGAGAATTTAAATCTGGACTTTTTCTCATTGAGTTTTTAGT
>Ga0209671_1005643_pt1 | contig 12695 bp, 7 predicted proteins | sample WorMetHERISLAND2_2_FD_187401 | JGI IMG/M metagenome (GOLD analysis project Ga0209671, IMG submission 187401) | Marine gutless worms symbiont microbial communities from Max Planck institute for Marine Microbiology, Germany - Olavius geniculatus... | ecosystem: Host-associated > Annelida >... | reverse complement strand
AGTGTCTATACCCGCATGTACCGGGGCAAAAGCGCGTTGATCGAGGGCGCCTACGGCGCCGGCAAGACCCGCTTTTTACAATTGATCCAGCCCAAAAAATTAAAACCGGTTTGGCTCGAATCTCTGGACAACAGACATGAAATCCTGGCATCGATTCTTCAGGAGTTAAATTATGAAGGCCTGGCAACTCATTGGCACACCTCCAAAAATCTGAAAAAAATTTGCAGCCTGTCGGGCTTTTTTATTATCATCGATGAGGCCAATGATCTGGATCGGCGGGTCTGGCCATATTTTAAAAGAATCATTGATGCACACATACCGATGGTCTTTGCCGGCTTGCCCAAGGTCAGAACCTATCTGTTATGCGGTGCACTGCATAACAGATATAATGCTGAGTTTATTGTTATGCGGAGCCCACAGTTCGCGAACCCCGCTACCCGGTCATTCAGGTGTATTCTTACTCCGCATAAAAGAGCCGCTTCGCAACGAAGCTATCAGTTTGTCGGTAGCCTTGAAACGTCCAGTACGCAATTTCGGAGCTACAACAGATTCCAGCGCCTTCAGCTTTACCGAGGAATCAGCGCGTGTGTACATCTCAGTCGTTTGCATGTTTGCATGCCCGAGCCAGAGAGAGACCTTCCGCAGATCATTGGTGGCCTGCAGAATTGTTAATGCGCAGGTATGTCGAAGTACATGCGGTGATACACGCTTCGTTGAAAGAGAAGGGCAACGATTTACAGCAGTGCGAACATGCTTGCGCAGAATGTATTCGAAGCCGGAACGGGTCAGAGGCATGCCACGGGCATTGAGAAACAGTTCCGGCACCAAGACCGTGCCTCTGACTGCCAACCATGCTCGCAAAGCTACTGTCGTTTCTTTCCACAAAGGCAGACACCGTTCTCTTCTGCCTTTACCATGGACGAGAACGCTGGCGTTTGGTTGAAGATTCAGATCGTCTATTCGCAACCCTATCAGCTCGGAGACACGTAATCCGCCAGCGAAACAGAGGTGAATCATGGCACGATCACGGATGCCGTCTCTATTGGTTGGTTCCGGTGCATTTAAGATGGCCTGCATCTCTCCAACTGTGAGGTGTCTGGCAAGGCGTGTATCGGCTTTTTTTGCTGGAATCGCCAAAATACGCCGGATTTGCTCTAAAGCTGTCGTTACACGATATTCCATGAAGTGCATAAATGATTTGATGGCGGCCAGCCGAATGTTTCTATAATTCGGTTTATTTCCGCGTGCAGTTTCCAGGTAGTTTAAAAAGTTTACAATCAGCGGCGCATCTAGCTGTTCCAAATGCAATTCCGACGGCGCAATTTTGAGACACTTACTTGCGTATTCAAAGAGGAGCTTGAAAGTGCAAGCATATGACTCACACGTGTTGACGCTGGCACCGCGTTCTAAAGGCAAGTATTGCTGCAGGAAAACTGTGATGTGGGATGCGATCGGATTCATGGCTGTCCTCCTTTGGTAAAGCGTTCGCAACATTCAGAGATATTTCTCATGAGATCAGGAGTTGTCTCCAGATACCAGTAGGTGTAGCGAACATTGCTGTGGCCAAGATAGGTTGAGAGCGCCAACATCTGTTTTGTGATGCGATCGTGACTATCTGAGCATGCCTCTAATGTTCTCACAGCGAAGGTGTGCCTTAACGAGTGAGGCGTGGGCGCGGCAGAGCCGGTTCTCGCTTCAGGCCGATCTTGTCAACTGCTGTCTGGAATGCGGTCTCAACATCACGAATGAGCAACGGTTTTCTTCGTAGAGAAATGAAAACATGATCGTCGAAGGGCGCGTAGGGGCGGCGTTGTCTAAGATAACGCTCGAGTCCAGCTTGCGCAGTTTCGTGTAAGGGTACGAGGCGACTTTTTCGAAATTTGGAACGTCGGATCACCAGCCCATCCGGGGTGATATCATCGTAGCGCAACCGGATTGCTTCGGATACACGCAGACCAGTACATGCCAGCAGAGCGAAAAGCGTGCTGTAGGTCTTGCGACGCAAAGATCGGTAACCAGACTGAGATGCCGCTTGCACGAGACGCCGGATGTCGTCCTGGGAAAATATATACGGAGTGGACCGTGGCCGCTTCTCGCTACCAAAAACGGCTGGCGGCAGTTCATGGGATTGATCCTCGGCTCGAACATACCTGGCAAATCGAATCACTTGACCAAGTCGGCGAGCACGCTGATGAATCGATTCTGCCAGTCCAGCCCACTCAATGGCGACTTCAGTGCAAACGTAGTGTTTGCCTTTTGCATCTGAGAAGATGGCGAAACTGTGCAAAAGAATGCCTTCAGATTTGAGTTTGAAGCCGCAAGCCCGGCGTACAGCCAAATAGTCCTCTACAGTTTGAATTAACATGGCTGCACCTCCGGCCAGGGTTGAGCAATTTGCCGTAGGGTATTCAAGTCTACTTTGGCGTAAATTTGTGTAGTTTCTATGGAACGGTGCCGTAGTATGGTCGCGATGTCCTGCAGCGAGGCTCCCTGTCGCAACATGGAGGTTGCCGCCGAATGCCTTAGGACATGGGTTGCACCACGGCTCTGGTGAGTGACACCCGCTCGGTGCATAGCTCTACTGACAATAACCGAGATAGCACAACTGGATCCGAAAGCGCAAAAAGGAGCACGCGAGCGGATAAACAGTACATCGGTGTCAGTTTGAGGCCGAACATTTTGCAGGTAGTCAACTATCGCATACCCAACCTTCTGGGTCAGAGGCAATCGGGTCTGACGCCGCCCTTTCCCAGATACGTAAAGCCAGGCTCCTTCCCAATCGATATCGTCCAAACGGAGCTTGATGATATCTCCTGCTCTTAAGCCCAGGCGCGTGAGGAGAAGCAGGATCGCTCGATTCCGCCTGCCGACCGGCGAACTCAGATCACAGGAAGTTATGATACGTTCCACTTTTTCCGGTTGAACATAACGTGGAATTGTGGAAAGACGCCAATGAGCCAGAACTGGAATAGCTGCATACAAACCATCGGCACACCTGCCTTCTGCGATTAAAAAGCGAAGAAACATGCGAAGCGCTGTTGTACATGTTTTCGCAGCCGCCCACCCACTCTGTTGATTTCTTTCCAGAACAAACTTTCGCAAGCTTCTAGCGTCAAATCTGGCTGGGTCTTCTCCAAAACGTTTTAGTAGGTCCCGAATGGGGCGTCTGTAGTTTTTTAGTGTAGAATCACTGGTTCCACGTTGCTGATGCATCCATTGACAGAATTCATCGAGCAAAACCGGATCTTGCGCTACTGATTCAATAGCGGTGGCTGTGGTTACGCCGACACTTTGCAGGTGTTTCAAACACAGGCGCGCTCCATTGAGCAATTGCGACCGCTGACTGTGCCCGTAACGCGGACATTGGCATTGGTCAAGGTGTCGGTAGAAACGCTCAAGAGATTTTTCGGTCAAGCTCGAGATTGGTATGCATTCTTTGTGTGTCCAATAAAGAAAATGTTCCGCCGCTCGGATGTGCTTACGAGCGGTTCTCTTGGCATAGCCTCTTTGGTATAGCTCTGATGCGAATCCCTCAAGCAACAGGCCACCCAGACCATCTCGAAGCGATTGGATTCGTGAAGGGTGATCGTAAAATTGTTCAAGCATGATGTCCTCCTTTGATATGAGTTTTAAGAAAGGAAGGCATCATTATTATGCGGAGTATCTATATTTGCAAGGTGACTCTATTTTATTGAAATAAAAACATTATCTTGAAACATTAAAGATTTACTTATCAGCATAACAATAAACTCAGCATTATATCTGGCCAGTGAACATCCCGATATTCTCAGTCGGCTGAAGGTACTGACGCTTTATCCCATAATCGTTGAAGACTTTATTGCTGAGTATAAGAATTTTTCTGCCGAAGCCGTTGAGCAAATATATGCCGCCACCGACGGCGATATGCGCAAGTTTGAAGAAATCTGCTTGGAATGCCAGGATAAGGCCAAACAGCTCAACTACAGTCTTGTGGATATTAATTTGACCATTACCGTCCTCACGGATCTTCCCGCCAACCATTGATCCGACTTTACCCCGTACCAATCCAATCACCTTCAACCTTGAGCTTTAAACCAGCAATCTGAATAAAATTCCCATAATAAAGATTGCATACCTCCGCAGGGCTTTGACCAGAATCAGTCAAAAATTGAAAAAATGAAGGAAAACCGTGACGGTTATTTGCATTTGGGTGTCATTTTGTAAGAGAAGAAACTATCGATACTATAGTGCTTGTAAAATGCAAAGACAATTATTTTGCGAACTTTGGCGTTACACTATTCGCTAGCGTTTAACCCTCTGCGAGCCGGGATCGTCAGACGATTAACCGGCTATCGTTTGAGCAGCTACAATGCATATGCGTATGGCCGTAGTGCGCCCAAGTGGTTGTCCACCGATTTGATATTGGATCAGTTTGCCGGTGAACAAGACCGCCACCGTAGCTACCGAGAAAAGGTTTAAAAATATGCGTCTGAAGAAAAGCATCTCTTAGAGAACCTGCGTCATGGTTTGATTTTGGGATCCAAAAAGTTTGTAGGAAAAATTAGAAAAAGTTATGCAGGCATAGAACCGGATTCAGCTTTACCGCAGCAGCGCCAAATTGTTAATAGTTTTGACTCAAATAATTATTTGCGCGAAGGGGAGCAAATTTTTGAGTGTGATGTTGAGCATTTTGTGAAAGCAAAAAGGCTCTCCGGGGCTGAAAAAGATGTCCGGGATCTTCTGCTCTACGGAATAAGGAAAACCGGTCAGATAAAGAATAAAAATATCGGCCGATTTTTCGGTTTGAGCTATTCAGGGGTTAGTCACTCAGTACAAGCAGCGAAGCTTAAATTGAGCCAAAGCAGGCAATTGCAGGCTAAATTAGACCAGCTTAATTCACTATTCAAGCTTTGACCCCCTCTCTCGATGCGCCGGATCAGTATGGCTTGTTTTTTAGAGTGGTAGATATCCTTCATCAGATATCCTCTATCGATTTCAACTGGAAATAGTTCCGGGAATAGCTCAATTTGCTTATCGACGTATAGTCTGAAATCGATCGGGTTTTTGATACACGCATTATAATCTTGTTGAGAAAACGGTAAACATATGGTTCTATGGTTACGGTGGGCGGATTCACAGTCTGCTTTTCCCCTATAGTTAGAGGCCTCCTTGCCAGGGAATGGTCTCTAACTATATAAAATCATTAGGAAAAAGTTTAGTCAAATATTCTATGTAATATCAATATGTTGTGGCTCACCGTCGTGGCCTCTACTATAGCTTGGGCTTGATAGAAGTCGTGGCCTCTACTATAGCTTGGGCTTGATAGAAATCAAGATCCCCAAATTCCGTTATAACGAGTATATTTGAATGTATGGCTAAAAAAACGGGCGGTTTATATGAAATCCGGATTTAATATCAATTTTTGTAACACTTTGAAAATTGCAATCATCATTTATGTTGGTGGATTTCTCTTTAATCAGGCAAATGCCAATGGGGAAACTTTAATATCTGACCAAACGTCTATTCCTAAATGGCACTTAAAAAGCTTTGCACCTGAACAAAAGTTGATGAAATCAATCAGGAATTCTTTAGCCGGCGGTGAAAAGGTAGTCATAAATCCGGACTTGGATATGGATTACAATCCATCCATTTCACAAATATATCTGACTCTGTTTCAGGAAGGTCAAAAATTAATTCGATGGGGAAGCCGGAAGCCCTCTATTGAGCAGTCTATAATTAGAAATTGCCAAAAAATAAAAACCCATAAGCGATTCAGAAATTTTGATATTGAAAATCCGCAGAAATGCAGGATACTGTTGGAAATTGTAACCAGTGAACACCCGGTCGATATTAATAAGGTGTCTACTTTAAAATTTGATGCAAACAGATTTGAACCCGGAATTACCGGATTTAAATTCAAGTACAAGGAAAAGCTTTATTATTATATGCCCACAGATGCAACTGTCCACAGCCACCTGAATTTAAAACACACATTAAACTATATCTCAAAAAAGGTGGGTGTATCCAGGCTAACCAATAAGATTACGAAACGAATTGAAATACTAAAAAGGCTCCCCATTGAGTTTTCAATGATAGCGAGCAGGGCATTTATCACTTTTGGCGAAAACGTCCTCCCGCTATATCGCGGGTATCCGGTCCCTGTTGAGTTTTCAAGGTATAGAATCTTAGAAACCACGAAAAAATCTGTAGACTGGGTTATTAAGAACATGAGTGATAATGGAAAGTTTTTATACTATTATGATGGCGTTAAAGATACTATCATCGATCATCAACACAGAAATATGACTGATCCGCTGTATTATAATATATTAAGGCATTCAGGGGGGACCATTACGTTGCTCAGAATGTACGAGTTCACAAAAGATCCCAAATATTTAAAACCTGCTGATAAGTCACTTGAATTTTTATTGACGCATATCCGATCACACCAATTCAAAGGTAATACTGCCTATTATGTGTTTTATAACAAGAAGTCAAAACTCGGGGGAACAGGGGTGGCGCTTACCGCATTTATGCGCTATTACATGCTGACAAAAGATCCAAAATACAATCGATATATATTTGGTATGGCCCGTCATCTGCTTTCACAGATAACAAAGGACGGTGAGATGATGGGTTATTATATCCACCCGCTTTTCAATGACGGCAGGCCTATTTCAAATCCATCTCCATCTGAAAAAAAACAACTTTTTTCTTTTTATTATCCAGGAGAGGCTCTTTTGGGGCTTGCGTTATTTGAGCGTGAGATGGATCTAGATATGGTAGTTAGAAAAGAGATTAGGACAGCTTCAAAGAAAGCATTGGAATTTCTCGTTAATATACGGCCTTATAAATACAGAGAGTTGTTTTTACCGCTTCCCGCAGACGGCTGGCTTATGCAGGCAATAGAAGAGTGGGCTGGTGACACGGAGTTCCAAGAAAAAGAGTATCTGGATTTTGTTTTTAATGATGCTAAACAGATGATTTCCCATATGTACAAACCGAAAAACAGCCCCTATTTCGATTATCCGGGAACTTTTTATTATGTTTATGGTGATCATTGCTATCCTGATGGCGCGCGAGCAGAGGGATTGTTTGCCGCCTATGCCCTGGCAAAAAAAACAGGAAGAAATGAATTGGCAGACTATTTTTTACGATATTGCAAAATGGCTGCCCAATCTCTTTTGTTTACATACAACAGCAAACAATCAACATTTATGCACAAGTATCCCCATAAATCTATCGGTTCGTTTAGGTTCAAGTTTACACGACAATGGATGCGGATTGATTCGGTCCAGCATACAGCATGTTTCTTTGTTAGGTTGTATTTTGAACTGTGATGAAGATAATGATAGGTTTTCTGATAGGTAATAGTATTGAAAAAGACTGGCGTGTGAATGTGCTTGAATATGGAACTATGAATATCTTTCTTGAAAGCAACAATTTGGATCCAGTACCATGAGACTGTTCGGGCGAGGAGCAAAGTCAATGAAAATATAATTTAAATAACTTGACAAAGACCAATTAGAAGTATACAGAGAACTTATCAAAAATATTAATTAATTTATCAATGAATATATCGATAAATTGACGAGCAAGGCACGGCCATTAGCTAATCGAAGACATGGCCACTATCTACCCGAAGATATTCAGATGTAACAATTGCTTGATAATCGTCGGGTCAAGCCGAGCTAAAGAAAAGCGAAGTCGATCGTCCTCGGATGCCTTGGCAACAAAGCTGAGGATCTTCTAAAACGACTGCCGGGAAATTCAGATGTATTTAAATTTCTACCTCATTCCCATGGTGCCGTCGCAACTCTTCCTGATTTGTTTCCTATCCATTAGTCAACATATCCGATCCCAAAGATACTCTATGTATGAAAAACCTCTTCGCCATAAACTGACTGCCGGCATAACATTTTACCTGATCCAATTGCCAGAGTCAGAAAGGAAATAATCTAAGGCAAGTTTGAGTGACATTGATGCTGACCAAAAAAATTTATTAACCCTGTTTAATCACAAATATAGTGGCATTTACCACAGCTGGTTAAATCCGGCGATTACGAACAAGAACAACTTATGGATCAAGGTGGATGCCGCTGTGTAAGAATGTGATTCCGACGGGCCACAGTCGAAGATCCGCTAAGCGACTAACAACAGACACCATCAGGTTTGCGAATAAACAATAGTCCCATCACCCCAGCTCTTTAATCTAACGCAAATGAAATAACGATAAAGACCCGCCAGTTTCTAAACTGATAGCCTGTTTGCCTTGAAGGTGTTCCAAGGGCCTATCTTTTGGTTTGCAGTCTCGGAGGGAGAGCAATGAATATAAAAAAGGATTTTTATCAGTTCATCGCCAAGTTTTTGGTTTATGTCATGGTTATGCAAGGCATGCCGCTCTGGCAGATAAGCCAAGCCTATGAATGGGACCAAACAAGGCTGCTTAAATTGCTGGATGCCGCAACAAGCATTCTGGCTCCTGCTGAAGCACATGCAGCAACATGCAAAGGCGACCTCTTCAATGACGGCGATGTGGACGGTCCTGATCTGGCTGTGTTTGCTGCGGACTTCGGCAGAACGGATTGTGCCACAGGGGACCCTTGCGAAGGTGACTTCGGCGGTGACAATGACGTAGACGATAGTGATCTTGCTGTATTTGCAACAGATTTTGGCAGGACGGATTGTGATAGGCCTCCTGAAATAGACCAAGTATATTCAAGTATATATTTAGGACGTGATAATGATAATGAATATCCAACTGGAAGTGTTGTCAGAATTGATGTCGCTGAGTCATCTGGAGAATCGGATATTGTTAGCGGCACAATACGGATTACATCGGCTTCTCAAGGTTATGATTCCGGCGTTCAACCAATGCTATTTGGAACACCTTATTTCTTGTTGGACACAAAGGGCCTTAGTCCCGCTGTCGATTATATTGCCACTATCACTCTTACTGATGCTGCCGGCCAAACTGCAACTGACGATTCGTTAGCCATTGAACTTAAACCAAATCCTCCTGCCATTAACAAACTGGTACGAGAACTGGATATCAGTGTGCCAGGTGTGGGGCTTTCCACGAATATTGTCAGGACTTATCTTCTCAACTCAGAATTTGAAGGGCCACTGGGGTACGGATGGACCCACACATATCTTATATATGTGGTTGAAAACGAGATTATTGTGCCTGGCTCTCATGGCGGGCTAGTGCAGGTTTTCAATGCTGATGGAACGGGATCTTTCTTTACTTCCAATGGAAATGGTACCTATGAATCTCCTAAAGGTGATTTTCGTACTTTGACCAAGGCGACTGACGGGACCTTCATGCTCAGGGAAAAATTCGGCACACTCTACCATTTTGATACAAAGGGAGAACTCAAACAGATAGAGGACAGAAACGGCAACACATTAACTTTTGGCTATGCTAACAATTTGTTAACTACGATTACCGACACTTCAGGACAGACCACGCTATTTTCCTATAATACGGACAAAAGAATTGAGACCATTACTGATCCTGCAGGAAGATCTGCTTCATATGGATATGACAGCGCCGGCAATCTGACGTCTGTTACAAATATTGGTGGGTTTGTGACAGTTTATGACTACAATGCCGATCACAATCTGACGACCATTACGGATCCCGGGGGCAAACGCACATTTTTTTCAGCAGATACGGAAGACCGTTTGGTTTCAGTATCCGGTGAGGGCGGGGCCAACAGCCTGACTTATGAATACGAAAAGCCGAATTCAGATCAGATGACAATCACCGATGCTGACGGGAACCAGACTGTTTTGACCTATGACCTCTACTCAATGATTATCGGAATACTTGATCCGGAAGGAAATTATACCAGCATGACCTATGATGATGACCTTAATCTGATTACAATAACAGATGGCAATGTAAATCAGAGAAGTATGGTCTATGATGGTCGGGGTAATATGTTGACACTGAAAGATGCTGAGGATTACTCAGTAGCGAGTTCCTATGACCCAGTATTTAACCGGATAACCAGTCTGACTGATGCCAGGAATAATAATACTGTCTTTTATTATGATGCAAATGGCAACCTCGAAAAGATCATATATCCCGAAGAGACCGGTGTGCGAGCCGAAGAGTCTTTTTCATATAACTCGTTTGGAAATCTCACCAGCAAAATAGACCGAATGGGACAGACTACTACCTATTCCTATGATCCCATTAATGGCAAAATTACACAAAAATTATTCCCTGATGGCACATCGGACACTTTTTCCTATGATGCATATGGAAATGTAAAAACGGCAACAGACGAAAACGGAACGATCACTTTTGACTATGACAACCTAAATCGATTGGAACAGGTGACATACCCGGGAGGAGAGGTCGTTTCCTATGACTATGATGATGCAAGCAACCATAAACAGCTCATATACCCTGACGGAACCGTACTGGATTACATCTATGATGATTTCAACAGGCTTGAGGAGATCAGTATTTCAGGGCAAGTGATTGCCAGCTACACTTATGACTCTATGAGCAGAGTGGAAAGGCGTGATCTTCAAAACGGTATTTATTCCACTTACAATTATAATGATTCCGGATGGCTTGAAGATTTGATCAACCGGAAGTCCACATCAGATATTATTTCCAGTTTTACGTATACACATGATAATGTTGGAAACCGCCTAACAATGACGACATTAGATGGAACAACGCAATACATATATGACAAAATTTATCGTCTGACAGATGTAATCCTTCCGGACAGTTCAACAACGACCTATAATCTTGATCCTGCAGGCAACCGGGATACTGTAACTAATAGCAGCGGTACCACTGATTACTCAGTTAATGATCTTAATCAATATACCGATGTTGGAGGAGATGCCTATACATATGATGCGAATGGTAATCTGGAGTCAAAAACTACCGTTTCCGGCGTGACAACTTATACATACGATTTTGAAAATCAACTTATTCAGGTGGACACCCCGGTGGAGACCATCAACTATACATATGATCCATTTGGGCGGCGGATTTCAAATACGACATCAGCAGGGACTACTAACTATATATACGATGGTTCCCAGATTATTATGGAAAAGAATGGTAGCAGCAGCATTCAGGCAACCTATATTTACGGACTTGGCATTGATGAAGTCCTCTTGATGGAAAGAGGCGGTGTAGATTATTATTACAGCCAGGATGGATTGGGGAGTGTGGTCGATGTAACTGATTCTTCGGGAAATGTTGTTGAATCTTTTTCATATGATGCGTATGGGATTCCTGACGGTACAAGCTCTGCGGGGAATCCTTATCTTTTCACTGGAAGGCGATATGAATCTGAAACGGGTTTGTACTATTATAGAGCGCGTTATTATGACCCATTTATAGGTAGATTTTTGCAGATAGATCCGATAGGAATTAGTGGTGGTCTGAATCTATATAGATATGCTAGCAATAATCCTGTATCAAATATCGATCCTTTTGGATTGAGAGAATGTGGTTATAGTGAAGAAGCTAAAAAATGTCTGGAAGCTTGTTTGCGTTGGTCCTCGTGGGTTGGCATCCAAACCAGCATAGCCGGTTACGGTGCGGGTTTAGATTGTTCCGGATGCCTGAGCCAGGGCCAATACCAATGCGAACCTGATCCTAACACTGATCCAAATGATCCTGGCAATAGACCCCCAGGTGACACCGACACAGACACCGATACAGACACAGACACCGATACAGACACAGACACCGATACAGACACAGACACCGATACAGACACAGACACCGATACCGATACAGACACCGATACCGATACAGACACCGACACAGATACAGATACAGACACAGACTGCGACACCGACTGCGGTGAACCCACATTCATCCACTGCTCAATAAGAGAAGGCAAGCCTAAAACATGCTCTAAAGATCTCTTCTCCGGAATTCTCAACCGCAAATTCAATCCTGACACCGAAGATCTGTTCGCCCAGATCCAGGTTCCGTATAAGGACGCTCTAGTCCGCGCAGACGTCCCTGTCTTCGGACTTGCCTGCGGTAAGAAATTCAAGGCATTTCGCGTGGAATATGGTCAAGGAGACAACCCGTCCGAATGGACATTGATAAACCAGTCCTCCACCAAGCAGACAAATGACGTGACTCCAGCCGAATTGGACGATACGGTCCTTGACGAATCCATCCACGGCAATCTGGCTACCTGGGATACCGGGCTTAAGACCTATGCAGTGCTTCCCACCCACCCTCCGGATCACCCCATAGACCTCAAGGGGACCTATACGGTAAGGTTGGTTGTAACCGGAACCGACGGCAGCACAGCTGAAGACCGGGTTACCGTTGATGTAGCCAATGTGATCCCCAATGCCTGGGGAGGACGGGCAACCAGTGCGGATAAGAAGGTGGCGATTTTCGTACCTGAACAGGCGCTGGTGCGTCCGTTTGAGCTGATTTTGATTCAACCTGCTGGAAATTCTGATCTCGCGTCGTCAATAGCCCATCGGCTGATGGGCGAGATATACGAGGTGCGGGAGGCCGGTCAAAAGTTTACCAAAGATGCTGTTTTGGCTATGAATTATTCTGCAGAGGCACTTGGTGAAGCAAGCCCGGATCAGTTGGGCATCTATGCTTATAACCCAAAAGTGAAAAAATGGCATTACCTTGATTCAAAAAGGCATGAAAACGAAAATTCGGTTGTTGCTAAAATCAGTGGCCTGAGCACGCA
>Ga0209671_1005642_pt1 | contig 12695 bp, 6 predicted proteins | sample WorMetHERISLAND2_2_FD_187401 | JGI IMG/M metagenome (GOLD analysis project Ga0209671, IMG submission 187401) | Marine gutless worms symbiont microbial communities from Max Planck institute for Marine Microbiology, Germany - Olavius geniculatus... | ecosystem: Host-associated > Annelida >... | reverse complement strand
AAAATAGATATGCAAATTAGGCAACCTTCTAACTTGGGGTATTTCTACGTTAGGTCAGTGTCATCAAATGTTCATATACTGAACACGTTTGGTTAACAGATTTCATGTGTGACCATTAAACGGTTAATACTGAATTCCCGAGGATAGAAAACTAAAGAAAGTGTAAATGACTGCCAAGGTGGTTGGTGATGCATCTTGCAGTCTCTTGCACTTTACTAATAGTTTTGCCGTTCTGTTCAACTCGGCTTACTTTGGCATTGGCCTGGTTTTGTTAAAGACCACTTTTAGTTATGTAACAGTTTCTGTCAAATGTTACTAGGCCTCATAAATCAGTAATAATTTTTATAAATCTGATGCCAGCAGTTGTGAAAAGTTTGCTGACATAAATACATTTCGTTTATTGCATATTATCTTGTTGTGTGGTTTGCAGTTGAATACTTTAGCACGGTCGCATTCTTACAATCCTCTCTGGGCTCAGCTTGGGTCAGTGTCATATCACAGTTTCATCAGTTGCTTTTTTTCACGCAACAGCAGCTACTGCTGTAGCGCATATCTTAGCCACCGCAATTCTCTCCGTCCATCTGTCCATCCATCCGTCACATGGGTGGATCAGTCAAAAGATAGGATCCACTAGCTAGCAAGCTAGGATCGCCAAATCTTCACCGTCGACTGCCTGGAAGGCTCCAGTTTCATAATCCGTACAGCTTTTCCATAAATTCGAAAAGGGTGCTAAATGAGAGGGGGTGGGGAAAGTTTGCGATGTTAAGCCAATACGGCTGAGCACGACTGGTTGTGCTGTCTGGCGCTGTCTGACGAGCGTAAAAGAAACATCGTTGCTAGGATGGGTGAGCTTAGATTTCGTTCGCACCGGGCTTTCAAATATGCGCCTCTGTTGCGCGTTCCCATTTGCATTAGCTGGGCTGTTCTTGTATCATAGTGTTAACAAAATGCGCATAATGCAATTTCATATTTTAACTTACCTTAATTTTGAACAGGACCTCATTAGTGATAATGTTGTTTTGCGACTCAAAAGGTGTTCAGTCTGTAAGAAGATTCTGTGCCAAAAATCATAGATGGCTTTTTTCAGAACAAGTTTTGGCAACTGTAATCCTGGTATTAATCTTGTTAGTTATGTATTATGTAACATTAAATAAATGTTTGAAAATTTGCAAATTCATATGTTTTAAGTTCTAAAAGCTTTATGGTATTGAAACATTTCATTATCGTTATTAGTGGAACAGGAACTAGAATTAAATTTAATTTGGGGTGGTGGGTTTACCCGGTGCAGCATTTTGGGTATATACCCGGGTCTCTCAGTCATATTTATAATAGTGATCTTGGCTGTTGCGTTGTCATGACTTGCGGTTTTATTTGTGTTTTTTCTGGCAGCTTGTACTTAAGTCATGTTAAAAGTCCCCTAGTGTAATATAATGTTGTGTGACTGGCAGGGATCTGTATGGAGCTGTGGGTTTTCCACGCTGCGTCACGCGGACGGTGATCGTCGGTAAAGACGTGGCGCTTATTGAACAGATCCTTCGTGTTCTTACTTACTTCATCCGGTGCAGCGAGCTCACCGAGAACACGGAGGAGTGTCCCTTGTTGACTGTTGATATTGACATAGACACCACAACGCTAATGTCGACAAGCGACACATCTACTCCTGTGGGCTGTTCGACTGCTGATGTAACATTAATGAGCACTTCTGTTAAAACTACTTCGTTGTCTGCTAGTGGAGAGAAGGCTCAGCTAACTGTGTCTGACAGTAGCCCAGCATTGGTTTTGAAGCCTGCACCAAAGTCTTATGCCCATGCCACACAGAGCAGTTCTGTATCAACAGGCGGTAAAACTGTTACAGCCACGTGTGACACTGCATTGAGCAGTAACGCCCGCGGCACACATGTTCATTTTCAGAACGGTGGTGATAGCGACATGTCTAGGTGTTTCATTGCCTCGCCCAAGTCAGAAGATCTTCAGAGTAGAACAGTCTTCGAAAGTTCTGCGTCTACCACGGCTATCATGGCGGAACAGTCTGAAGGGCAAAGTGCCAACACCCAGCCTGACTCCAGACCACAGCTCTTGTTTTGTTCCAATGTTTTTGAAGCATTGCGGTCAGTGTCAGGTTTAACCTGTTCTGGTTGTGACGTTGCTCGACCGTGTGATGACTGCAGAGAAACTTTTAAGAAGTCAGTCTTAGAAGATGACTGTCAAACATACGTCGATGATCTTGGCTGTTGTAAACCGTCACATTGTAGCATATCTGGTGCACCTTCCAACCCATTTGTAGGGAGAAATTGTGGTGAAGTTTCATCACCATCTTCTGATTCGCCGAAACCCTGTCATCTGTCACCGATGTCAGCCATTGAGGACGTGCGTGTAGAGCGAGTCAATCACGTAGGTCGGAAACCAGCTGTCGATCGTCAACCGCAGCTGCATCGCATACCGTTGGAAAAACCGTCGGATTCCCGTAGCACTAGCACACCATCACCAGAAGACCAGATCATCGTTAGACAATTGCCACAATACCAGCGTGGCATCAGCATGTTTGACGAGTTATACGATGGCACAGTTCCAGTTATCGACTTATGTACCGGTCCCTGCGACAAGCCGGCTTTTACGTTTGGTGCGGATGATTCCAGGGCGTTTGATGAAATCATGAATGAACCTGAGCCGTGTCCGGACGTTAGTCACTTCAACGTCAGTCAACTCTCTGGCAGTAGCAGCTCGTCAGACATGGTCTCCGCTCCGCCAGTGGATCAGAACAACATCGTTCCACCAAGTTCTCTCATGTCTGGTATGGTTTTCCACCAACGTACAGATGGTTTTGGCATATCCGAAGCATTGGACAGCAATACGGTGACGCTAAGTTCCGAGCTGGTTTCCGACCCAGTTGCTACAAAACTGTCATCTACACTGGAGACTTTTGACAGTGTGTTTTCAGACAGCGATGTTCCATCAATTTCCCAGATGGCAGCTGACCCGATCATCGTTGAACCATCGTTGTCGTTGCGGCCGTCCTTCGACAATGTTTTTGTCGACCAGCACTTTGTCTCCATCGCAGGTGTGAACAGCGATGGACAACACTTGGATGACCTTCCGGACGGTCCGTCGAGGCAGCTGATCAGCAGTGCTATCAAGCTGATGCAAGATGTTTACAGCCAGACATCGCAGTCAAGTGCCGAGGATCTAGATGTGCCAGCCGTCGACTACTTCAGTCAGACTGGCCTTGGACCTTCACCTCGCGGTCGACAACGGCACCCCAGCGGACAGTCAAATACATCCGCTGCACGCTGCTGGTACTTACCATCTCTCACTGCTGATTATTGTTAGAGTAATTATAGCTGGAAATTTCTTCAGTAATTAATGATCATTTACAATAGCGTGATTGGTGTTATTGTCCAAATGTTTGCATTTTTTAGTTTAACAACTTTATAACTTTTTCAGCTAACAGTGCTCAGATAAGCACTTGTTTTGTCTAGTCTTACGGACTGATTAATTTTATTTGGCACTTCACTGTTATACTTCTCGAACTAATTTTTTTTATGACGTGGTGGCCACAGGTCTCTTAAAGTCCTGGAAATTTTTCGAAAATTTTTCCAATTTCTCCAGGGTTTAGAAAGTCCTTGAAAACCACTAAATAGAGTCTAGAAAGTTCTGGAATTTGACGGACGGTGGTCTTGAAAGGTCCTCGAATTTTAGTTTTTCGAAATCGCTGTGACCTTAATGTTAAAATGACATGGTAAAATATTGCAGGGGGAGGTCTGGAAAAAGTACTGGAAAGTCCTTGAGAAGTTGTTGATTTTTTGGCCTTCAAACTGTGAAGACCTGTGAATTGTGTCGTTTGGCTGTAAGCCATCGCTTTATTGGATTTCACTCTCGCCAGCTCAAAGTGCCACTCCCTCATAACGAAGCTAGTTCAGCTAGATCTGTCCAAGTGCCTATGCAAAATCTTCTTTTCTTAAGATGATGGTAGTTGTGTGAAGATGTATGAATTGTGTTATTTATGTTGTGTTTATGCATCAAACAGTTCGGCGACGCCGTCGGACAGCACAGTGTGTCGTCAGATTTCGTCAACCAGCGTCTGTGCAGAATCTCATCCTCTCTGTGCCTACGATTGCCTCATGGAACTCCCTGTGCCAAAGTACGTACTCAGCATTCTTGATTGCTTTCTGATGCCGGCCAATTATTGCGGATTTTTATGCAGCATGTGTATTGTGCATTAAGGAATATAGGCCACTGTCAGCAGTACTTTGTTAAGTACTATTTTAGTTTAATTGGCAATTTATTCAGGAGTTATGTTGTCTAACAATACTTAACATCATAGAATTTGTATCTGCAAAAGATATTATATTGTGAAGAAATATGCCAGTAGTTTAGTCATTATCATTTAGGCTGAATCACTCTGGCAGTGCAAACGATTTTGGCTATTCCTACGCATTTGTCTGTCTGTTTGTCCATGTCTCACCCAGGCATCCTGCTGAAACCATATGACGAATTTGCTTTTGCCCATTTGGCATGCAGTTTTGGGGTTCCCTTCCCCGTAGAGAATGGTTAGAATTTTTGCTTGAACCCCCAACCAAAACATGCAGTTGCTAATTTTACTTCTACCGCCGGGCAAATAGAAGCGTGCAGCAATTCCGCCTTATACCTAATTACCTTGGTGCTTGTTTTGTATAATTATCATTAACATCATCATCATCATCATTACTGTTATCATTATTATATAACAGAGGTCGTGAGTCGTTGGAAGAAGGAATACTGTCGCCGGAGTCAAACCTCGGTCGGTCGCTGCTAGCAGGCTTCTGTCCAAGTTATCAGCCAGACTTTGTCCTTCATGGCACGAGTGATCAAAGCTTCCTTGACAGACAGCTGCACGCTGATCTACAGCTTACGCTCAAAGTAAGTCTACAATTTCTTGTCTATCTTGGTAGGTGGCATGGCGTAGCGGTAATGAGTTGTGTTCGATCAACGAAGTTGCTTTACACCAGGCCAGGTTAGTACTTGGATGGGTGACAGTCTACGGGCAGGTAAACCATCTCTGTATGTAACCAGTCGTCTTCCATCCTTTGGGGTAGGTAAATCGAGTACCGGCCTACCTGGCTGGGGTTAAGACAGGGCAGGTGTGATCCCATATGGCAGGTGACGCTCTGTAGCTCTGAGATGGGTTTCCTGTGAAGAGCTGTACATTACCTTTAACCTTTAACTTTACGTGTTGTTTATTTGGCAAGCGTAGAAAGCAATCCACCAACTGAGACTGAGCAGACTGACTTCTAGAGCCTCCTTTATAGGACAGATTACATCTCCAATCTGTGTCCCCAGTGTGAAGTAAAGAGGTGACAGCACAACATTTACTGTTTCTCTGTCCAAAGTGGCAGCTGAACGTTGACTCCATCGACGTATCATATGTGTTACAGGATCATGACAACCTGGTGGAATTTTTTTTTCTTCTCTTTGGGGCATCTGCCCCTCCTCACTTAAACAATAGAAAATTTTTTTTTAAAAACGTTAAAATACGTAAAAAAAATGTGGAAAGAAATAAAAAAATAGGTTTAAAAACGTTGAATAAAAACGTTGGTCATAATTTGTTCAACTTTTCGCCCAATGCCTAATGCTGTAGTCTTGGTATACCTTAAACTATAGTCTAGATAAAGAGAACTTTATTCAATTTCAATTTAACCATGTGGTCATAAGACCATAGCACTAAACTAACCAAATATACTTTTTATTTGGTTCATTTGGGCTAACTAAGTAAACTACCATCAGTATGACCAATTAATTCATTCCTGTGGTTCCAAAAGTGCTTCTCAAAGTTCTTGATAGGCATTTTAATGCACGTTTTTTTAAATAAAAAAAAAACGTTGGAAAACAATTTTTTAAAACATTATAAAAAATTTTTTTAAACGTGGCAAAAATTAAAAAACGTTAAAAAACGTTTTTTTACATCTATGACATAAACAGCATCTGGCGGGCTCATCACAACAACAGCAGCAACAACAGCAACTTATTTTCTGTCTCGTGGTTTATTTGTTAGCTAGCAAGATTATGCAGAAAACTTAGTTGGTCATCTCATGTTGTTGCTAAAACTGACACATAACAATAATAATGGTAATGATAATAATTAATAAATTTGTTTAGCCCCAGTATGTTGAGAGACTTCAGAGGCGCTGGATGGACAGTCACAGTGGTGCAACACGGCTAAGAGCTAGGCCTAAATATCTTACAAAGAGAAATGTTTTTAAACTACGCTTGAATAGAGCTAGAAGATAAAGTGTCAGTAGACTGATCTAACTAGAAAACTTTTTTTATCTGTGACATTCAGAAAATTACGCAAGATGAGAAATGTACAGAAACATGATTATTTTTTTACTGTTTTGTGTACAGAACTCCTTACTCGATGAACCGATCGCAGAGGCCTTGTGTATCGTTGCCGACCTTGACAACTGGTGAGCGATACCTGAGTCACTGTGTGTTATTATTTCCAGCAAATAGTTCTAAATCTGCGACTGATAATCATACCTGTTGGTAGAAATTATATTTGGTGATTACTGATCCGTTGTGGCGATTTGCATTTTGTCACTAAAGCAGGGTGACTGCACTCCTGACAGTGTGAAATTCTTTCACTCTACCCCGATTTTTTCTAAATGTTTTTTATGTTTAGAGAATAACACCATCCAGCTTGTGTGGTAGTAATGTAAAAGTGGACTTTTAGTGAGTTGAAATTGAAAATAAGCGATTGGTGTTATTACGTTATAACTAGGCGGAGGATGTCTGCATAATATATTGGCACTGGAATAATTCTGGTCCGCAAAAACTTTGCATGGTGTCTCAAAATAGCTGCTACATTCTCCAAAAAATGTGCCATTTCTATTTTTTGACTAACTCTGCTGTTTTCTGTCTGTCTGTCTTAGTGGTGCGCAGCTAAATCCATTGAAAATTTCAGTTTTCGGTTTTCTAAAAAATGGAACCGAACTGACATTAAATTTTGAAAAACGACAACTCAGTTTTTGCAGTTTTGTTTTTAAGAAACTGAACCTCCGGTTTTTAAATGGTTTTTACACTTTTCATGTTAGTTGTAATAGCCTTCTCTGGGCTTAGTTTCGAAACACTTAAACCGACGATTAGTTGCACCATTGTAGCAGTTATCACACGAAGTTGTCTGTGTTATTTCTGATGCCATATGCAGAGCAAAAGATGGCTACCGCAGACGACGGTAGCAGTGCGAATTTGAAATCTCCTGCTTGGCAGTTTTTTATCCTACACGCTAATCATTTGACGGTAAAAACCAAAACCAAACCGAAAACTGAATCAAAGTCATCTTTTGAAAACCACACATACCCATTCTGTATCTCTCTTTTTTTCTCCTGTGAGTGGTGATGGTGAAATGTCTAATTGTATATGTAGGTCAGTAAAGCTATACAGGTGTAAATTCAATGACGCTGAACATCTGCATGAACAGCTGCTCATTTCCTCATCCAAACTTGTTGGTCGGCTCATCGAATCTGTTCACGAGTTCTGCGCTATGAAAGTCTCCGCTGAATTTGTACGTTACTTGCTTTTCTGTCTATCTGTCATTGGGTGAGCGGAGGTTAAGTGATGCAAACTAATTCTCGATCCACTAGAGAAAGAGTGTTTGTCCAGAAAATAGGCAAGAAAAGGAATTGGTGAAGAGATGAGTATTGAGATGCTGATGGAAGGTGGACATACACTGTTTTTTTATGCACGATAGCTAGCATAGCTGTAGCATGTATTAGCTATGGTAATTATGTCTTGGTGTCTTGGTGTCTGTCACAACCCGGTATTGTTTCAAGACCAAGCTAGATAGAGACTTCGGGTTTTCACCATATGATAGCTTAGGGTCTCTAGTATTTTTTGACAGAATTTCATGCTGCTGGGTAAAGGGGGTCCCCACAAACTAGGGGCAAAAGAGAGGTTAGGTCAGGTCAGGTAGTCGCTTAGTCGTGAGACCGTAGCGTTGCTCTTCCACCGTGACCGCATTTAATAGCCAGCTTCCATTGATAGCAGGTGGGCGGATGTTGTCTCTTCGCAGTTGGTCTATCCACCTGCCACGTGGACGACCGGGACGACGTTTCCATGTAGGGTCAGGGAGGCGTCCCTGAGACAACCTGACGCAACTGTGGAGTGCCTTGTGAGCTGGTGGTCGATAGGGGAGAGAGACCGGTGCGAGCGGCAATCTTTTTTCCGTACGAATTGATGCCATGATATGCCTAGGATGCGATGCTGGCATTTCATGTGGAATGCATCTAGTGATTTGCTGTCTGCCACTGTGAGGGTCCAGGTTTCAGATGCGTATAGGAGCACTGACTGTACCAAGGCGAGGTAGATGCGGAGTTTAGTAGAGAGGGATAATCGTTTGTCTTTCCAAGTGTTGTCTAATGAGGACATTACTGCGGAAGCGAAACCGATACATCTTCGTATGTCCAACGAGACTGGCCGCCGTCAGATGACTGAGAGCTTCCCAGGTATATAGTCAGAAACAGCACCCCCTTAAAAAGGCGTTATTCTACTGGTATTGGCTCATTTAGCATGCAAATGGTTGCAGACAGGCACAGACATGCGGTTTATCATAACAAGCACTGGCAACGAGCTTCTTAGGATTGTCAACATCGATGACCTTGAATGACCATTAGCCTTAAAATGGGGGTTTTTAGTGATTTTTTGGTGATTTTTGGCTGCAAAAGAGTGAATTGCGACGACGTGGATGGAGATAGACCAAGATTATCTGCAAACAGGAACTGCTATAGGCTCTTGTGCATCTCATGATCATTAGCTCAGATTTTTTGTTTTGTTTATCTGTTTGTCAGTCTGACTATATATCTTTCTCTCTGTCTACTTGTGTTGTGTTTTTTGCTGCTTATGTCGTGTGCATTGTTAGCAAATACAGACAGTCGGTGTGGTCAACTGTCACTGATACTTTTATCTAAACCGGAGTTTTAGATCATAGTTTAGAAATTCTCAGTCAAGTTTGACATGCTTTAGTCTAAGTCTTCAGTCTTTGACTAAAGTGCTGGCAAAACTTGACCTCAGCCATTAAGTGATTATTTATGCCAAACGGTTGGCTAGCTTTTCGGAACTAACACTGTGTTACATATGCTATAGTGGATTCTCCACCCTCCAGATTAGCCAGGATTTTTTTACCATTACGAGATAGGACATAAACTGAGACTCTGTTGTGTTTGCCAGGTGGCAGCACTGTTTTTGGTTGAGGTTTAAGAGCCTTGATCACTTCTAGTGATTAACGTATGATTATTGTAGTGTCTGATGCACTTGGAAGATCAGTTGCAGTCGATCTATCTTAAGAGCAAATTGCTGGCCGAATACATCAAAGTGCATCGACGAGTCTTCTCACATGAGCTTGCCGCTTTACATGAGTATGTTGCTTCCTAGTGTTTTATGTGTAGACAGCTTCTTACTATAATGCGCGGAAAGTCTGTCTGTTGTCTGTCTGTCAGCCCCCTCTAGCGCCTTCCCTGTTGCATGGTCGCGAACCCTGACCGTGGTGTTTAAGTCCTTGGGCCTTAGGTACGTGCCCCTACCTTGACTCCCACCTGCCCCCACAGGCAGCTTGAGGGGGCGGGGGTTGAGTTGTTGGGTCTTCTTTTTTTGCTGATTCTGTCAACTTTGTCATTAGTGCTCAGCTTTGTGGCGACATCTGGTGAATGACGGCCACTTAAAGGTCACAGCCTAAGGCCGGCCATGAATTTCATAGTCTCTGTGATGTGTGCCGGTATCACAAAGTAGCATCACCCCCCTTAAAATGTCGCCTTTTGATAAAATAGAATCGCCCTGGGAGCGAGGTTTGTGGCGAAAAAAACCACCCCTTCGCTTGAAAATTCGCCCCCACCCAATGTAACGTCGCCTCCCTGATTAAATCGCTTACTCCTGCATTTTGCTTTCAAGTCTAATTGTGCACACAAACAGCAAGTACGTTATGAGACATTAAACATGCAGGTTTTGGATGTTTGATGATGCTGAAATGTAAAACGACTTTATGGTGCTGGCAACCGCCAGGTGAAGCTCATTATGTAATTGTCGGAGGTTGTGTTACTTTGGCGGGCAGTAGTAACCAAACTCTTGCGTGCATTCATTTTACTAGCAAAGTAACCCGCCCATAGGTCGAGTACCTTGCTAGTTACCACCAATGTTTACAGGAAAAAACCTTGATTTTGTGACGAAAAACCAGGTTTATTGGGAGAAGAATCATGTGTGAAGTTATATGTAAAAGATGGCAAGGAAGTGTGATTTTTCTTAAAGAAATCCTCTTTTGTGGTCATCTCTTGATTTTTCTTTTCTAATGGAGGGATAATTTTTTAGCTCAATCTAAAAGGTCAAAGTTCATGGTTATGGTTGTGCAGTACAGCATGTAGCTAGACGGACAGCTGCATATTATGTTGGTACCGGGTGGGCCAAAAAAGTAAGATGCAAACTTTTGTCTGTATCTTTGGCGGATATTGACTGATTTTCAGTATTTTTTATGAGCACACTCGTTGAAGATTTGCGATTAAGTGATTATTAAATGTTCAACCACACCTTGACTGTTGCTACATTACCTTGTGAAATGTTTGTATCTGCTTGTTTATGTGGGCATAACGGATCGCAGACCATACACATACACTAGACTGGTTAGCTGTACTAAGCTAATGTGTAATGTGTAGGGCCCACTGTTTTCCTCAGGAAATTTTGCCAAATTCCGCTTTGCAAAATTCCGCAGCTCACCGCTGCAAAATTGTCCAAATTTTGTGGCTCACCACGGGCTTCCATTTGTGAGTAAACAGAGCTATATTCTGTTCAGAAACTTCAGTTATTGGAAGGCTGGCATTGTGCTTTGTTATGCTAGCAACATACAAAGATAATTATTAATTTTTTCTCTTTTTAAAAGTGCATCCTGTTTGTTTCGTACGATTTTGCTGTATTGCGATGGCTTTTAGTAGGGTCCACAGTTTTATACAGTTTAGTTTGAATTTTTTCGATAAAACTGTGTCATCATCTAACGTCTTTGTGCATCATCAAGCCAAAGATCATACTTATCATACTAGTCGTTTCTCAGCTTTTACGAAATTCCGCGGATATATCGAAATTCCGCGGAAAGGGGCAAATTTTGCGGTTCGGCTCGAAATTTTGTGGCCCGTGGAAAACTGGGCCCTACTAATGTGTAATGCCATTCGGTTGTGTGGTGTGTCTATAATCCGAATGTTCAGTAATCCAAAGGTTCTATAGTTCGAAGGTGTATACTGCATTTTTACTGACTTTAACTAACCCTAATTTTTACCCTGGCCTTACTCTTTGTTGGGAGGAAATGCCAGAGATTGAGTCAATGTCTGTAGAAGTGTGTAGGAAAGAACCTTAAAACTTTTCGACTATCTACCTTTGGACTACTGAACCTTTGGATTATTCAGCTGCCCCCATGCAAATCGGCCATCTTGGGAATGAGCGGCCTACGGTCATCACATCATGTTGTATCATCTGACCAACTAGCAATATAGCCATTTAGAGAACCGTGATTTTACTTGCCTACATGCTGCTATAGCAACTTCTGTGTCATGCCATGTCTCTGGTATACGCCATGTCCAGAAAAAACATCCCGAACATTATCGATTGTCACTTGAAGTAGGGATATCCAATTTTTATAATGACTTTAAGAAGGATTGACAGATTTTAATAATTTTTGGTGCGAACATTTTTGACACAACTGCCGATAAAATGACTCTCCAGTTTTTCGCCTCACCAAATGTCTGCTTCTGCACTACCTGGGAAAGCCCTAACAAGCGAAATAGGACAAAATGCAATATTTCATTGGTTTTGTTTCTCCAGGTAGTGCAGAAACAAACATTGGGTGAGGTGGAAAATTGGAGAGTCATTTGATCGGCATTTGTGTTAAAATATTAGTGTCAAAAAATATTAAAATCTGATAATTCTTCTTCAAGTTACAATCAAAAATGTCCGGGATGTTTTTTCCGGACACGATGTATATCATTGTGCTGGTTCGCTGTGTGTTGTTGGTAGGTTTGATGCAAGTGACATTGCGCTGTTGCTGGCCGTCGCTGGGACTCACAGCCCTGACCTTCTGCTCTCGTTGACTGAGAACCAGCTGCTGAAATGTGAAGCACTTGCACAGAGAACCAGCTTATGAAATGCACAACAAGCAGATCCACTTCCCAGTCATTTCCTCTTTCTCAGCTGCTGGCTGTTGAATATAGCCGTCTTTGTGTCACAATTTTTAGTTCTGCCAAATGCCGTTGAAGAGCGGACTGCCAGCCCACTTGAGTATACATACAGGGTGCGGCAGAAAAAAATGGACCCCTAAATTTTTTCGCCATTTTCTCAGCAACCGTTTGGGATTTTAATATGAAATTTTACAGCTTTATTTATTGAAACCTTCTACATCTAACTGCCAAGTAAAATTTGATTCTGTTAAAAAATGACAAAGTTATAGACTTTTTAACATGACCATTTACCGATTTTTCAGCATTCAAAAATGTTCCGGTTACAACACCAATTTAATAACATCGTTGAAACAACACAGCTAAATAATCGTGATCAAATGCCAGAATTCCATTGTCACTGCGAATGTTCGAAGTGTTCACCACCAGCTCCAAGCAACAACACCAGCCTCCAGTCGCCCTATTTGAGAAATCTTTTACAGCCTTGTTGAGCGGTCCGTGTGGCAGGTTATCCCAGAT
>Ga0209671_1005641_pt1 | contig 12698 bp, 8 predicted proteins | sample WorMetHERISLAND2_2_FD_187401 | JGI IMG/M metagenome (GOLD analysis project Ga0209671, IMG submission 187401) | Marine gutless worms symbiont microbial communities from Max Planck institute for Marine Microbiology, Germany - Olavius geniculatus... | ecosystem: Host-associated > Annelida >... | reverse complement strand
ACACAGTCAGTGTGATGCGGGCAATATCACCTTTTGTAATTTTTGCCGTTTTCGATGTGCAAGTCCTTAAATGTTGCCGTTAACAAGTGTATAAACTAATGTTTTGTACATTTATTGCTATAATTAGTCATCATGTACAAACACACACACACAAAACGACGGACAGAACGACCAATCTTTTAATCTCCTCCAGTGTTCACTCTCTTCACACTTGGCAGAGATAAAAAGGGTGCCTCTTTATGAAATACCATGTATATACATTTGTGTATTTTGCACTGCATATTTTAACATTGTAACATTGTATGATCATAACTGTGTAATTTTGCTGTTGGAAGAATAAAAGTTACTTAGCTACTTACAGGTTTTCTAAAACAGTAATTTTGAAATGAATATTGTAACAAAATTGCATAGCAGTTCGGATTTTTATCTGGGTCATATTGAAAACTTAATAACAGCAATGAAGCATGCTCATGGTTTTGTATTGCCTAAGTTAATGTGTGTTGTGTATGCAGTTAACTCGCCGGAGAATGTTGCAATGTGGAATGAAATCAGATCACACTACAAACGTACGTTGACCGTCCGTACTTGAGATATTATTTTTTAGTTTAACAGGAATTGATTAAGAATTTGTGGTTTTTCAGTTTGCCTGTAAATTATTTGGCTGATTTGCTGTCCCATTGTCCTGTTTTGTAGACATAGGCTGGAAAGTCTGTTTTGTATTTTAGATGTATAAAAGTGTTAACTTCATGAATAGAATTTTTTTTATTTATCGCTGTTACAAAGCTGCCTTATAACACCCGAATGATTATTAGAGAAAATGAGATGTGTGCCTTAGTCCAAAATTTGGTTCTTTAGCTTGAACATCTGTGTGCTTTTAAGCCACTGATCAGTTGCTTTGTCAGTAAGTCCTTGATGAATATTTTTGTGGTTGCTACTCTTATGTGTGCCATGTCGTGAATATTATGTTGTTACGCAAGCTTTTGCAGTTCTCTTCAAATTGAATAGTACACTGGTTTTAGGTCTGAATAATCGTTGGTCAGTTTGTAGGTTATAATAAGGGACAGTAGAAAATTATGGCAATAAGTGGTTAAAAAACGCGGCAAACTTTTGTGAAAATCGCAAAAATCACGGCAAAGACATGGCATCAAATCACAGGCTCGAAGACCATTATACAGTTTATAAAACTCAACATCTAGGATTGATGATTGTCGTAGCATGCAGAGCAAGGTTTTCATCATTCTGCCTCTGCAGACACTTTCCGTTGCCTCCTTAAAACTCACTGCTTCCAGCAAGCCTACTGCTCCCCCTAGTGGCTCAGCCAAGTGCCTCAGATTCGGCCATTGGCTGACATTGTGAACTTTAAATATGCACTTACTTACTTACTTACTTATTTACTTACTATAAAATTTTGTCACTGCGGAGCATTACCTAAAGCGTACCAGTTGGCTAATGCTGGAATTTTGCATAACGGATAAGTATCGGACAACAAGCTCAGAGAGCTTAGGGAACTGCTTCAGTAGAAAAGGCAAAAATAAATATTTTTGTGTTAAAATGACACAATAAACTTCAACTTTTGCTGACTAAAAGCATAATATTCTTGTAAAAAATGTAAAAACGTGGCATTTTGGCCAAAACACGTCATTTTGGCAAATTCATGGCATTTGACAAAAGTCATGATTTCCGTGTTTCCGTGATTATCTACCATGCGTAGTTATAATAGACTTGCATTGAAAATAAATGTTTGTTACTATAAGTTGGTGTAAATTGTCTATAGTTTGAGTTGTCGTTGCTAGATTTATAATGTCACTGCAGCGTAAATCACAGAATGTTTAAAATATATTGTGATTTGTTCTCTCTGAATTATTAGTGATCATTTGAATCAGTTGTTATTTGCTTTAATTTTTCAGAATATCATATAGGTTTATCAAAGTTATTCAACAAATCTTATGTGATCAAACGTAGTTTTGGTGGCTTCACTAAGAAAAAATTTAACACACGTTTTCAAGTTCCGTTGCAGCTTTAAAGACCCATATTGACTGAAGCTTTAATGAACAGGTGCTTGCAAATGATTGCATGCATTTTAAATTGTTATTTAGAGAGTTTATTTTTCACTCAAGTACATTGACTTGTATCACATTCGTTGTATTTAATGTGTGATTTTGCAGATGATAAGTTTGCGCCACCCGTTGATGCACCAAGTCGTCATCATTAATTATTACATTTCTCTCTGCGTTGTATTTTCGAGACCATTAGTAATTAGCAAACATTCAACATAAGTGTGACTAGTAGTTGCGTTATTTTGTCTGCTGTTATACGCAGCAAAGTACTATAAATAGGCTATTAGCAGTTCATACTGATCATATAACGAAATACTGACATTGCTGGTATAAAGTGACAAGATGGTTGATAGCAATTCTCGCAAGAATGAAAACATTATTAACTTGTCATGGACTGTTTATACTTACTCTGTGCTAATAATGTTGTAAACAGTTAGTCATAGTGCTTTGTTTGCATCAGTGCAGTGGTCAGTGGCATAGACAAAAAGGTGAATATGTGAATTTGGGGGCCACTCCCTTCTCTTCCCCTTCACTTTCGTTTCCCTCTCTTTTTTCCCACCCTTTCACTCCACCCTCCTTCCCGTTTCCTCTTGCCATTTTCCTCCCCTTTCTCTTGTGAGAAGTAGGACCCCTTTATCTAACTAGGGGGTCTGTGAGCTTCCCCAGCAGGCTCTGGGGCATAGCTCCAGCTGAAATCGAATTTGATGCATATAACTTTAAAGTGATGACATCTGGTGACAACAGTTTTAATTACTTTCCTGAAAATCGAATTTCAAAATTTAGTGCAGTTCAAATGTGTGCTTATGTTTGGGGATTTGGCGGCCTGGGCTTTCCTTGTTTACACCACTGCTGTTGGATGAGTGCCACTGAGTAGCAAATTTCTTACCGATTATAATGGTGAAAAAAAATGTGAAAATTGGTCAATATTTAGCAAAGATATAGACAAAATGCAATACCTTACTTTTTGGGGGGAGGGGGAACACTGTACAGTTAAAACAGGCCATCGCTCAGTATAAAAGTCACAAAATAAACAGTTAACTAAGAACATAACTAGTTGAAAGATGATGTAAAAATCAGTCTTCAAATGTTAGTTAGTGATAGCCTTAGTCACGCGCTGGTATTGCGTCAAACGACACAAGCTGAGCAATCTAGTTTTTGTCAAATAAGCTTCGATCGGAAATTTGAAAGGCATTTTCTTGACTGCGCATTGTCGTTTACGTAACGACGTAACGTACTGTTGTCTCGTGACAAGTACGAAGTATAGAACATGATAGCAGCAAGTTGCATGGAAATGTTCGACATCCTTAGCCTCCTAAAGTCGCCACTACTCGTCGAGTGAGCTTGAGTAGACCACAAGGTGTGGCTATAGCATGAACGATGGCCGAAGTCAGCGGTGCTGTGCGTTGAGTAAATAGGTGGGCCAAGACGTTGCAATCTTCTGACAGACACTTCCGATTTCCGACAGAGTATCGACAGACAGCTGCAAAATACGCCGGAGAAGATTACGAATGCTACAAATTTAAGTCTGCCTCTAAAATTTACCCAAAATGGTTTTTTCAGCCTCAAATTTTGCACCTTTGGACACCAAAAAGTCGGACAAGAATTAGAAATTTTTTCAACAGCCCAAGGTTGTTAAGAGAGTGGTGGATAGCAGCTGCTTGTGCTGCGCGTCCCATGCAGAAGGCTGTCTCTGTCATAGCGTCGAGTCACCAATCGCCCATCCGTCGAGTTGGCGGGCGCCCTGTTCACGTCGTGTTTACCGAGCACTTGACTGACTGACGGGACCTCGTTGACTGCACGGCCCACAGGACGTAATTTCTATACGAAGACGTCGACGACAACGAACGACCGAGAGCAAACATCTCATCGTGTTTACCATAGCCCTCGCCGGCGTCGCCTTGGCAACTGAGCATGCGACCGACCATCTGTAGCTTCATAATGTGCAAGTCAAGGTAAACACGGTGATAGAATCCCCACTATAGATGAACCCACAAAGATGTTCCGTCTGCATGCGAGCAGCGTTAGGTGCAATTAAACTGACAGCTTGACGGCCATTTTTGTAAGTAAGCTTATCGTACAGACTCGGTGCAAATTTCGTTCTATCACCGAAAGACTTGGAAAGAAATCATTGACTATGACTGCTTGTGCGTCTTTTTGTCAATCTGTTTTTCTGCAAAACAAACATGATAATGGGCACGCTTAACAATCAATTAAATTCTGGTGGCGATCGAAATCGTGGAAACGGTGGGAACGCTAGCCCGGACTGTGTTACTGTTCACCAGTCGGCAACACAATTTCTTGTTTTACAACTTTCGACGGAGGCTTGTGCACTCCGGCGCTTTTAGTTAAGTAATGCGTATTGAATCATAAAAGTTGACATCCAAAGTGACCCGAAGATTTGAGTTCCGCGTTTCGTTTATATCTATCTCATAGGATATAGGGCCTAATATTTTCGTGAAAGAAAAGCCTATAGGCCGTCATTACTTGTAAATAAAACGCACTATTTATTCTGCAGAAAAGTCTCGTAAATGTTTTAGTTCTAAATATTTGCCAAAATATGTTTTAGCCACTAACCCGTCGCTGATGTTTACCCATCTTATTGTCCTACGGCTTGTCCAGCAATTTTTTATTATTTGTAAAGTACACCGTGTCTAAAAAAACTGTGGCATTTTTATTTTCTGAATAACTTTGTGAAACATAGGCCGATTTTGATAATTTTAGCCATGCAACATTACGAATAACTTGACATGAATGACTGTAGTTTAGCCCACCGCACCTTAATACTGTTGCTACATTACCTTGTGAAATGCAGAAGTCATAGTAACAGCGGCTTTTCATCCAGCTGCGGGATAAATATCATGCGTCTTAGAGGTGCAATATGTACATAAACAAAACGAACGAGATATGAATAGTCTGTGTAGCCTACATGTGTTTGTTTCAAATTTCCTGGGCTATGTTTCTGCAAAAAAATAGGAAAAATCGGATGAAATCTGACAAAGATATCACAAGAATAAAAAAGGTAATTTTTTTGGCCAGTGTGTAGTTGAAGTGAGCAGCCTAAACTCGGATGCTTGACATAGATTTATAGCTCTACGTTTGCCCTGCAAGCCTCCGTCATATTATGATCAGTGCTTACAAAAATCAGTGTTTGTTAAAACGCTTTGTAAGCTTGCGACTCAAATGTATTTCTATTTCGCGATCTAAGTGCTCGAATCTAGGCTATACTCGTTTACGAAAACGGATATGGGATAGGAATTTAGACAGCACATCACGGCTTTGAAGGCTAAGCAAACAACGTGCTTGTTTGAGTGAGTTCTGCGGATGCAGCTTGTCATTGTCGAAAGGCGGAAAGTCGAAAAGGCTTAGGCCCTTTAATGTAAATAAACGCTAACAAATCCTATATAACTTCAAGCTTAAACCCATGTAGCTGAGTAACTTATGCTGGCGTCTTCAAATTTCGGCCATTTATACTGCTATTAACTTATTATCTACGAAAATAAACTTTATAGTTCGGTATATAGGGCCAATAGACTGATGACGGTCTGGAATCAGACCTTGTATCTGAAAGCAGACAAACGATGACAACGCATGCACCCATACTTAGGCCTATTTATTATGGGGCCGTCCTTCCTAGAAGGAGGCCCCATCATGTGTTGATCCTGTCCGTCTGTCTGTCTGTCCCGTGCCTCCACCTAGAGGAAAAACGAAAAGGCCTACGAATACCAAACTTGGTAGGAAGTGTCCCTGGGACACTAGCACCCTGTGGACCAATTTCAAGGTCAAGGGGTCAGAGGTCAAGATCACGGCGGTTAATTGCGTTGTTGGCGAAAAATCCCCATAACTTCGCCGTCTGTTGTCCGATCAACTTGATATTTGGCAGGTGGCGTAAGGATCCCTTGCCGCCTTGCACCGGGTGACCTCGTTGCCATGGCAACGGCCGTTCCGTCCGTCTGTCCGTCCGTTTTTCTGTCGTGTGCCTCCACCTAGAGCGAAAACGAAATGGCCTAGGAAAACCGAACTTGGTAGGAAGGGTCCCTGGGACCCTGTGGACCGTGACTGAACTAGACCTCGGTTTCGTGCTCTCTACCGCAGGAACAAACAGACCTAGAAAGCCCAAAAACAGCACGCACGTACTCAACTGCAAGGACGATCCCATAGCGGGCGGCCCCTCAACGGCCGCACCCTCTTATTATTACGGCCGCAAGCATCTGCTAGGTCCGCGTTCGACGAATGATCACCGTTTATTGCAAAAAATATCATATAATCTACGGTTAGATGGTAAGCCAAGACTGTTGACGAATTAAAAGATTAAACTAACTTTTGCGTTTTTCAAACAGAATTAGGTAATTTAAAATAAAATAATTATAACTGTTTTTCGAAAAACTTGAAACAGTTTTAGTAAGAAGTTTTCAAAAAACGTTCAGAATTTTTGCAACTTATATAACTAAGTTGCTGTATTTAGACTTGTTCAAAACAATGCGTCAACTTTTGTTCGAGTTTTGTTTCTTTAATTAATATTTTACAAGTGTAGTGTATTAGTGTATTGAAGCAGTTTAGCTACTGTGTTGTGCAATCAGACGAACGAACGAAAACTAGAGAATATGTAACTTAATGCTGAAAATATTACAGTGAACATTTTGGGCTTAAATTCAAACAGCGGGATGAAAAAAACGACGACACACTATAACGGGCGACGTATAAACGCTGAAATGCGTGCAATATTGACGTAATTTGACTGAATTTGTTTTAAAAGTCAAAAAATCTTAACGATTCAACACACAAGACAAAACGGTTACATGCACACATCAACACAAAGCAAGAACTCAGCATCAGCAAATCACACGTTTCAACTAAGTGAAGTTCCAGACGCATTTTTCTCAGAGTAGCTACTGTTCCACGCAAGCGTCTTTGATACGAACTGGGAACAAGAAACGGTCAGTGATGCGTGCTAAAACTTTCGATCACGACGATCAGTCTTTGTATGAAGACGCATGAAGCTGGCAGCCGACTTCACCGGTCGACAGAGAGCTGGTCAGCTGCAGCTGCTGCTGCTGCTGGTGCTGTACCAGCTGCTGAAGATGGTACGAAGTCTCAATACTGTTATGATGATGATGCGGTGACCATAGCAGGGAGCCACTAGGAGGCAGTTCCATGTTATCGGTCGCTGGCGGTGTCGGTTGCAATGCAGAGGCGTAGGCGACCGATCTGCTCGACTTTCCTGCGGGAAAGGAAGAATATCCTGCAGCAGCAGGGGCGTGATGATAAACGTCATCTTTGTACTGAACGTCACCGCTCGACGGCGCGTAACTGTAGCTGCAGCCGTAGGCCAGCATGTCAGCGCGCGAACTGTCCGAGACCAGTCGGGAGATGCTGTGGAACGGGTGATGCAGGCTGCTGCCGAACGTCGACGAGGACATCGACAACGACGTTGATGACGTCATCAAGGAATGACGTGACGCGGTGCCACCACAGCGCGACTGGAGGAGGAAGGCAGCTGCGACCTCGGTGGCGGCATCGTGTGACTGTATGTCCGTGTAGGCAGCATGACCGGCCGACCGCTGCTGCTGCTGCTGCTGGGAATAGGGGGAAGCAGATGCAGGGTTACTTCTGAGCAACGTGGATTCTACGTCGTCGTCCGGTCGTCGATAGTTCCACGCGAAGCTGCGCTGAGACGGTGCGGCAGTCGGCTGGTCGGTGTTGACGGACTGAGGACAAGAACAATGCCAGGCTGCAGACATTGCAGTGCCCTGGTACGACTGACTGTTTCTCAGTTCCGGTTTAACGGCAACGCCCGACGACGATGACGAACCTGCGGGCTGCTTATCCACGGCGGAGTGGAACGAGTGATAGGCGCTGCTGAATGGTGCTTGAAGGCGGACACCTGTAGCAGAGTCGGTCGTAGTCGACTCGTCGTCGCAGCTTCCCTCCTCCGGCGTCGAGCCCTCAGCTGAGTCACTGCGTCCAGTCGTCGTCACTGGGCGATGTCCGTTGACGATCGCATTAACACCCGACGTCAAAGCAGTTGCGGCCGCAGCCGCTTTGTGCGCCTGTCTCATCGCCTCCTTCTTCGGACACTTGAAGCGCTTCTGACGGCGCAGGTAACAGCCGTTGTCGAACATGCTGTGCGAGTCCGGGTGCAGCGTCCAGTAGCTGCCCTTGCCCGGTCGGTCGGCGGACCGCGAGACCTTGACGAAGCAGTCGTTGAACGACAGACTGTGCCGGATGGAGTTCTGCCAGCGCTGCTGCGCCTGCCGGTAGAACGGGAACTGGTCCATGATGAACTGGTAGATCTCGCACAGTGTGCACATCTTGAGCGGAGACGACTGCAATGCCACATCAACACATCAACACCTAGTACTATAGGCCGCCTAAAGTATTATATTGCTGAACAAGTGTGTCAAAAGACTTGCAATTTTTTCCCATATGAAATAATATTGATGAAGTTCGGATGAAAGTTTGTTGGCATGTTCTTTGACTCATGACGTATGTATTATTGACGCTCTAAAGCTATACTGTAGCCTGTAGGACGTCTATGCCACGATGTGTCGTCTGTTTGTCGTTTGTCCGTTTGACTGCCCGTCTGTAACGAATGTATTGTGACTAAACAATGAGTAGAAGGAAAGTTTTTTTTACTCCAGTAATTAGCCCTGTGTTTTAAACCTAGGCCTGCAAAATTTCAGCGATCTATAGTAAAAGGGAAAAATTTTCAAATTTGGGGCTGAATGGTGGGGGTAAAAATGTGCGTTTTCCAACGCTATATATAGCCATATATCAGAAACGGTAAGAGATACGGCCAAAGTTGCTATTAATCATTAATAGAAGGTGGCGTGCGCCTTTTCAGATGAGATAAAAATCATCGACCTTGGATGACCTTGAAGGTCAGTACTGCAACAGGCTGTGGAGCGTCTTCCCTAGCAACGGCTTTGCTTTCTTGTTTTTTTTTTTGCTAAAGTGTGATAGTAAAAACCAAAACAGATCGTGCTTGAAAAACGAGTGAGAGAAAATGTTCAACGCAAATGTTTAGAAATAATATCTTTTTATCGTCTGCAAAAAGACTTAGAAGTAGTCATAAACGTCAGACTCCAATGTTGACTATACCATATCAACTGTCTGTGGCTTTTATTGACTGTCACATATTGTCTGTTTACTGTTCACTTCACACCCCTCGGTTCAAAGTTCTTGTACAAAGTTCTTGTACGAGATATGCCTGCAGTATTTCGCCATACATGAAGTAGCCATGTTGCTGAATAAGTCTAATAGGCCTATACACTGATATCATGCATAGAATAAAATGGTGTATATACTTGCGCTCGAAAACTAGCAGAAAATGATAAATTATAATCTATTGCAGACCAAAATGTGACATGAAAACTTACAAAAATATACTTAAATTTATTAGAAGTATGCAAATTAAAGTGAATATCGTGGACTATTATTCCGCGTAAGTCAAAAGGCATGTAGCAAAGCCTGTAAGATGTGCTGAAATAATTTTCAGTTAACGTCCGACTTCGTTTGTGAGTTAAATAAAGTAAACTGTAGAATACGGCATTCAATTTTTCAATTTTTTTTACTAAAAATTAAAATATTTTTTTTGCTCATAAGCAGTACGAAAACTGATCAATTTCTAGCGCAAAACAAGATATAAAAATTATTTTTTTCAACAGTTAATTTAGCAATTGGCATGTCAGGCATACGCATAGCAAAGTATAAAAAGTCAAGTCTTCTTTAAATAAACTGCCCACACGTGTAGAAGAAAAACAGAAATAATACACGAAAAAAACAAATATGTTTTAGTTTTGTTTATTTCTTTTGCGAATAAATGTGCAACTAATTACAAAAATCTATCTGTACCAACCGCAGTCTATACAATAAACAAACAGAATGACGTGATTTTTTGACGACGTACGCTACACGTCTATTTTTTCACTTTGATTGTGCGGACGTTTGAAAGAGAATTAAAATTATAGTTGTTTTGTCACTATTTTATTTTAGTTTTATTCGCATTTACATTTTGCTGAAAACCGCATGACTCCGTGATGTACGGTTGCAAAATTATGGTGCCATAAACTTTGTGCCGTTTTTGGACCACTGCAGCTGCACGCATTTTCACTAACTCTAACTCTGACCATAACTCTAACCATAACCCTATAGTTAAGAGGAAATGTGAAGATTGAGTTAACGTGCATAGCAGCAAACTTTTGGACTATCGAACCTTGGTATTATCGAGCTGCTCGGCCCACCTGTATTGCCATGGTAATGAGTGAGATGTAGGAGTAAGGCGGCTTGGCGCTGGTGAACGGTCGCCGATAAATGATCGGCTGCAGCGCAGTATCTGGCCCGGGTTCTGCCAACGGATACAGACCCGACCCGCCGCTATCAGCGGTCACTGGCATGGTCGCTGCGAAGCCCACATTAGATCCTCCACGTGCGTCGAGGTGATGTGTACTGGACTGAGGCGTGTCCTCGTCGCAGACAGACGCCGCCTGTGTGGTCGCTGACGCGTCGTGTAGCGCCGGTCCCGTCATGCCGCTGCCGCACTCAGGGCCGAAGGACGTCTCGACGCCGTACGACGACGAGGTGAAGTAAGCGAGAGCAGACGGTGCCCGTGCTGGCGTGACGTCATAGGCCGCATGCATCAGCGGACCACCCACACCGGAACCAGCATCGTCCAACTGCCTCGCCGTTGCCGAACTGATGTACAGGTCTCGCTCGCGACCGGAAGTTGTAACGACAACGGAGAAAGACGACGGACCGGAAACGGAAATAGACGGTGGAGGCGGGACAAATTGTGAGTCGAACTGTGCCGCTGCCGCCGGGGGACGGACGATCACAGATGTCGCGGCGCCGGACGGCATTGTGCCTGCCGAGAAGAACGAGGGCGAGGGTACGTGCATCATCGACATGTCTTGCTAGCTTATACTTCGTGGGTGGTCGTTCTATCGTCAGTGACGTGTGTTTAAACCACGCCCAGCGCCGACCGCATTTTTGATTCCGTGACGAATATATCACACACTATCAGCATCATTATGTATCTACTTACGGCAGAACGTCTGAGTATATACCTATAGCGACGACGACGACGACGCCATATTGGATTGCTTGCTGATGATATCCCTTTTTACTAAGCCAGCTGCTTATCGAGATTTTCCGCGGCAAATTTTTCGCGACAAATCGTTCGGAAATAATTTTGCCCGTGATGTCGGGCGCGAAATTTTCGCGGTTTCCGGATAGTTCGCGTTTTTGGCGGAAATATACAAACCGGTGCATGCGCATAAGCTTCTTTGTCGTGGTCGGTAGATCGATGCTTGCATGGTCGTTGGCGGTCGGCGTCGCAGTTGTCGCCAGCCAATCGCCGGGCATCTCTCCGCCCTCCTCGCGTATAGATTATGTACAGCGTCTGGCGGCTGTCGCCAGTGTGACGCCCACCCAGAGTGCAGAGCTGCTGCGGTAGGTAATGCACGTGACGACATCGTGTGTCTCGAGGCCCACGTTCAAGGCATCGCCCACCTAGCTGCAGCCTTCCACCTGACGAATAAATCCGCTAACGCATTTAGCGCTTCCGAGAATTGTAAGTAACGGAGTTGCGTCGATCTCGTGTTTATCACGTTATGTCTCGCAGGCACTTCTGCTGTTTCTTGTCTCTTGATTAACAACCGTGGGGTCAAATACAATTTTCCTTCATGTTTCGATCTTGCAACAATCTCATAGCTTCACACACGGTCAACTCGGTCCACGTAGTGTTGTCTGTCCACTTTTGTGGAGGTCTTCCTCTCTGCCGTACACCACCTACATTATGAAGCCAGGCACGACTGAGCAAATTTTGGTGAATTATTCTGTAGCCAGTTGTAGGCCATACAGTAAACAAACGAGTCGTGGCTGTCGTATGATAAGTGCTAAATACAGCACTGCACTGCTGGAGTGGCTAAGCGAGTACGCAGTATACCAGCTTTCACTACTGCAGACACTCGCACTTAAACTACGCTTAAATTGCGTAGACTATATACGTCGTTTGCTTTATGCAGGACGACTGCAGCTAAAAGTTACGAAAACAATACCAAATGGTGCAAGATCTGTGTGGTTTAATCAAAATAGCAGTTTTGCTCGTAGTTTCGGATAGTCATTGCCATGTAAAGAATAATAATGTTAGCATAATCTGCAGCTGCATTAGATTGATAACATTCGAAAGTTGAATTGAACCTGAGTGAAATATCGCGAGAGGTGAAGAACCGGTTGCATTTAGGTTGCTTATACCACCGGTGGCGAATTTGCAAAATCATCGCAACGGCACGAAATTTTACGACCAAATTTACAATATTAATATTCAGCTGATCAAAGAATAAATCCACTTATTGCTTTCTTATATCTGCAAAAAAAATGTACAGTCCATGGTTTCTATTGCTCTTTATTTTTTACGCGCAAAAGCAGGTACTGCTGTAGCGCGTCTTAGCCATTGCAATTCTGTCCGTCCGTCTGTTCGTCTGTCCGTCTGTCACACGGGTAAATCATTCAAAAACGGTGCAAGCTAGGATTATGCAGCTTGTCACAACAAGCATTAGTGACGAGCTGCATAATCCTAGCTTGCACCGTTTTTGAATGATTTACCCGTGTGACAGACGGACAGACGAACAGACGGACGGACAG
>Ga0209671_1005640_pt1 | contig 12699 bp, 9 predicted proteins | sample WorMetHERISLAND2_2_FD_187401 | JGI IMG/M metagenome (GOLD analysis project Ga0209671, IMG submission 187401) | Marine gutless worms symbiont microbial communities from Max Planck institute for Marine Microbiology, Germany - Olavius geniculatus... | ecosystem: Host-associated > Annelida >... | reverse complement strand
CCCCAGCATCCAACAGGATGACCCATAAGATTTGTGCAAATTCAAGCTTTTTGGATGGGTGAAGGGGGGGTGGGAGTTGCAGTGGTAAATCGACAACCACTCTACCTGGACCCCCTTAGCTCTGAAAACCTGGTGCCACCTAGGCTCAAGGGCGGCACCAGGTTTTCAGAGCTGGTAATTTTGATGCTTATAGGTGGTGTATTATTTTTAACATTATAGCGCATATGACATTAGTGAAATTTTCTCATGGCTGCTTATAGTTACTGTAAGCTTGTTTGTCTGTTCAAGGTTATTTAAGGTGCCATAAACCCAAAAAAGTAGGCATACAGTTTATGTAGATAAAGAATTTATAATTTTTGTAAACAATTATAAACAGATTTTTATTAGCATGTTTCATAATGTATTTTATTAATGGCTTTTGTGTGTAAGAATAGTGCTGTATATTGTCTCTGTGACTGTGGACTTTTTACATTAGTCATTCATGCCACAGACGTATTGATGTGTTTGTGGCAGATGGCGCTGTGAAGACTTTTGAGGCAGAAACCGGAAAGGCAATTAATGCATTTTTTGAACACACTGGATGGGTTACTGAGTTCATATCTTGGTTTGTTCAATCGTGTTGCCATGCAGAACATAACTAATTATTGTACATTTGACATTATTTTACACTTTAGTTTTTATTACCTCCACCATGCATACCATGGGCGGGTCATGCCATAGTATGTTGTCCATCTGTCTCTCCATCTGGTGTGATGTTGACATATGCCTCATATAGGTTGGGCCATCTCAGATTTTATTACCAGTACAGACAGTGTCAGCTTAAAGAACATGATCTGTATTTTTGGATCTGCTGATGGACTGACTATTTTTTTGATTTTTTTGCATGACCAGCTACTAGCTTGCCACTTGTTTATTTTATTAGTGTCGTTTTGTTTTGATAACATTAGAAGGAATATACTAGGGTGTTAAGATTAAGTATAGCACGTGGTGAATTGTGGAGTGTATTTGTACACATACATTTACGAGAGTCGTTCGATAAATAAGTTACAAAACAGCGTTGTTCTGTTAGTTTTTCAAATATTAAAAATCCGAAATATGTGTTTTGTAGGAAATTTAATTCTGAGTAGCAGCTGTGAGTTTTATGACGATTTCGTCACTGTGACGTCATTTATAAACATTAAATACAGCAAAGTTGCCACTGAAATCCTCTCGTAATGAACAGTGTGCTGTTATTGTATTTTTTTTGTGGGCAAAAAATAAATGCAAATCAGATTTTCTCTGAGAAGCAACCAGTATGGCGATAAGTGCTTTACGAACCGAAGTGTTCACGTTTGGTGTACAAAAATGCTAGATGGACAGAAATTTGTATCACACACCAAGGTGCAATCAATCATTCTCCAGTGGCATGGACAGCATCCAGCACCGTTCTTTGGATCGGGCATTCAGAAGTTTGCTGCCAGATAGGACAAATGTTTGAGCGAACTCGGACGATATGTTGAAAAATGAAACAGTAATCTTTAGCGTTTAAAGAGATGGCATTAACTTGTTAAGTTTGTTTATTTTTTTCTTTCTATGCTGTTTGTCACTTGCAAGTTACGATAGATTACTCCTAGGGAAAATAATACATGTGTAGACTGTGTTCTGTGAACAAATGATGTCACTATAATGACATCATCATCAAAAAGTTTTCTACAAGTGTTCAGAATAAAATTCCCTACAAAAAGTATAATTCAGATTTCTTAGATTTGAAAAGCTAACAAAATGATCCTGTTTTGTAACTTATTTATTGAACGACACTCGTAAATACATGCTAAACTGTTTTTAGATAAAGATATCAGGATTTAACGTTCACGGTGCTCCAGCTTAAAATTTACTATAAGTGATGAACGTATTTTTTTCAGACTTGTAGAAAGTATTTTCTGTATTAGTGGTTGTAAAGTCAGCATTGAGCTTGTTGGACTATACCTGCTGTGATCATCACTTATTAAGTCAAGGCTGATACTGTTGTTGATATACATTATACAGGGTTGATATGAAGTTAGTCGTGTCATGTGGACATGATGGAAATATTGTGATGTGGGGGCCTGGTGGAGGCGCCGTTGATAAAATACAGGTCAGTTAGTCGGGGAGCTGACAGGTTGCCATGCACCCCCTTCGGGATTAAACCCCATGCATATTTTGTTGTACTCCAGGGGCTAAATTTTAGAAAAAGATTATGTTAACAGGAAAAAATTTGGGATACTGGGTGCTTACTAGCCGTTTGTTGCCATGACAACCGAAAACCCTTAACAACAAGCTTAGTGTGCCTATAACAAAGATAATCAATGTCTAAATGTGTCAAATATTATGGCTATAATAAACTGTTCATAAGTCACTAATTACATGGAATCCAACGGTGTATTTATCACATAGGATCGGTTGCTATGGAGTGAGATTTTCCATAGCAATTTTCCAATTTTAAGATTTTCCATATCATGAAAACTTTGTTACTAGGTTACCACGGTGTCCATAGTAACGGTTGCTAGGCAAAACTATAACCACTGATCTTACTTCATACGGTAACTAAGGTTTGGTTGAGGTCTCATGCTTATATCTCTGCTGAATAGGCCGTTGCTATGGAGAATCTCACTCCATAGCAACCGTTGCTAAGTGATAAATACACCGTTGGATTTCTTGTAATTAGAGACTTATGAACAGTTTATTATAGCCATAATATTTGACACATTTAGACACTTATTATGTTTGTTATAGGCACGCTAAGTTTGTTGCTAAGGGTTATCGGTTGTCATGGCAACAAACGGCTGGTAAGCACCGTGTATCTTAAATTTTTTCTTGTTAACATAATTTTTTCTAAAGTTTAGCCCCCAAAGTACAATAAAATATCCCAGACAGGGTGCATGGTAACCCCTGTCAGCTCCCTGACTAAGTGTTTCTATATGATAATCAATTGAAATTTTGTTATGTGTTTCACAAGTACTGCAGAACTGAACTACTAATAATAAAAAATTATTAATGCATGTGTATTTGTGTACCATAGAACACAACGAATGATCAGCTCAGGCACTCAGGTTTTCATATACTGAAATACACTGTGGGCCATAAAAAACGTAGCACTTTACTTTTGTCTATGTCTTCGCCAATTATTGACTGATTTTCAAATTACTTAGACTGCCACATTCTGCAGACAATTTGCAATAATGTGATTATTATATATTCCACCACACGATAAATGTGTCTCTACACTACCTTGTGAAATATAAATGTAAGCATAAACTAACAATCATACAATCATGCCAAAAATTTAGGTAAATAAAAAAAACACTTCAAAGCAACATTGCGATGAATGATCCATATGACACTAGACTGTGTTAGACCCACATAGTTTAGTATCATGCAGACCATTCATTCCAGTGTTCGTCTGAAGTTTTTTTTTCAATTTTACCTAAATGTTTGTTTGTTATCATCGTTATATATGCATATTTCGTTGATATTTCACACAGTAGTGTAGAGACGCGTTTATGGTGTGGTGTTATATGTAATAGTCACGTTATTGCAAATTGTCCGCAGAGTGCGCCAGTGAAACAGTTTTGAAAATCGATTAATAGTTGATGACAAAAGTAAAGTGCCACATTTTTTTCTGGCCCACCCGGTATTAACTCGTAAGCTTCAAGCTATATAGCGATCCTTTTGCCAAGCAGGTGTTCTGTGGCTGTGTCTCTGTCTGTCTGTTCTTATAGACTATTGACTATCGGTAGCACTTTGCATTGTAGGTCGCGAGCAACGAGCAGCAGCTCATCGCTTACCAGCTTGTAAGACTCAAGGCTTAGCATAGGTGTTAGGTTGCTGAAAGAAAGAACTGACCGTCACATACTCGCGTAATTATAACACAGGATAAACTTAAACATTATAACTATTTACAGATTTCATCAACGCCATTGGCCGCAGCAGGATTGGAACATGAGTCTACTTGCATGCTAGTTGGCAAATGTACCACTTGAAAATCCTCTTAGTGATATTGATGTTAATATCAAAATATTTTTTGGTATTTTGTAAATGAGATTTTTGTTTAACGCTGACCTTTTTGTCCTCAAGCAATTGGTTATTTGGCTGAATCTGAGACATTGAAAGTGATTAGAATTCTCCACGTGTTCAGGTCGGCCGTCTAGTGTTCTGTATGACGCTGAATCTGAAGAGAAAGCTGCTTATCTGTGGCATGGATTGTTTGATTCAAGTCTATCGGCTTGATGAAGGTTGGGTCTTTTTTGCTCTCACAAACTGTGACACAGATATGCTTGCATGCGTGCACATCTGCTGAACATTTTAGTTTGTTCTTTACCTTGCAGTTTTTGTAGAAATATTTGTATGTGGTATTTATAAGTACCGTCAAAACTTGCAGATCTGATCTCTGCTCTGTTTGACAAAATTGTGACAATGCTTCTCCTGTTTTATTAGTTTTTGACACCAGCTGTTAACTGGTATACGATCGGGGCTGTATGCAGTACTGTGTCATATTTTATGGACCTGAGACTGCATGTGGATGTACATTTGTGGCAGATAAAAAGAGTGGCCATTATATTAATCCAAAGTTAATTTGTTCTACATCAGCACACACTGACTTTGTTAAGGCTATCGACTCTATGGATTTACGAATATATTCTGGCGGGTAAGTAAAAACATGAAATTGTTAAATGTTTTTCTTTGCATTTCAGGATTGAACAAACATTTATGACAGATACAGCAATGCTAATGCATACATATAACATCAGTTGCAAGTTGTGTGTAATTTGCTACATTGCATTCGATTTCTTGTTACTATAGTATAGTGTCGCTACAAGTTAACTGTTCCAGTGTTAGTATTTTTCTTACGCTTTTCGTTTGTTAACTCTTGAAAATATTTTTTTCGAACTGTTACTCTGTGAAAATTTGATGTTATAAAAACATAGTTTTTTCGTCTGAAGTTAATTCCTGCACATAAAATTTGCTGCTGGAGTAGAACTGGTGTTCAAGCTTAATTAGTTGTGCGAAAGTTTTACTTTCTACGTATTAAATAGGATTATGTTGTGATATGCTTGTTTTGTCATTTCTTGTGTTCCCTTTTTAGCATAGCTAACTTATTAGATTTTTATGTTTCAGCTTTGATCAGAAGCTTATTGCTTATGACTGTACGTCATCCGGTATATTGAAGCTTGTGTTCATGTAAGAAAATTTTTTCCCATAGTGCTTATAAAATTTTGTTCAATAGGTGGCAATGCCAGCGATTATAAAAATTGTAGTATTTCTGTGTTAGAATTGTATAGCACTCTGTACTTTTACAATGCAGTCATCATAATAAGCTGCATTACAGGTTTCATTTGTCTGTCCATTTGTCTTTTATGGGCTAGTAACTTCAAAAACAAGAAAATGCATGAAAAACCAAAATTGGTGTGAACGTTTTCAAGGGCAGGAGTACTGGAGTAGCCAACAGTGCCATTTTCAGCTTTATAAGTCAAGGTCATCAGACATCAAAAACCTCTAGAAAATGATGCATATGTTGGATCTGCTGTGGGTATTTCATAAACGCCATATGGCAGCACAGTCAATGACAAAATTCTGTAGGCCTACAATAAAAGCAAAAAGCAACATGCAAACATAACAAATTAAGCAATGTAATAGTGAACGTTCAGTTAATATTCAAAATAAGTGAGTCTGTATAAAAACTAGGTGGATGGCTGCATAAAATGGTGACGCTGGCTTGACACGTTTTTAGTCTGATGTTTTATCATTTCATGTAGTATGCAGTGTGGCATGGTATTGTTGTGTAGCCTTAAGAATGTTGAGATTGCTCCTACTGTTGATGAATTGTTTTAGCAATTCCAATGCTCATGATGCAGGCATCAGCTGTCTGACTACTATCAAAGACAATGAAGGTCAAATTATGTAAGTGATTGCATGTTGATGCTGATACTGATAAATGATATCGTAGGTCTACTGTGTATGACCAAGAGGAAATTTAATTTAAAATCTTCAAAGTCACTCTAAGTTGATGGATTTGTTAAGCAAGTAGTTTTGAGTTTTGACTGAAAAAGTGAAAAAATAAATTGATGTACAAAATAGATGAGAGTGTAGAAGGTGGGAATACATCAAAACCTGAGTCGAGGAAGGAAGTAATTGATCCGGAAAAAAACAGGAAGGGTATTTTGTTTCAAAGACAGAGAGAAACATCTTGAAATGAACGATTTGTGGTTTTTGAGCTAGAAGAGATTAATTGCAGAGATAACAATTGGCAAGAAACAAGTGCTGGAGAAAGATTGAACTGAGATCAAGTCTTAGAGTTAAATGGAGTGGGTTGAGTGGTTTGTGAGAACATTGTGTGAAAATGTGCATTCTTCTGTTTTGAGCCAGTGTAGAGATCTAAGATTAGGAGATATGTGATTGTGTGAGAGGATTAAAACATGCCAAAATTTATCAATCATAACTTTAAGGTGGATTATCAGATTTTAATAATTTTCGGTACAACTATTTTTGACACAACTTGTCGTCAAACGGTTATTCAAGTTTCCACCTCACCCAACATATGCTTCTGCACTACCTGGGGAAATCAAAACACGAAATCGGTGTTAAAATAAACAAAAAACGCCAAAAAACATCCGTGACATTACTAGTAGTAACTTGGAGAAGGATAATGAGATTTTAATAGTTTTTGGTATAAACATTTCTGGCATAACTGGCCATTAAATGGCCATTCAAATTCTTAGCTCATCTGTCGTCTGTTGTTTTTGCATTACCTGAAAAAACAAAACAAATGCAACATAAGACAAAAAAAGAAAGAAAAACATTAGTAAATTTAATCATTCCAGATACGTAGCTCTTCACAGCCCTGACCACAGTCCATTCTAAGTCAGTTTTGCAATACTATTGCAATAATTTTTGCAGTACTCCACTACCCGCTCCCCCAAGTAAATTTTGATTTTTGCTCCTGTGTACTAATTTTTCTACCATTTGCATTGACTGCACGTTAGGTGATAATTTGTTCAACCCAGAATTAAAACAGTAAACAAGTTGTGTTGAGATGTTATTTTTTATTCAATTTTTTTCACGCAATCGAACAAAAAATGAAAAGATTCATTGCATAACTAAACAAAAATTTCACGATAAAGAGTGTACTTTATATCAAAAAGTATTGCTTCCAAGTACTGCATTATTTCAGCCTTAAAAGTATTGCAATACCACATGCAATACTAAACATGCAACTAGTATTGCAATACCTGTTGCAATACCAAAACGTATTGCAATACTTATTGCAATATTTGCAATACTGCAATATTAACATTTATCTGTCAGTCTATCTGTATGTCTGCCTGCCTGTCTATTTGTCTGTCATTTCATTTGTACTACCTGAGTGGTGAATAAACGTATATATTAACAACACTGGATTTTGTGTCAACTTTAGGATTGCGACAGGGTCATTTGACAAGACCATTCGTGTGTGGTCATCAGATGGTAAATTGTTACATCGTCTGAAAGGTTTCATTTCATCTATCAGCGGCGTTTGCTACGTGTCTCGATGTCACATCCTCTGGACAGCTGGTGGCACTTCTGATGCATATTTATTTGAACCCAAAACTGGTGAAAATGTGCGTCCTTTTTCACTTTTGCTTTATTCTCATTTTTGCATAAGTTTTAAAAAAAACTATTTGCAGTTATTGCAACCAGAGATAATTCTCTTTTTGTGTAGAACTTATTTTATTTCTTTGCATGAATGGATGAACGTTTGATACCATTGTTTGAGTCCAGTATAGGCTTTCCAGTTCTGTTATTTTAAAGCTTGATTCTTGGGGAACTATCACACCAAGTTTGGTTTTTCTACACTTTTCAATCTTTGTGTTAAGAGCCTTACCTTACCTTCGGGGCGGATGCCACCCGTTAAGGCAGCATCCAGCGCTGTTAAAAGCCTGCATTGAACTGAAAGACTGATGGACGGACAACAGACGGACATGCAAGGTGCATTGTGTGACCTGTTAGAATGACCCTCGTGCTAATAATAAGATCATGCACTGGACCAAGACCAATGGGTGCGTGACATTAAAACATGTTGAATATGATTTATTTCTTGCAGTGGCATTGTGGCGTGGGAGTTGTATTGCTACAATTGCCCTTACTAAACTTTACTAAAATTTAGCCTCGTTAAAAAAGTTTTTTGTATAAAAATTTAAAAAAATGCATAATTTGGGGCCGGAAATCCCTCTTTTTGGCCTGGCCAAGTTTGGAGAGGGAAATTTTAAGGCAAAAATGAAATTTTGAGCACCCAAATTATCTGTGTCGGAAATTTGCAGCTGTCTGATGGAAAATTGCAACTTCCTGCTTTTCCCAACTCTTCTTTTTACCTCCACGATGCTACTGATTTCTGGTGTGAGAAATACTCATGTTAAAAAATGTCAAACCAATCTGTATGAAGGTGTCACAATGCGTCAGTACGTTTCAGTGTCTGGAGCCATACAAACATCAGTTATATCTGCTGCGGCATTTTAATGAGTCTGGACAAGTTGTGGGTATGATGCATCTTTCATTTTTTTTGCAGAGTTTGTTTAGTATCACAGGTTTGAGTTTGTTGATGTTGTTTGCTGTTATTGACTAAATCAGTGATTTTCAACCGGGGTTCTGCGGAACCCAAGGGTTCCACGAGCATTATGCCAGGGATTCCCCGGCTGATCAGTAAAAAAATTAAAATAACCTAGCATGCAAAATTACGTCAAACCAAGCCATAGAAGTATAGGCCCCCCACTACGCACCGAATGCTTAGTTCCAAATTAGCTCCTCTAACCGTCTACTTTAGCATACAGTGTTGAATATTTTTCTTGTTGTTAACAATGTTAGAATATTTGCATTGAACATCGATCATTAACTTATTAGTGTCCGTATTATGAAATCGTGTGTTTATGTATTGAAAGGCTTTCATTTCTTGAAACACTCTTGCTTGAAAAATATAAAAAGCTTCACCCATCAACGAAACTGGATGGGGGGTCCAGACCCCCTGATCTGTCCATGGGCATAAAAAAGTAAAAGATCCAATGATAATGTTTGTGCCGTTGGTGACTGCCTCAAAAGGTGCTTTTGCGTAAAGATAAAACAAGGTAATGTTCATATAAACACGGAGTCTGTTCAATGCATTTTGACAGTTTACAGTATATGTGCGCATAAATATAATCAGTGAGCTGTTTAGGCCGATAGAAAAAAAAAATCAAACAATTTATATTCAAATTGTACAGCAGCAATGATCCTTTCATACTTTTGTATTATTTTAACTAAACAATAACCATCGTCAGTTACGAGACCATTCGATTCGTCATCAGCGCTTTACTATAGAAGGTCCATCATCATCACCATGCGTCAATCTTGCACCGTTACGGAGATATGGCACCTCAAAGATAATGGGGTCACGAGTTTGACATTTTGGGGTCACGTGACGTCATCGTTGACATGGAAAGAAAGAAGGAAGAAGGGAAAGAAAAAAAGGAAGGGGAGGGGAAGGAAAGGGAAAGGTAAAGTGGAAGGGGAAGGAAATGGGAAACGGGAAAGAGGAAGGAAAAGGGAAAGGAGAAAGGGAAGGGGAATGGGAAGGGGCAGGGAAGAGGAGGGAAAGGGAAGGGAAAGAAAAATGGAGAAGGGGAAAGGGGAAGGAGAAAGGGAAGGGTAAAGAAAGGGGAAGGTGGAAGAAAGAGAGCTTAAGAAAAGTTGTTCGCACGGATGGACGCACGGACGGACACTCGGGTGATTTTATACTCTGTTCAATGCTATGCATTGCATTGGACAGACAATAAAATTGCTAAATAATATTATCCAATGCGGTCAAATTAAACAAGTTTTTTGCCTGCTGCTTTATTGTCAGCGTTTGAGGGATATGCCCCAGAGTCCAGACTCTTACAGGTTCTCTGTTTCTTGACTCCGCTGCGGACATCAGATCCCAGACACCCTGAAAATTTCACTTTGCCTGCACTGCTGAACTCTGTTATCATTGCATGGGGTTCCGTGAGTGATTGTCATGCTTATGTAGGGTTCTGTTGCAGCAAATTCAGTCACTTCGCAGATCTCTGTACTGTTAACTGATTTGATTTTCTTTGTCTACAGCTTTTTATTGTTGTTTTGATTATTTTTTGTTTTATTGGTCGTTATCTTTCAAAAGTTTTTTTTTATATCAGGTTTTTTTATCTTTTGTATAATCTCTCGGTTTCTTGATTGATATTTGCAAAGCAGCACTTGTTCCTTTTCTCACTATTTAAAACGGTTTTAGTTTTTTTCAATTAAGATTCCACTTTTCATAGCAAGATAAAACAGGCTTTGCATACTTGTCTGTAGCAGTGATGATTTGGGAATAAAAATGGTGAACGAAATTATTTTCTTTGACTGTGTTTTTTTGTCTTATTTTATTTAGCGACAACAACTCGGCGTGAGGTGTTTGTTTGGAAGTTTAACCCGTATGGTTGTATCTCAGCTTTGATGTTTGATGCTGCCATTTACTCCGTTACTTACAGTGAGTAAATGTATATATTATGTATCTGTGCAAGTATAATGTGGTATGTGTTAAACCAGTGAAACCACTGTCTGGAGTGGAATAGCATGAAAAATTTAGAGTAGCATAAAGAATAAATAATGTAGTAAATAACTGGATGGTAAAGGTAGTAACAAATTTGTAATGGACTGATCATTAAAGGTTCCACTATATCTCAATTTCTGAGTCACTTCGATTAAAACACGTTTTGTACACCGTGTGTTATGAACAGATCAGAGGCTCATTGTAGTACCTTCTAATGTTAGTATTCATAAGCTTACAGTATTTCACGAGGTAATGTAGCAACACTGTCAAGTTGTGGTCTTTAATAATCAGTTTTTTTATTTGCAGTTTTCTGCCAGTCAAAAATATTCTGATCGTCAAGCGCCATCACTTGAAGTAGTTATAACAAAAACTTGTGCTTGCTTTTTTGACCATTCTGTCTGAGTTGAGACAGTGACTCGGAAGAGATGTGATTTAGAAGACGTTTTAGATCTACAGTTTAGTGATGCTGAAGGCTGTTACTATTATGTGCTTGCTTTATTCGATCAATCTGAATTGCCTCCATTGCAGAGATACTCTCATGATGTTAATACATAGTACATAAAGTGAGAAATAACTGTTGCTAAATACATTGGCTCAGTGCCGATACATTGTGCAGCAGTCCACCTGACCTTTGATCTTTTGTGCTCAAAATTAGCACACCGATTATTTTTTTGGCCTGGAGAATATTTGCACCAATTTTCGTTTTGAGTTTTTTTTTTGTTTTGAACTTAGTACCCTGTACGGGTGGGACGGACAAGCAAAGATCTGTAATGTGGTCTGGATGAAGCTAGTTTAGATGATGATATCCGAGTATGATTTTCTGAAGAACTAGCTTCTGAGTGTCTGAGATACTGGTGCACCATGTTTAATTGTTACCTGTTGACAGCAAGGAAGATTCCAATGCTGTATTTCAGCGGTGACGTTGATGGAACACTGACGAAGTGGGAACGATCGCAGTCCAATTATTTCTTATACAGGTAATTCATAGACTGTTAGAAAAGTTGTAATTATTAGACGTGTTTGTGTTATCATTATGTTGTGTTGTCCTCTTTACGAAATCTTTAGGTACGATGTGTGTTTAACTACTGAGAGTTTGTTTACCATCTTCTTAATTTTTAGCTTGATATAGTAATAAATATGTGATGCAAAAAATGGTGTTTTTTCTCGTATGGGGTTTACTTTTGCCATAGTGTGATTGTATTTGTTGGTTGTGTGAATTGCTAGCAAGGAGATGCTAACATTGGCAGACACTGCGAAGGCGCAGAGACGTCGTAAGTTGGAGAAAGAGAACGAGGAGAGGTTGATGGCAGGACTCTTGCAGCTGCAGCAAGAGAAGGCTGCGGAGGTCAGAGTTCATCAGCCGACTCCTCAATCTGCACCGAAGTCGCATTATATGTTTAACACTCCGCTAATCCCAAAGGTATGGTCTATTTAGTTTACTTCGTAAAAAGAATTATTTTTTCTTATTGCTTAGCTTCTCTTACTGGAGCAGGCCCTGTTGTTAGCTCTAGAGATGCTGAGATGGCACAGTTCATCATCATTTATTTGGTAGAAAGCAGAAGACACGCAATAGTAGTTGCAACAGACACACAGAAAACACAAGGCTAGGTAGCTAGCACTTACAGTGATCCTTACTAAAACAAAGACAATCTAAAACATACGCATAAAACATACACATAAAACACGCATTTGTGAAAATAAGACAAACAGCGGACTTGAGTATAGATTACTGATTTGAACTACTAGTAAGATAGTTAGAGAAGTCAACCAACTGGATAGTTCTCTTAAACGATTCAAGTATTTTGAAATTTACAACATCTGTTGGAAGATCATTCCATACATTTATTACTCTCATACTAAAGAAGGAACTTCTAAATGTACAGCCACTAAAAGGCTTATACAATTTGTAGGGATGACCCCTGGTGCTTGCACTGCAAACTTCAAAATAATCAGCTACGTTTATGCTCATGAGGCCAAAAACAATTTTATTCTAATTCGTAAGTTCAGTCATTGTTCATTCACTGTGAAGTGCTCATTATTTAGATCCTACTGCTTGTCATTGTATGATATTGGTTTGTGGCGGATGTTCACTGTGTCATATATGAATAAGTTAAGATCTTGCTACAATA
>Ga0209671_1005639_pt1 | contig 12700 bp, 12 predicted proteins | sample WorMetHERISLAND2_2_FD_187401 | JGI IMG/M metagenome (GOLD analysis project Ga0209671, IMG submission 187401) | Marine gutless worms symbiont microbial communities from Max Planck institute for Marine Microbiology, Germany - Olavius geniculatus... | ecosystem: Host-associated > Annelida >... | reverse complement strand
CCCCTCTTTACCCCCCTCAATTTCCCCCAATCGGACTTAGGGCGCCGGGCGAACTCACGTTGGGCTTTGCCCCAAACTTTTAGTTTTTTTTTCTGCTAGGATTGATTTAAGTGTCTTTTTAATTAGTGCTCATTGCTTTTACTGTTTCTGATGTAGTTGCTAAGCAAAATTTTGTTTATATTTAGACAAGTGATGAAAAAGGATGCATACACAGCTTGAATGCTGCAGTAACAAGCATCATTTTCAAGGTAAACGTCAGGATATATTTCGATAAATATTAGCATTGATTATTATCTTATGGCAGAAACAGGAACAAACAGATGTGATATGTGTTACTTCATAATATCATTTTGTTTAATTCTCCTTATATTCGCATGTTGTCAGAGCTATCTTATTGTGTGAGACTGTTGTACTAATTACATTAGAGTTGATGCATAGGTTTATTAGATGCGATATGATTTAGTCTGATCTGCTTCATCTGTGGACTAATACTATTAACCCATAGTAAACTGTGGTAATTATAAGTTCATGTAGGTTCACTGATTGCAGCATAAGACTGCATTTCGGTGGTAAATGTGGTGAATGAAAGTATAACTGTTTTATGTAGCCATGTCTTTGCTATTTGTATCTCAGTAATTACAAAAGGCGTTAGTGTGCATATGTATTTCTAGTTGGTTGTGAACATTGTTGAACCTTAGTTAATTTCCATTGTTTTGCTGTAGCATTTTTTTACCAGGGATTATTCAGAGGTTGAAAGGTTTATTAATATAGCTATGCACTGAGTCTCAAAAATATGTGCCATTTTTACTTTCTGAATAACTCTGTGCAACATTAGTTGATTTTGAGAACTTTCGGCTTGCAACATCACAAAGAAACTTGACAAAAATGACTGTAGTTTTGACCACCTCACCCAATCAGCTGCCACTTCCAAGATTGTAAAGCGCTTCTGTCTCCAAGTCCATCTCATGCAAGAAATGCTATAGCAAGTACCGGACTTTACCTTTATCTTTTTTCAAATACTGTTGCTACACTACCTTGTGAAATTTGGAAGTCGTGGTTTGGCCATTCACAACAATGAATTCATACTGGGTAAAAAAGTAAAAAGTAAAGGTGTCAATTTGTATAGCGCATCTCGCGTACAACGCCTCTAATGCGTTTTTCATCACTAACCCGAGCCGCCAGCCACACGGCCACTACGTGCAGCCTGCAGACACAAGCTAACGCAGTGGCCGACTAGGCAGCCCCAGTCAGCTGTACTAAGGTCCCCACCTTCCGTAACCCATATAAATGAGTTACTACTCATTTTACCGTCACACGGAGGGTAGAAGGCTGGGTAGCACATGCGTTGGCACAGAAATGATTAACTGAATAGCAACAAATGCGAGTAACAGTTATTATCTCTCAGAAAGTCACAGGTGTCATATCACATCATCTGTCTTACAGCATGTGTTCATGAGCTCAAAATGTTTTTTTCCAGCACAAATGCAATCAATGGTCATTGATGCTCACCAACAGCATGTTCAGTAAGGCACGACCCAGAGCGGCTCACTCTCTGTTCGTGCCTCATTTTAGTATGTTGACATACGATTTTGAAATAAATATGATTAATGTTAAATAAGTTGTCAAGTGGTCTGATCTGAAACTATTAATTACGTTGTTGTCAGTTGCTGAGAATGGACAGCCTGTCAGTGTACTGTAACTGTGGTTCGGATTCATACGCTGATCTGCAAAAGTCAGAAATTCTCCAGCGTCTGAAAGATGGTGTTGCTACTACATCACGCAAGCCAAACTACCATTACTGTAATTTTTCTGCATTTAGTTACAGATTGCATCTCTGTTAATGACTATTTAGGGCTCGAGAGTGTTAGTGTTAGTGTTAGTGCTATTTTTCTTATACATGGCCCTGTATAGATGTAATAAAGATAATGAAGAAAATTGTGGAATTCAAGCAAACATTTGATGACAAATATCCTTTTTTTACATGCTAGTTACTTTCCAACTTGGTAGCATGGAAAATTTAGAAATAATCGTCTTTAATATTATTTTATTTTAATTAAATGGAGAATATTTGTAAAGTAGAAGCAGACCTATAGTTAACAATTTTGACTAGTAATATGATTGATTTTTTAGTAAATTTTGTACTGGCTCCGATGAGTTGTATGAGCTGTCAAACCGAGTTTGTTGTTGTTTATTTTGTTGTTCTGATTTTTTATTTTTTGGCAAGTTAGTGAATTGGTGGTTTTCATATTGTTTGCTCAGTGATGGAGCCGTTGGAGTCGGCGGCAAAACTGCATCTTAACATAAAGCCTGAACGTGACAACTTTACCATTCCAAAGATTGTTGCCGATGTTGTTTTCGAAGAAATTGTAATAGCGTTAGGTAAACACCAGGTCTGTGGTTTATTGAACATTTTCTAGTCTAATCTGCTGTTTTCAGCATTACAAGAATGGTTAACATTTGAGCACTAAATGTTTATTTGTGTAGCATATTACTTGGTGTCTCATAAAAAGGCATCTTATTTCTTGTTTTTTTAATGAAACACAGTGTATATTAGCACAGTTCTATGTTGAATTGTTGGTCAAGCATGTGTACGTCATGTAGGGTTATACAATAATTAGTTAATTTTCAATTACTTAGTTGTTTTGTGTATAATGTATCAGCAGGGTTGGCAGACATATATAAGTGTATTTTAGTTAGCATCAGTTATTTGTTTAATGCTTTCGTGCTGTTGGTTGGATGATAGAGAAGTTAACTGAAAAAAGCTCATGGCAGCAGTCTTTGTGGTTCTATTATCGATTAACTTTGGTAAGCAAGGCGTGTTAAAACAAAAAAAAACGAATTCAGTAGTGTCGTCATGCATTTTGTGACTGTTTTTACTTATAAGACTGGGTACTTTTAAGTGGTGACCTACAGTCTCATTACGGTTGTTGTTGATGATGATTATCCATGTCTTGCCACTGAGCTTTGTAATTTGTAAAAATCACACTAAAATGTTACTTAGTAATTTGAATTCTGATATCAGTAGACTGTGTTATATATCATGCCTTAAGATGGGTTTTCAGCTGACCGTGCTTGAGTAATGGTCGAGCTGTTGTCATGATTGTTGTCCGTCTGTCGTTTGTCCGTCTGTCTGTAACGGATGTATTGTGGCTAAATGGTGCGAGATAGGGCCTAGGTTGCTATTGGTCAATAATAGGAAATCACATATTGGCTTTCAAATGACATAAAAAATTGATGACTTTGGGTGACCTTGAAGAGTCATAACTATGATATGTCAATTGTGCGTTATTGTGGCTAAACGGTAAGTTGTAGAGGTCAGCGATGGTATTGTCGGATAGGGTGCTGACAACTTCCTATAGACTCAGAAGTAACCATGTCTCCATCTGCAGCAATGTTTCATGAAAACTTTCAAGCTATAAGTGCCCCTATCTCAGAAACAGTGAGAGATACGGCCAAGGTTACTATTAATCACTAATAGAAAGTAGCACACGCCCTGTCAGATTAGATGGTAATCATTGACCTTGGATGACCTTGAAGGTCACTGAACCAGTACGGTTGGCTATCCTAGCGACAGCTGGGCTTCTTGTTGATCATGCCCACTGGTAACAGACACTTCTGAGAACTTTGTTTAAGTGATGTTTGTTATGAATTTACACATTAATAGATTGCTCTGCTGTCGTGTGCAGTATCAGCTGCTGATGGAGCTCGTTGAGTCAATGGAAAGAATGAAACGTGCCGAACAATATCGCAGACACAGAGTAATTTTGTCAACTCAGCGAAATAGCAACCAATTGTGGTAGGCAATACATTTCGTGTACATAAGTTTTTTATGGGTGTCAGTTTCTACAGTTTTGATTTTTATTTTTGAAAGTTGATTTAGTACTGTGAGTATTGGGCCATATTTAACTCGCACAATTTTTTTGTTGCTTTGAAAGCCTTATGGATTTCGGACGCTATGAATGTTATCAAGTAGATGGAATAGAAAGATGTTAATAAAGTCATAGTCAGCTAGAATAAGGAATTTGAGCTTTTTTGCTTATAATACTTCTAAAATTTCTAGGCTGTGAGAATAATGATCACTGTTAAGAATAAGCATGTTCTTGTTTGAGGCTTGCTGTTATGATTCAGGTGGAAGTTTGCATACACCTGTGTGCTGGAGGAGACTGTGAGAAGACGTCACAAGATGTGGTCATGGCAACATATGAAGGCACATCGTCAGTTGTGCACCCACTACAAAGACTTGTTCAAGATTAAACTGCTCTCCACTAAACATGCACCTGACCTACTGGCGAATATTGAGGTGCTTTAGTGTAGTTGTTAAACTGCTTGTAAGTTGTTCAGTCAGCACCTTTAAGTTGGCCTTGATGTTTTGCCTGTGCATACGTATGTGCATTCATCCATTCAGCCATCACATTTGTCTGTTCACTAAAAATTTTCGATTTGAATGAAATTTGGTATATAGAGGTCTGTGAGTGATACATGATTGTATGCCATATGACCCAAATGCAATCCACGGTCAAGGTCACAAACCTTTAAAATCAAAAAAAAATTAAAGGTTTTTCCCCATATTTACTATAGGGAGCTGACAAGTGACTTGTGATTCTTTAATTATGGCATGATATCTGAATTTGATTTAGCCTGATTTTTGGTATTTGTTTGTGTTTTTATGTCAAGTGATTGCACAGTGCAGATTTTTGCAAAACAAGTGCAGATGAGGCGACTCACAGTTCACAACCACACAGGGCTTATAATATTTTTTGCAGTTGTCGTGGAAATGTTGTTTTTTTAAAATTGTTTCTGATCACCTACAATAAGCATGTGCATGTATGCATTGTATTGTGTGGCGTAGCAATGTGAGAAACAGCTGGATGTGTTCAACATCATGCTGATGAGACAACAGGCTGAAATTGCTGTACGTTAACTGTTCATTCCAATTGAAGTTCACTTATTGAAAACCATCAATGTTGTTAAGAACTTTATATTGTGTCAAAACATTAATATTTAACTTGGTATAAGCGCAACCCCTTTTTTAACCTTGTTACAATACACGTTGGTCTAAAACGCACCTTAATAAGAATTAAAAATAAAAAAGTTATAAAATGAAAGCAGATTGTTTGTGGTAACACTCTGTGGTAATGAAAAAACCAAGTATTTACACGTTTATGTATTCATCTATGTCAGGTTTTTTTGTGTTTGTTGTGAAGTATTCTGCTTACATGTTGTGCACTGTATGGTTAGAATACTTGGCAGTATTTTATAGTTTTTTTGTATAACTATAACTTTGTATTTTCAGTTTTGGAGTGGATTAATAATCTTTGTGACTGAATGTAGTGTTCTGCAAATGGCGGACTATTTGTCTATTTTTCTGAATAGAACAGCACATGAAAGACTGTGGGTAATTGGCAATCTTTTGTAATTCAGGCTCAGAGAGAAGGCGCCAAGAAGGCGCAAGAAACTCAGTCTGGTGGCGGATGGTTCAGTGGCTGGTTTGGACGTGGAAAGCAAGCCACGGCCGAAGTGAAAACCGTCGGTAGGCCGTGTTAACTCTTTATTGTCAACATCTCCGCAAGGTGGAATATTGTTCAAGCAACTTTAATGCAGACTTGTTTGCAGAACACCTGTTAGTGGCAAGAGGCTTACCTTTAATGATTTAAGTATACATTTTATCATGGTCACACTTGTGTTATCTAAGTATATAAAGGCAGAAACACTTTTGATCATAATGAAACATCGTGCTTGTTTCAATGCATGGGAAATGTGTATATAATATTGAGACGTGAGACACGTTTCAGTCGTCACACGTGACTAAGTGAGATTGTGGGCGTTTATAACACCCCAGACACTGTTGTGAAAGATAGAACAAAGTAGGTCATATAACAACATGGCAAGATTAGTAAGTTACACTGTACATAAGGGCGGCATGTCGAGTCACGTACATCTTTAAGATTACAGAACTGTAGAGGAAAGAAAGAAATTGCCGTTTAGCTCACCCGTAATGATGTTTTGTTATCTTCTATGTTAATGGCATCTGTGTTGACAGAGCAAAAGGTTCAGGAAGTCATGACAGCCGATGAACGACAGAAACTGTATGATGCTATTGGCTATGAGGAAAACGTGTCCAGTGATCTTCCAAAGGAAGTATGTTTTTTTTTATTTTACAAAGTTAAACAGTCATTGTATGTTATAATGTAACTAATAAATTATCATAATTCATTAAATTACAACTTTTGTTTCACATTTCTACAACTATGGCTGCCTTCTTTCGAATGATTTTGGCTCACTGCTGGTACATTTTTAGTTGTGAGTATTTGGTTAGTGTTACCAATTCTTGGTGATGTTATCTTAGAGTTAGAATGTTTGTGTAACAACTTTTTGTGCCCAAGCTACATTTAGCTAACTTTGTACAATGACAATGGCAACAACCATTTTCACAAGTTGTTGCATAGATGTGGCAGTCAATCTTGATGATGTGTTTTTTGGCATGTGATGTGTTGCAGTAAAGCCATGTCTTTTTTGTTTGCTTCAAACATTTTCTCCATCATTTTTTTCAATTATTTATTTATTTCCATTTTCGCTTATGTTTTGTCGATGCTGAGTTTATGTTTATGTTTGGACTGTATAATTCCATACTGCTGTGTGGTAGTTTGTGGCTGTGAAGCTGCATTTGTTGCTGAAAAGTCTGCGACTGAAGCTGAAAGATATCTCTCTCCAGTTAGTTATATGCAATTTATTGTAATGTTTTATTTTTTTCTGGTGCATGTACAGTCAGAAGGATTTGAGAGATGCAGTTATGTTGACACATTCTCAGAATCTTAATGCTAAAGTTCTTAGAAGACTATGCTACTCTTTCGTTGCTAGTACTGATTAGCATTTAAATATTTATAAATCATAATAATAATTTTCATTGTGCACTGGATTATATTATGTGCTTCACTGATGCTGTAATTCTGTGTTTTGTTTGCGGTGTAGGCAGCCAATTATTACAAACATTAGTCTGAAGGGTCTCTGTACCGACTTTTTGCAACGACCAGCAGCAAAGTCCATCAGGTGCTGTCAGAAACGTTTCTTGTTTAGTTTTAGCCAGTTCATTATTTTTGAAAATGGAATATTGTATTTCGTCTGCAGCTTAAAACCAGCTCAACCTGGCCATCCTTTCGAAGATAGGCAGAATAAGTAGTAGCGATGATTTTGGCAATAGCTAGGGAAGATTGGTGACTATTGCATAACAGTAAAGAGCCTGTAACTAGGATTGGCTGGCTGTTAATGGAGCTGGCTATCGAACCAGCTTGGATTATATGCTGTAGGTTACGTCCAGTCAACGTGGTTTGGTTGATACTTAGTTAGGTTTAACACCCAGTGACTCAGAGTTTTGCAATAGCAATGAGCTAACATGCAACAGATTGAGTTCTGTGCGTAAATCTTTTATTTTTATAGCCATAGATTGGAAATAGGTTTCTGTGTCTAAAACTGATTGCAATGCGACTGTGTGATGACAGCGTTCAGACAGTCATGGAGTCATTTCAGCTCGAGGGAACTGCGGATGCTGAGGTTGGTACTCTGCCCATCATTGCAACATCGTTTGGCACACTCTGTGGTTCGGGCGACACGTCGGACAAGTTTGTCAGCTTGTTGTTTGAGACGAATCCACTCGAGCACTGTTCTGACACTCGGATTGTCATGACTGCAAGGCCACTCGAGGTCATCTATGATGCAGTAAGCGTGCTTCCACTTCAGTTGCTTATATGTTGTTTGTGATATTCATCTAAAGTTTTCGTATGTTGAATACACTGAGTTTGAAAGACAATTTTATGTTTAACATTGACCTGTCAAAGTCTGTGCTTAGAAGAGTGAAGAGCGATCATGCTGGACACTGTGTGTGACCACCTTTTACTGCATGACTGTAATGATCAAGTCTGATTATTTTGTAGACTTTTTGGTTGCTAGAACTAAATAAAAGATGTATTTTGCACTTTTCTATGCACCCTTCTTGTATATTATGATTTATTAAATGTGTTTTAATAACAAGAGTATAATGTTTCCATCTGCCCGTCTCCGAAATGGCGTATACCGGTACTGTGGCGGGCAGGGACAGAACCCTACTCACTCACTTACTCACTTGGTCTTGGATCGTGCACAAATTGCAATATGTGTGCTGAGTTGAAGAATACAGCAGTTTACAATTTGTTATTGCTTGCTCAGTTAATGATGTTAAGTTGCTATTATTGTTCATGCAGAGAACTGTCATGCTGCTGGCTGCTTTCTTTCGTCCTCCAGAGTCAGTCTACATGGTGCAGTAAGTTTTTTCTGCATTATTTGTTAATCATAGTACAGGCAATATCAAACGGTTAGTTTTAAAAAAATTTTGCTTAAAATTGCTGAGAAGTTTGGCGGATCCATAGTTATATGACAATGAGTTCCAAACTGAAAAAGCGTTAAAACTGAAGTGTTTTTTGACACTGCAAGTGCCATCCTAGGTGCAGGCTTGCCTTATTGATAGCAAGATGATGTTGAGCCTATTCACTATGAAGATGTTTTTATTTAAACAAATCATATTTACATTTGCACTGTGTGTTGATTGGTGTAGATTGCAAGCTGCTGCTGCAGCTAAGCTTGACAAGGTACGCAGACAGACAGCTGCTACACTGCAGTCAACATTACGCCAGCATACAACAACGGACATCAGCATTTGTCTGGAGCCGACATGTATCATTGTACCAGACCATGGCATTTACACACCGTATGAGTGTGACTTTTTTGTTCAGCCATTATGTTATTCCGAGTGTTTTTTTGATTACTGCTCTGTAGCTTTTATTATAATTTTTCTCATTTCATTTTTATTTAATGCATTTTCAATTTTATTGTACTTTATGTGCTACATTAAACTGGCAGCTTGCCTATGAGTTTTCCATTGCAAATCATTTATCGTATTGTATTATATCATATCATATATCATGCCAGGTTTTTAACTAGATGCAGTTGCACCACTTAATGCTGTGCAAAATTCGAGCTTTGTTTAGAAGTTATGTAAATAAATGACTTGGATCAGTTTGGTTGATTAAAGAAATACCTACATTTGAAGTAGTAGAAGTGATAAGATTGAGATATATGTATTGTTGAATCAATTGATGGTAAATTGTCTGTGTGAACTGTAGAGAATGTCGTGTGATTGTAATTGATCTCGGAGAACTCAGTGTACAAACAGATCAGCAGTCACGCTTAACAGCCGACAGTGAACAACTCTCATCTCCTGTGTGTTGACTTGTTTTATTTTTGTGGAATTTGTTTGGATTGTCAAATCTAAGTATATCTATCTACACTACAGTGTCTCAGTTGACTTAGTTTTACTAGTTTCACGGGTTGCTTTTATGTTGCATCAGTTTGTGGCAAACACTGCAGTGGCTCTCGAGTGACAGAATTGTAATGGTTTGAGCTGATAGCATGACTTTTCTGTTTAAGGTCATATCAGAGCCTCATTGATGAATGATGATATATCAAAATGAATAGTGTGATCTTGAAAGTGAGTTTGTTAGCATGTTACATAATATAAAGCTATAAATTTGTTTTTGGTTTCAGAGGATGTGTCAGAGACAAGAGAAAATATGTGTTGTTGATATGCTGCTTTTGTAATGAAAACCTTATAATGGTATTATATAAAAAGTACTCATGTTTGGTTGTTATTAAGTGATTCTGCAGTCACATGTGGTAAATTATAAATAGTTTAGCTGCATGTTAATAGTCAGTTTATTCACCAGTTAAAGATTGAGATGTCTTTACTCTGTGTGCAGTTTTTATGCACAAATGCAGCCATTAGAATTTTTTTTTGTTACTAGACTGTATATCGTGTAAACGGTGTTCCTGAACTAAATTGTGTTGCGTTGCACAGGAGACATCTTTGGCTGACTTGCAGGAACGTGCATTTAACAAGTTCAACATGAGCCTGAAGAGTGTTCAGATTCTGTTTGCATCAACAGGTCTTTATATGTACTTATCATAAGCGTATTTTTTCTACATTGATGATTTTTTTTGTGTGGTTTACTTGTGTGAATTAAAGTTACGGAATATCATGGATATTGCCGAATAATGAAGTTTTAAGTATGTCAGAGGAGCTGAAAGTGTACAGCTGGAAGAAACTTGTAATCACTGTCATATGCTGCTTTTTTGTTCAGCTGGATAACAGGGTCACTGGATAGGACACTGCAGTAGTAGAGTTCTAATTTATTGTGACTGTGTTTTCATACTGTTGGCTCGGTGGTGTAACAATTAGGACATCGAATCATCAGGTTTATCTTGGGTTCGTGTCTTAATTGAGTTCATAGCAATTGGATCTGTGACTGTTTATGGACAAGTAAACCATTTTAATATAAAAACAAACACCAAGGTTAACTCAGCCTTCCATACTTCCACAGTATGTAAATTGAGTGCTGGCCTGCTTGACTTGGGTTAAGGCATGGCACAATCACCTGTGTCCATTGGCAGGTAGCACTGCATGATTCTGTATGGCAGGTGACACTCTTTAGTTCTGAGATGGGTTTGAGTGAACAACTATACACATCCAATTACCAGCCCTTCAACTTTTTAACCTTTTTACTACCACTACCGCTACTATTAGTAGGAATTGTGTGGCACTGATTGGGGACTGGCACATTTCCGGCGCCATGTTTTTGCACTGGCTGGATGTCACTGATCGGATTAGGTTCCGGCTGTGCATTCAGGTGTACAAGTGTCGTCACAGCATGGCTCTTGAATACCTGATTGACCTCTGCTAGCCAGTTACCAGCATTGACAGTCGCAGGCATCTGCGATCTGCAAGCCATGGTCAACTGCAGGTTTCACAGATCAAGATGACAACCTACGGAAACCGTGCTTTTGGACATGCCGGTCCATCTACTTGGAACGCTCTGCCGAACACTCTCAAATGCAGTTCACACTGTTTACCTACTTTCATACGTCATCTAAAACATTTTTATTTCTCGCATTACTAGCACATCGAGCGCGTTCGAGGTTGCTAGAGTTAACGCGCTATATTACTTACTTACTTACTTACTTACTGTGTATGTGTTGTGACAGGTGAGAGTTGGGTGTCAGCTCGACGGTCAGCACAGTCAAGCTTGCACGTGTTGAATCCACTTGCAGTGAATGTCGATGTATTCCAGTGTATAGTCGATGATCCTGAGCTTCCTCGGTAATGTATTGCTCTGTCTTATACTACAGACTGCACAGCAGAAACCTTCCAACAACATGCTACAACAGTTGCATGCATTACATAGCAATTTTCAGAGCCGGTGTGAATGATTATGTCATATTTTCTGAAAACTGTGTTAAAATATTTTGGATCAGAGTTTGTAGAAATTTAAGGATTTTGTGTATTTTTTTAAAACAAACAGCTACAATAATGCAGATTTCGAGTTTTGCTTAATATGTGTGACAGGATTATTTTTTTAATCATTTTGTGATGTACAGGTGTTTGGAATTCTTGTTTTATTTTTGTTCTATTGGTTTTATTTTACTTCTTTACTGTGAATCTGTTTTTGACTTACAAACATACATATGTGTATGCCAGATGAATAGTTAATGAACATGTCTGCAAGTTGCGGGAAGGCAACTATAAAGAGTTGTGTATTTGTAATGAGATACCGGTATGTGGAGCAAAGTAGATGATCATTGTGTTGGTTTTGTTTTTTTTTCAGTCTGAAAGTATTCGGGGAGTTGCCGACATTGTCCGTTGGTCTGACTGACGATTGTGTCGCAGAAATGCTTCAAGTTCTTGTCAGTATTCCTCTGCCAGAAGGATATTCAGCAGCCACAGATGAGGATGTTGACGAATTTGCCGAATCAGTATGCACTCGATGTTGTCTTTTCAGTTGAAGATTGGGCTATAGGGTGCAACAGTTACGTAAACCTGTTTCTGAGCTACAGAGCATCATCATTCTGTCATATGGAATTACAATGTGTTACCTGTTCAGGTGAACGTATCTTGCCTTAAATCCAGCCAGACAGTCCGCTACTCGATTTACTTACCCTGGATACCGAGTTGACTGGTTATATACTGAGATAGTGTTCAGAAACAGTCGCCCTGGCCAGATATCGGTATTAACTTGGCCCAGCGTGCAGCAACTGTGTTGATTGGACACAGCATGCTGTGAGTTTTTTGATATATGCATGTAAGTTCAGCTTCTTGCAGTTCATTTTTTTATTTTGTATGTTTTAGCTGAAAGCTCCAGATGCAAAACTAATGCCGATTCGAGAAGATGTAGAAGAACTGTTTACCATTCAAGAGTTACAGGTGCATATTCACTGCATTTTCACTCTTGTGCTATTTTAACTTAACTTTTCTCTTATAGTAATGACTGTAGCAAATCACATAAGGGAACCAGCATTATCTTATTGTGTGCATATGCATGTTTGATTATGTGTGTGGGAGACGGAAAGAAAGTGACAAAGATTTGTATGGATGTGCACATGTGGAATGACAAGTTGCAGCATTTTATTGTTGTCTTTTGTTTCAAAAATGTTATTTTTTATAAATTCTGTTATTTTTAGTAAGTTGTATTTTTTTGTAGAAGTCCGAACAGCAGAAAGTTGAAAGTGCTTACATCAATGCCAAAGAAATTGAACTGTCATTTGAGATAAAGCAGGTAAAGTTCATTAATGGATATTTTTTGAGTTATTTAATAAATTTTTTTAAAATGAGAAGCTACAG
>Ga0209671_1005632_pt1 | contig 12705 bp, 8 predicted proteins | sample WorMetHERISLAND2_2_FD_187401 | JGI IMG/M metagenome (GOLD analysis project Ga0209671, IMG submission 187401) | Marine gutless worms symbiont microbial communities from Max Planck institute for Marine Microbiology, Germany - Olavius geniculatus... | ecosystem: Host-associated > Annelida >... | reverse complement strand
GAGTATATTAGATTGGTCACAATCTAGTAATATTTCTTGTTTATTTTTACTTATAATTCGTTTTGTCTGTATTTTGTTAGTTCACAAATATTTTAAAACTAGCAAAAGCTAAACAGTGAAAAAATGTCATTAACTTTCATTTTTACAGTCAATAAAGTTTTGGCAAACTGTAGCTTTACCGTTAGTTGTTTGCGATATCCATTTTAGTCGGTTGCATTGAGACGTTCCAAGTTGCTTGCTGTATCATAAGGCGCACTCGGTATTGAGTCAGTCTCGCATGCGATAGACTACTCAATGTAAAGAGTATAGGCTTAGGCTGTACATGCTGCGTCGTTCGTTACTATTGCTTGTGCCATTTTAGTTCTTGGCTGCGTGTTTTGTGTAGGTGTTTCGTTGGCTTTAGCGCCAGAACTAACTAAGCTTAGGCTCTGAACGACGCTTGTCATATAACTGTCCACTTTGCAAAATGTCGTACGTGCGCTTTCGGCTGCTCAACTGCGTAATTATTTTATATTAGCCCTGTTACTTTTTAGCGTGGTAGTACTGCGTATAGTTGTTAACATTCCAGGCCCAGAATTTGCGCAGTTTTCTCCGGTTGTAGCCTTATTTTTCGAAATTTATGCAAGTAATATTGTGAATAAAAATAATGTAACATTTAGTGAGCCCCTGTTAATGTTTGTGTTAAAACGTCCAAACGTCATTGTACCGCTTTCTTTTCTATTTACATATTAGGATATATTTGGGATAGTCTGCATATGGATGTTTATTTTAAGTACGTTGACGTTATAATAAAAATGTATGAGACGTTAAACAAGACAGCTGATGGCCAAATTTTGCTTATTTTTCTTGCAAAGCATTAAGTTTAATATTTAAAAAATAAACTTTTAAAATTGCTTTAAATTTTAAAAAAGGAGACAGTTGTTTTTTCGGGACTCCGTCTATCCATTAACGGCATATACGATGCAAACAAAAACCAGACGGTAAGAATAGGGTCTATTTGTTAAAAAAATCGTTTTTTAACACGTACGTCGTTCGTAGTTTAAAACTTTACATACATGCAATGTGTAGGTCTACATAATGCTTTTGTTAATGTTGAGAGCGTTTTTGTGTTGTTATTCTCGTCCATTGCTTCCGTGTATTATATTCGTTACTTCGTGTGATGACTGTGTGTCTGTACACACGTCTGAGATCGTCAGTAGTCGCTGTTGTATACCGAGCGCCACTGCCTTGCAAAACCTTCATCGTACGCCCGGGGTTGCCAGGTTGCGCAAAAGGCGCCAATTGAGCTGCAGTTGTCGCCTTAAAATTTGGTTTCGGCACTATGCTAACTATTTTTGGGCTACTTTTTGAATCACTGGCTTCCATTGTAAAAGATAAAATGTGGACCAATTTTCGCCAGTGTTGAGCAACAAGACTTTCAAACAACCTGGCAACCCTGCGTACGCCATTTATAGTACACGCGCTCGCTCCAGTCGTCTTTTCAGACGTCGCTGCAACAATTTCAGCGGTGCTTGCGGCAAAGTTGCAGCGATTTGTAGTAGGATTAGGTGTCTACTCTGCTCCAAATGGGTCCAGTGAGCCAGAGTAAAATTTGCATAAATGTAACGTAGCGATTTATTCTCCACAGTTCAGTTTCGTAGGGCCTAAGTTCACACCGCATTTTTGTCATAAATAAACATGCACAAAAACTCAAATCTGGAAAACTATACAGTAGTTCACCGTTCACTACGTTTACTTATTGTACAAATGCAACGAAAGGCAAAATAAATTTAGAAAAAAAAATTGTTTTGGTCTTCTTGCAGACAACTGCCGCAGCCGAGCCACATTTAGCGTGCTTAATGTCATATTAGACTTGCATGCATTGATTTGACTCCGTATTGTTAACGAGACTACAACTAGGCGCTAGGGGTTAACACTTCTTAAGCCTATATTTATTTCAAAGCTGATTTTGTGAGTAGTGAACGTTGCGGTTATGAAAAAAACCGATGAACAAAACTGCATTTATTTTTTGACGTTGTAGACGCATAGACATCTAGCTGAAGGAGAAATTAAACGAGATATTGGAGTTTAAATTCAGTTTTCAGTCTTACAAGTGTTCTATTAGCTTATACATTTAAATTTTGCAAGATAGCGAGGTAACGGATTTGAAATGATGTGATAGGATAATATCTAACTGCACTGGCGAAATAATCGTCGAGTAAATTCGTTTTTTATTACGCCATAAAATGCATTATCGCTAACAAAGCCTAAAGATTGGAAATTGTCAACTAACAGTCATTTGATCTGATTGATTTCTAGAAAAATAAGTGGCTGTACTCGTACTGTCTATCGAGTTGCAGAGATCGAGTCGCTAGAGGTGTTAATCATCTAATTGAAAGAAAGGTATCGTTTCCAACCGACTAGGTGAATAGAGAAATTTTATAAGCTCCCACAGCGGGGTCCGGGTCGGATCCTTGGCCGAAAACAAGTTTTGGTGCATTTTGAGCTTGAGAAACGTGTGTGGTGCATAGCAGTTCGTAACATCATCCGCAGAGGCTGCACAGCGTATACTACCATTGTGACATCAACAACTGCCGGTACGACGTAGCGGGCAGTAGGCTACCGGCACAAATTAATTCCTGCTGACAACTGAAAATTGTCTAATAACAAGATAATAGTTTTTAGACGCGTTTGCGGAATACTGTGACAAGAGTAACAAAGACGCGAACAGTCTTTGATAGAGCTGGACGATCTGTCAGCGGGTGTCATTTTTCTTAAAATTTCTTAAATTGTTCTGTCCGTCGTATATCCGCATACTGCTTCTCAAGTAGTCTCGGACGCAAATGTTCATCAGCGGCATTGATCCGTGGCCGTGGGCTTTGGTTTTAAAGCCATCAAATTACGTTGTCGGAAATCGGATGTCGCAGGGTGATTTATCCGGGAACCTGCGGCACATCACTGGAGGGCGTCTTGTACTGTAACGTTTGCACCGCAATGACTTCACCGCACGTTGCATGTCTACACTGCATTATACAAACAGATAAACACATCGAAGACACTAATATAGATGGCGACCACACACAGAACAGTTCAAGACAACCGCCGCTGTCTGAAGTGTTGCTGCACGAAATCAGTACATCGCCAGAATTTCAGTTTCAGGAATGGTCAAACTGAAGCGATAAATATGGCTCATTTACAACAACGAGTTGACTTTTTTAGTTGTCAAGTAAAGTACATGCGAGCACCTATAGCTAGCTAGAGTCGCTATGAATTAGACATTGCGAAAATTGATTAATGGACTTTATTGACGTTATGTAGAGAATAGTGAAAGAATTGATATTGGTATTGCCAATAGTTTTGCTAATACTTTTCAACAAAGTAGGCCCTATTGTTAGCAAACCTGCTGGCTGCCAACACCAACTAAAGCGAAAATGTACGCGTGTTGTTACTTAGCTTAGCTGCATTATATTAAGCCTAATGTTTACTGCTGGGGGTTTTGTCATCATCATCATCTCCATCATTGATAGGTTTAAACTGGCTTAGGGGGGGCTAAATTACAATAATGTTTAGTCTGTTTCTAACACTTCACCAATAAAAGTAAAAATGTAAGACGTCAGTTGTGTAGATCGGCGGAACAAAGAAGTCTTCAGAGGCTGGCTGCAGACTGAAAGATGACGGCGCTGTGGTGTTGCAGATGGCTTTGGTTGGACATGTCTGTTTGTCGTCTGTAGTCTGTCCGTGATCGTTGTCACTGACGGTCAGTGAACCCATAGTCTACTGTGCAGTCGTGTGACAGAAACATCTGTCGTCTGCGTCTGCTGTTTTATTATCTCTTCCGCCAGTCGACCATCACTGCCAGCTGACAGCTGCTGCATTTATCGCAAGGTCATTCTGATGGACGTCTCTATGCAAGTCACGCCTTGACTGCAGACGCTGCTGAACGCTTAGCTGTAATTTATAAATGCTTAACGACAGCTATGCCACACTCTTAAAACTGTGCCGTCCGAAAAGCCTCTAAGTATATAGATTTGATTTATGCATGCTTTAAAGTTTTTACTGGTCATTACCTCCGTTGTGCGATACGCCGCCTTTAATTATTTATCTATGTTTATTCTGTTGGTTTGTATAAAGGATTGCGCAAAAAGTTACAGGCAGATTTCGCCAAAATTTTCAGATAAGACTAATGTTGGCTCAAGTTAGAAGTCATTAAGTTGGTGGTGATCTGGATTAGCATCTTGATCCAAAATAAGACTGAAAGTTTTTTTTAACTATTCCGAGATATAGAAAGTTTTCCAAAACTAAATGTAGCGCTGCTATCTGGTAAACACAACGAAAAAATGACATCGCGTTGGCAGAGGTTTGCGCTCTCTGAGTGCCCTTCTAGTTCTAACTGTCGTAATATTGCGTATTTTAGCAGAAAGAGGCGTACACAAAAAAACTAAACGAATTATTGTTTAATGTGGCGGAAATGGTTGTAGCCGACTTGCTTATAGTCGATTGTGTTTGTGGCAGGTATCGTTTCACCCGAAAGTTGCTTCTAGACCTAGTCGCAAATATTTAGGGTTTGAACAGGTTTTGAACAAGACGAAAATAATCAGTTTGACTTCAAACATTCTACAGTAGATTATTATTGGTGCTATATTTTATTATTTATCTCTTTACTTATGCATAGCTATTGTGCGCAACAGCGTCGTGGGTTAAAAAGTAGGCTATGACATGAAGTTGCAAGTTTCCGACAGAACAGATTATGTGTGCTAAAAAAATTTCAATTTTGCCTTTAATTTTTTTACAAAACAAAAAGTTTTTAGTTTCAAATTTTGCATTTTTCGAGAAAAAAATCACAAAAAATTTGTCGAAAGTTTTGCAACAGTTCAAAAGTTAGAGAGGGAAAGGGGCAAATGCCTCCTTGTTATCAACCACTGATTGACCGATAACGTCACGTGACCCCAAAAGGTCAAACTCGTGACCCCATTATCTTTGAGACGCCATATATCTCCATAACGGTGAAAGATAGACGCATGGTGACGATGGACCTTTTATAGTAAAGCGCTGGTGACGAATCGAATGGTCTCGTAGCTGACAATGTTTACTGTTTAGTTAAAATAATACAGAAGGATGAAAGGATCATTGCTGCTGTACAATTTGATATTAAACTGTTTAATTTTTTTTCTACCGGTCTAAACAGCTCACTGATTATATTTATACGGACATATATGTCGAAATGCGTTGGACAGACTTCGTGTTCATATGAACATTATCTTGTTGCAATCGTAAAATTATCTAAACTTTTGAAGCACGTTCGGCCAAACAACGTGTATTACTGACTTTTTCACAATTATGACAAACCGATTATATCACATGTCACCGTAAGCTAACAAGACTTATGACAATTATTGAGAAACTAGAAAATGTGCATGTACAATGACCTACAGATCACATAACCTAACCGTGAAGTTCGATAATCTTACATAAACGCTGAGAAAGATAGACGTCAATTCGCAGTCAGTAAACAGCAAAATCGTCAGACAAACAAAAATGAAATGCTTGTACAAAATTTCAGTTTTAAACAAAGTCTCTGCGATCAAGGTAAGAAAAGCTAATCAAGAAATCATCATCAGCGGTATAAAACATATTACTGACAACACAATCACACACAAACAAGTACCGAGACCAATATGCACGGAAAAGTTTATGAACCCAGTTGTCAAGCAATTTAGGCGCCGACGGTGAATTAGCCCTAGTCATGATTAATTTGCAGTTGGCGCCTGAGCCGTCTGACACGCCTGATTAACTGGCGCGCCACCCACGAGTAAACATGTACGCTAGATATGAGTCAGTTTCACTGAGGCTTTTGACGTCCCGTGAATTTAATATTTGACGTTGTAAAGTAAAACATTGGCATTCTGGTCACACCTGCCACAAGGAAAAAAACAAAAATTTGATTTTTTTTTGTTTTCGAGTAAAAAGCCCGTACGGCACAGATGGACGTACAGACGGACGTACAAAACGCGTAATACGGCCTCCTAAAGGACGACCGCATAATAAATTATTCAGAACGTGGCAATACACATTAACGTCACAGCTTTGAATTACATACAGCAATATCCACTACACCGTGTTCGGAAAAAGTCAACACAATGCAATAAAGCTACATGTAGGTTTGCATAAACTTAAGTAAATTTTGAATAATGCTGCAAGTTTTTCATCGTGTAAAATTTTTAACGAACGCGTTATTGGCTTCTAAGTTCAATTTAATTTTGATCATGTCGGTAAAAGAATTTTAGAAATCGACCAACACTTGCCATAGGTATCGTCAGAAAGTCAAAGGGTATACTTTTTTCCGGACACGGTGCACATTGTTGATTTCACTAAATATGTTTTGTATTGGATGAGATACAACGACTCGGCTTGAATTAACTAAAGTCTTTACATCCACTTGTCAGTAAGCTCACGGTTTCAATTAGCCTACTGTCATCGGCGACACACTACTAGATTGCAAACGTAGTAGTATTGGTAGAGTCAGTTGTAGTTGCAGTTGTTTTGGGTTGAGTACTAGTTGTTGTAGCTTTGGATGTGGCAATGTTTGACTTAGTTGCAGTACTAGTAGTAGTACTCTTGGCTGTAGTTTTTATTGGTACGGTAACTACTGCATTATCTGGCGATGTTGTCGTAGTAGTTGCTGTGCTGGTTATAGTAGTTGTAGAGAACTCAGTTGTTGTCGTATTTTGCTGAGTAACAGTTGTAGCTTTAACAGTGGCGTCGATTGGTTTGGTGGTGGTGGTAGTAGTAGTGGTAGTAGTAGTAGCCGTAGGCTGAGTTGTAGTTGTTGCTGCACCAAAAGTTGTAGTATTATCTGTTGTTGTTTTAGTTGCAGTGTCCATTGCTGTAGGGGTTGATTGGATATTAGTCGTTTTCGTCGTGCGCTGAGTAGCTTCCGGGCTCGCGTTGGTTAGACGAATTGTTGAAGTAGTAGCTTCGGTTGTAGTTGTTGTTAGCGCGATAGTCGTAGTATTCTCCGTTTCTTCGTTTTTAGTAACGTTTGGTTGGCTAATAGCGGTTTCAGTCTCAGGTGCTGTCGTCGTGCGTTGGACAACGGTTGGGGTTCTGTTAGTTGGCTTGGATGTTGTTGTAGTAGTATCCTCAGTTGTAGTTGTTTTTGGTTTGGTAACCTTTGCTGCTGTCGTAGTTGTTGCCTCGAGTGTGATATTAGAAGCACTGGCTTTAGTTGCTGCGGTCTGCTGAGTTAAAGCGGTTCCTTCGACAGTAGCATTAATTGGTTGGACCGTAGTAGTACTAATGATGGTGGTGGCGGTGGTCTTAGTTGTAGTTGTTGCCGGTACCGTAGCTGTGGCATTCTCAGTTGCTTTAGTGGTTGTGTCTTTGATCGTATTGGCAGTGGGCTGGGTGTTGGTCACGTTGGTGTCAGTTGTTTCTGTATTCGTCTCATTAGCTGTAGTCGTGCCTTCGACTGTGGTGGCATGTGAATCACTTGTCGTAGTGGTTAAGGCTGCTTTATTCGTTGTTGTTGTTGTTGTTGTGATTGTTGTTGTAGCTTCCGGTGATGTCGTTGTCTTTGCTGGGTAGATTTCTGCACGCACGCATTTCATTTTATAATAACTCTCCACCCGTTCAAGCATGGTTTAAAAACATTAAAAATTGCTATTATAAAGATTATCGAGTTCACCGATTATATCCCACGTATCTGTTGAATCACTATTATTAGTAGTAACTAGCACTAGCACTCATAATAGTATGATTTTAACAATCGAGCAAGCAGTTGAAGCTTAAATATTGCTAAAACTTGCATTAGTCTATGCTTCTTTGTATCTTTGAAACAAACTTCCTTCTTTTGTTTGTCAGCTTTATTTTCCTGCAGAGTTATTTCTGTGCACTCTCATCCATATATTCAGATATCATCTCATCTTTTCTATGATTACATTTTATTCTCCTTTATTGACTTGTTGGTTTGCTTCCCATGTCCTTTCAGCACTCAGACTGTACGATACAAATGAGCTCAATGAGAGTAATTTCAAATAAAAGTGATTTGAGTAACACGTTCTTCTTTTTTTATTTTTTCCAATAATGCATAAATCCTCAGAGTTGAGTAATGTCGTTTGACTAACCTCCGTAATCTGCGTCGATGGCAACTTCCGTTTCGACATCGGAGTCGTCCAACACACTGCAGTAGACTGTGCCATCAGCGCTCATCGTGGGCGGTACGAATAGAACGCCCGGGTGAGTAGTGTTTGACTCTGTCTTCGCCTCGTGGTAGGCGCTGCTTGGGTATATCGACCTGGCCACGTAGAACGTTGTCTGACCACTCTTGATCGTCGTCATCTGCATTAACATCATCATCGTCAACATCAACAACAACAACAACGTTATGGGCGTGTAATGTAAGTTGTAATGCACAGATATACAATGGAAAACAGGCATTGCGCAATAACTTATTAGTCACGATAACGTAATCTAAAACAAGGAGCCCAGCTGTCGCTAAAATAGCCGACCGTACTGGTTGTCACTGACCTTCAAGGTCATTCACAGTCAATGATTTTCATTTTATCTGACAGGGCGTATGTTGTTTTCTTTTAACGATAGTAACCTTGACCGTATCTGTCACCGTTTCCGAGATAGCCTATAGCCAGTTTTCCGTTGAAAAACGCACATTTTTCCTACCCTCTCTATTCAACCCCGAATTTGAAAATATTTTCCTTGCACTAGATCGCTAAAATTTTGCATGCCTACCTTTAAGACCCATGGCGATTTATTTGTGTAAAAAGTTCTTTTCTACGACCTAATGCTTAGACACAATGCACCTGCTGCAGACGACGACAGACGGACAGACGGACGGACAACAACCGTATCATAAACTCGACCTGTACTTAAGAACGGTAGGCTAAAACTATAGTTAAAACAAGGTTAAAGTATGTCAGCAAGTAGTGCACATCATCAGTTTATCACTATTATTAAGCAGAATCGCCTTTGCAGCGCAAGCGATTCCACCTATTCCTACACATTTTCCGCGATGTGGTCTGTCTGTCTGTTTGTCGTCTCACTCGTCTGGCCGTCTGTTATATTCGTGTCTTCCCGCTTAAACCGTGCGGCCGATTGAAATGTCATTTGGCAGTTATTACTGTAAGGGTCAATGACACACTGTGTTAGATGGGGTTCCTGGCCTCCAAGCCAAGGAGACATTTGGGGTAAAACTCTTAACCAAGGCATGCAACTGCAAATTGCTGGTGCCACCTGCTGTGCAAATAAAAACGAGAATTTCTCGTCTGTAACAAATCATTTTGATCTTTGTTATTATTTCTACAGTCCAGAAGGGCGATGCAGTTTGCGATAGTACGTTTGGAGATCAAAGCAGTCGTCGATCTGTCGTTCATATTAACCAATAAACGTCTTAAGTTGCGTCATTGGGTACTTGTTCAGCTAGCCTACGGCACACATGTATAATCTGCTGTGGCTTTTAGATAATCAGAAAATGTTGGAAAGTCCACTAATGGTATGCGTCCACTAATATCCCATTAATATCACATAGAGCATTCTGCCTTGCTACGGTGTTTATTGCGTGCACGCGTGCACCGCATGCCGCCGAGCTAATAATAGCAGTGTCAACTTGGTCAAGCACCAGCTAAATTGGGAACTTCTTCGAATCGGTCTTATCATCGTAGGCCTAGGCTATTCATAAAACCTGTTTAGACTTGTCACTGTTCTCGTGTGTACTAATATAGTCAACGTCAACAGCTAAAAGCCTACGAAACACATGCAATATCGTTTCAGCAGTTATTTTTCATGACGTCGTGTAGTAAATATGTAGTAAATTATCGACAATGAGTGCAAATTAAGTAAATGAATAAACAGAAATGCAGCCAATTCAACAAAGTAAATATTTCATACAGGCCGCTAAGAAAACGCGACTACCTTTCTCGTTTGAAGTAATAAGAAAACGATACATCAACGATGGTGTTAAAACAAATCTTAGTAATATTACTCGTGAAATCCCACCTTGATGGTGGCTCCGTCTGTCGGCACTTTGATTAAGCAGTTCATATTGCCACCAGGAGGCAGTTTCCGCGATATAGTAGAGTTGGCCTTTGGATTAATTATGACAGGTGCTGAAACATACACCATCTCATTCAATTAGTCTACTGCACTTCCTCAGAAAGAAAAAAACGTAGGCCTAATAATTGTGCGTAGGCATCTGCTACGCACAGCTGTAGGCGTAACAGGACCGAGATAGTAATTATATTTTTATAATCAGTGGAAGTAAATTAATGCCATTCACCTGTACCAGGTGAGTCGCCAAGAAATGTGCTAGCGTAGACCCACGCTTTCAATGGTAGTCTCGCGCACTTAAACATGTGCTGAATTATTTCTTGCTGTTATCGACAATAATGTAGCCTAAAACTTTTTCAGTTAAGCGAAAAATGCAAACTGCCCTCCCCATCTTCTGCCCTCGCGCCTTTGGATAGCGCTATTTTTTAAAATTTTGTATCCAGAAAAAAATTTGCAAAAAGCGTCCGTAATTCGCAGTTATTTTATAATAATTATTTATGTTTAGATACAAAAATACCACGCAAAATAAAACCACCAACTTTTAAATGATAATATTTCTCAAGAGCATAGAGCGGTAAGCAGCAATCAACAAGCAAACATAAAGTCTCACAAACAGAAGTCTCACAAACAGACATACTGTATAGTATCTAAACATTTTTCTTATTTTCCATCTTATATTTTTTGGTTTTATTATACGTACTCTTTTCATTTGTTCAGTTCTCTCTGTGTTATCGTTGTGGTGAATAAACGCGTTGTAAATGCACCTTGGCTGATGCGACGTCGCACGGTGTGCTTGAGGTCGTTCATCTCCGTGGCGTTGTTGAGCAAGAAGAGATGCTGGCAGACGGGCTCGCTAGCAATCGCTTCCAACTCGCTCGGTTGCTGCTGTTGCTGCTGCTGCTGTTGCTGGTTGTTCTTGGCGATGCTGACAACCATCATCGCGATGTCTGCGTCATGCGCCCTCTCAGCCGCTGCAATCGTCCCGTTAGACGGTGAAGCCTGGCTGGCAGTCAGCAGAACGCCGACCCGTGGGTGTCCGACCGTTCGTGCGCCGTTGGCCCGCGTGAAACCTCGGTCAACCAGCTCGTCGATGGCAAGCTGTGTGTTGCTACTGTCACCCGACGGCACTTGCTCGACGCCGTCGAGTGCTTTTACGAGCGCTTCTGCGGTCGTGTGAGTGTTGAGGTCAAACTCGCGTCTCGCTTCCGAGCTGTCGACAAAATACGCCAAGCGATCAGCGTGTGTGGTAGATGTATCATTTAGATTATTATGATAATACAGAAAAATCTACTATTCATAAGCATGTGCAGAGTGAGCCTGTAGGTTGGTTCTAGTTATTTGCGCCGATAACTTTTTGGCACCAAAATATGAAAAGAAAAATTAGAAAAACACACCACGCGCTAAAACATCACCAAACTGGGTGGCGATTACGACTTCGTTATGTGACTCCCAACATGTGACAACAACAAGGCTAAAAATGCATTTTGGGGCATATTTGACCCTACAGTGACCTTGACCCGTGACCTTTTGACCCCAAAATTTAAAGCGCTTATTCATGCCGCCATGTCAGTCAGAAGGTAAAGTTTGGTTAAATTCCGTCAACAAATAAGCAAGATATTATGCTAACAATGTTTGTTTAGGACTCATGCACGGACGCACGAACACACGAACACTATGGAAACATAATGCCTCCGGCCACTACGTTGGTGAAGTCATAAAAATAAATTACTGTTCTGATGCTTAATATCTTGATCTACAACTGGATTATTGAAGCAGTATTGTATGGGAGTAAAGGCCTGAGATGATTCTTCCTTCCAAAGCCGGAGGCGAACTTTCACAAATGTCTGCAGTCGTGCGTGGGCGAGCCTGGAAGCCATCGAAAATTTCATAATAATTATGACAGATATTCCCGCTTCGGTGCTCGAACGAACATCGATGATCGACGACGATCATGCATAATGATCGATCAAACAGTTGCTTAATTGCTCGTCACTTTTAGCATACGCATTTTTATAGCAATCTTTTGCTGCTGTCTAAAAATTCTGCTTAAAAAATCGCCAGCTCGAAAGACGACAACGGGGAAAATGTATTAACTTACGCAAATGAAAGCTCTAAAACGTGCGCATTTCGGGTGTTTATTGGTATTAGCGCACATGTAGACGAAACAATATAAAGCATATTTTAGGACAGGCGGTATGATGCGATGTTAGAATTGCTAACCCGAAATTAATCAGTCCAACTCGGGTATTGTTCAAACCGATGTCGAGCGAAGAGACAACATCCGTGACGAATTGTTTCATCGTCTGAAATTCAGTCGCTCCCAGACTGCTTGACCCATCGATCATGAAGATCACGTCGGCGCCGAGCCCACCAGAGAATTCTGCTGAAAAACGTCAATATCAATAATATACTGTCGGACGTCATTTATTTTTGCGCGTGAAAGCAGCTATGCTTTCAGCGCGTCTTAGCCATCGCAATTCTGTCCGTCCGTCTGTCTGTCTGTCCGTCACACGAGTGGATCAGGCAAAAACGGTCCAAGCTAGGATCTCCAAATCTTCACCGTCGGCTGCCTGGAAGACTCTAGTTTTAGGAACCGTAAAGCTTTTTCATAAATTCGAAGGGGGTCACCCCGAACGAGGGCGCTAAATGAGAGGGGGTAGGCAAAAT
>Ga0209671_1005630_pt1 | contig 12708 bp, 8 predicted proteins | sample WorMetHERISLAND2_2_FD_187401 | JGI IMG/M metagenome (GOLD analysis project Ga0209671, IMG submission 187401) | Marine gutless worms symbiont microbial communities from Max Planck institute for Marine Microbiology, Germany - Olavius geniculatus... | ecosystem: Host-associated > Annelida >... | reverse complement strand
ATTGTTTTTGTCGAGGCTCTTATTAACTAGAAATTAATTAATTAATAACACTTTCTCACTCCAAAAACCTGGTCTCTCGCTGCAAAGGTTGCTGCGTGCGACAGGCTCATAGCGTTAATTATGTATGCAACTAATAAATATTCATAAGATACGGCCAATCAAAAGGCGCAGTTTAGTACGCGTGGCTAATCACAGACGTCGTTTCTAAAACCCTCGCCTATTTTTCCATGTAGTAGTTCCGTCTGTGTAAAAAGTTACTTACGAGTGAAAGTGATTCACCAGATGGCGCCACCGTGCTAGAAGTGTAAGCCACACGTAGTGTTGGTCCCCCGTGTGGCTTGTGGGATCCGGGTTTACCCCGTTTCTAGTAATACCTAACAAAGAGCGTGCCGGTTATGCTGTGTTGGTATCCATGGTTTTTTCCCCACGTTTTGACATCATAATCTAGGCCATATGTGCCAACCGTGTCAATTCCCCTCGAACGATAGCCTCATTGACGGTACTTTCTAACAATTTAACAAATCGTCGTTTTCCCGATCTCGTTTAGCGTGAATTACGATAGGCCTACGTTACGTTGCAGTTAGATCGACACAAGCTTGCTGCGATTGAAATGCGCCCAAACTAGGCCGCCTACTTTACATCGATGCTGTCGTGCATCTCATGAGCAGCAGCATTGCATGCTTGTAGAACGTATAGTCCCATATAATGTTGAATATTTCTGTCCGCGTTCTGAGTGGCAAAACATTGGCCTATACATTTAAAAAAATTTTAATATATTATGTTTGACGCATTCTGAGCAGAGAACCCCCACGAATATCCGCATTCGGATTAATTTTGTACCACCAGAAAACTGCAAATTTAGACAAACATTTTTTGTCCCTTGTAGCGCAACAAATTATGAAATACCATTATCTTCATGCTTATGCTAAAATTTTCAATAGTTGCGGTGTTGCATTTAGCGACTTTCGGCATGAATGCATGATCGACAGGTTGAGTACCCGAGTGAGTACTCGAGTACCCGATGAGATACTCCGACGAAATCGATTCTTAATTTATTCTTCACAGTAGCAGCTCTAATTAATATTCTATGCAAAAATGTAAACAATGAAAGTTGTGAAGTGATTTTATCATGTTTTTTGTTTTATTTGTTAATGTTTTTGTAGTTTAATTTGCAGTTTAGTCGTTGGACGATGGACGTGATTATTCACAGTAACGTGACGGGGCTGCTGGGTACGACAGTTATATCGACGGATGCCGAACAGACGGTCAATCAGCTTCTGCGCGCGTTCTGCAGTGAGAAAGGCGTACATTATCGCCTGGACCTGGTGCTGACAAACTGCCGCGACGAAGTGATGCACGGACGCCGGAAACTCGCCAGCTACGGCGTCGCAAACGGCGAGGAACTGTACGTGTCCGTGAAAGGTGAGCAGCCATAAACTGTGTCGTTGTTCCTGCTTGTGATTAACCGCTTGTGGTACTAATAAAATTTTCGGACACTCCGCGGCCGAAAGTAACCATATACTGACGATCTCACTAAAGCATTACTGCCCAATAGTTCGATTGGCCAGACCCGTCGAGAGCGACAGCGGGGCCTGAGGAAACATTTTTGGTGCCCCCTCTGTGAAAATTTTTTTTAGAATTTTTCATTTTTAAAATGGTGCATCCTGGTGCACTTTAGATTTTTGTGCAACAGTGGGGCCCCCTAACGTCGTAGGGCCCAGGTTAGCTTATCCTTCTTACCTCCCCCTCAACGGGTCTGTGACTGGCCAACTGACCATCACTGGGCAGTGTTATAGGCTATGCTCAGTAGTCGTGCTCTCACCCAGTCTCCACTTTTATAGCAGATGACCTGCCCACATGAGTGTTGTAATAGGTAGACTAATTGATAGTCATATTACGTCACTGCTTAATATTCGCTGATGTTTTGTGCATAGATTAAAAGGATGAGTCACTGTGTGTAGTACTGGTAATATGCAGCAGTATACAAATGCAGTAATTAATAAACAGAAGTATTGTAGATGCTGTAATAATTAATATGGCATCTTTTTTGCATCTGCTTTGTGCACAGAGACAGAAGATGAGTGGCCGTGTGGCTGTAATCAATGGTATCTTCTCAGCGTTGTCACATTCCTCATTGGTGCTGTAGGCCTTGTTGCAGTCTGCATCATCAGGACACAGGACCACAGTTATTCACACTCGGTATGCTATGATGCGTGGCTAAATTTTGCTGTTTCAGAATGAGTCATCTTTGTGTACAACAGGTTGTCCACAGACTTTTATAGATGAGGCAGCCTGGGCGTGTGTACTTTTCTTTAGATTTTTTTTTGGTTACAGCAGGATAAAGTAGCTATTTTTTGCTTTTTCCAGTGGGTAAGTTAAAGGTTGAAGGAAAGATATTGCGTATGTGTAGCTTTCTATTCGAAACCCATCACTCTAGCTATGAAGCTTCATCTGCCATATTCGATTACATTTGCCATCTGACACAGGTGAATGTGCCAACCAAGCAGGCTAGTGCTCAGTTTATTTGCCCTGGAGGGATGGAAGGCTGAGTTGACCTTGGTATTGGTTATATACAGTATGAGATGGTTTACTTCTCCGCAGGGTCAGCCATCCACCTCGTAGCAACCTGACTGACAGGATTTGAACTCATGACTTCTTAATCACAAGTCTGATGTTTAATGATGACAGTGAGGAAGCTTTATATCACCGACTTTCGTATCAAACAACAGAGATAGCTTATCTGTGACTGAAGAAGCAGCTGAAAGGGACAATACAAATACAGGTTTATGGACTATATTTTACTGGTTGTTAAAAGTGTGATTTGTTATGACAGTATGGAGTAGGGGTTGATGCTGGCTCATCTCATACATCAATATATGTTTACAAGTGGCCGGCACAGAAGCTCAACGGCACCGGCATCGTTGAACAAGTCCTGAAATGTCCACCCACTTCACAACGTCAGTTGCTTACTTGTTTACGTACTGAGTTTAATTATCTTTGCACAGAACTTACGTACAGACGCATCTACCACTTTCCAGGCTGTGGTTTCAGTTTGAACTTTTTGTGACATGACTTGTGTCAAGAGTACTCATGTACAAACATTTTTTCTTGCTGTAATTAGCAGATAATTTAGTAGTATAATTTTTTTTTGTTTTATGAACGTGCATTTGGTTAGGCTTGGTGGTTTATTGGTTTTTTCGATTGGCTCACAGTCGAAGGTTACTAGTTTAGCTCCTGGCCAGTTCGCTAGCAGGTAAAATGCTGAGCAAGTTGTTCACACTCGTGTGCTTCTGTTCACCAAGCAGTATAATTTTGTCTAAGGGCAGTGACGCTCTGCAGCTGGGAAGCTGACCATGATGCATTTTTGTTTGTGATGACAGCTATGCGTCCACTTTCATCATTCGTTGATCATCCGTCAGATGCAGGTCATGAACTTGAGCCGTGTCTTGACAGAGCCAAGGGTCTGGTGCCTCATCAGCAACGTGGTGCAACTCCAATCTTCTTTGGCGCTACTGCTGGAATGAGGCTACTCGGGTGTGCATGATAAATTGTCAATCGATTGATTGATAACTCAAGCTGTCAGTCGATCAGTTGAGATTTTTAAAGTGCCTTGCTAACTGCTGGGTCCGCTAGGTCTAGGTAGATGTAGTCCACTGTTGAGTTTTATTTTCTATCAGTGTTTAACAACTTGGGTTTTTCAAGGCCAAACTGACTATGTTTTATTGGGGTTGGATTTTTGGTTTAAACTTGGGCTCTCAGAGGCTCAACTTGTTGGCATTTTTATGGGGGGTGGAGGTTGCACGGGTTTCAAGTTATTAGAATAGGCAGTGGACTACTAGATACTGTCCTTAGCAAATGAATGTCATTAATTTACAAATTCATAGGTTTAGAAGTTTTGAAACTTAGCCACAATAAAATAGATTACTTGTAAATCTAATAAAATACTTACTATCATTAATGAGATTACAATACTCTTTGTGCTGCAGTGCATCGAATGAGTCAGCTGCAGAGGCAATAATGGAGTCAGTGCGTATTACCATAGCAGCGTATCCATTCCTGCTGAGGAATCGCAGGGAGCAGGTCCGCATCCTCGCTGGAACTGAGGAAGCAACTTTTTCATGGATAGCCACAAACTACCTCGCTGGAAACCTTGGTGTATGTATGATTAGTGTGAAGTGTGAGCTTGTTGTGACTGTGTTAGGCTAAGATGCTGGACGTGTGATCAGGAGTTCATAGGTTCGACTCCCAATCGGGTCACCATCAAGAGTTTGTGATTGTGAACACATGACCTTTTAAATTATAAGTCCAACATTTTAGCCATTGTGCTACCATGCCAGTAGCCACTATATAGAAATATGTGCATGTGTGTATGATCTCTTTTTCTTATAAACCGTAACAATTTTTGTCTTTTATAGTTGGACGAGTTCTCCATTTTGCTGTTTTCTATAGGTTATACTGATCTGTGTCACTGTTGCTTGCAACAGTTGGCCAGCAAATGAGATCTTAAATATCACCGTTCCGGCGAGTGTTTTGGACTGATCTTTAGTGTTCTTTTAGTTTTCATGTTGTGTGTTCAGTTTTAGCAATTTTAGTCAGGTTTTTATCTGCAAGCTTGCAAACCACTGATCGCTCTCTGTGTAAGTATTTCTTTTAATTAGTTAATTGATTATGGTTTGTTTGCTTATGCATTTGATTCAGTTTCAGCCATTGGCTCAGATCAACCAGCCAATAGTAAAATCCTCTGTTCAACAACCCAAGACTCTTGGTGCCCTGGACATGGGTGGAGCTTCCACGCAGATAACCTTCGTCCCGGAAAACCCGGCAAAGATCGAGCCCATCTACAACTGCTCGGTGGGGCTATACGGCATAGAGTACAAACTGTACACTCACAGTTATCTATGCTATGGAGTCAACGAGGCTTATCGCCAATACCTTGCCCATCTTGTACAGGTAAGCTGGATGTAGGAAATTTTGAATGATGGCATAATAGTCAGCAGCCAAACCACGGTGCAGTTTTTAAAGTCTGGCAGTAGCTTATGTTATTCAAATCTGGCCAAGTACATGGCTGGATCTGAGGCACAATTACTGTACTTGTTCATTTAGAGAGTGAGGATTTTTTTTAGCTAAATATGTGACTTATCTGCTTGAAGTCATAAGTATAAGTTGTGTAAGAACTTTGTGCATCTTTGTTAGAGGCAGCATTATTTTAGTGAACTTGCTGTAAATGTGTGGTACTTGCTACCCAAGATTGTGGATTTTAGCGCATCAGCTGTTTTTTTGCATTCAATTCAGACTGTCAGTTTTACTAAATTTTTTAGATGTTCTTAAGTGAAAGCAAGTGTTTAAACTGTCTGTGTGCCTGTGCAAATTGTGTTGGTGTTAGTTTTAACAGATGCCATAAGTGCTTTAACCACCCTGATGCATCTTGCTTATTTTTTTCAGAAGATTTTTATCGACTGATGTGTTATGGAGCAAAGTAAATGATGATGATGATGATGATGATAAACACCATGTCCGGAAAAAAAAACATCCTGAATAATGTCGATTGTTAGTTGAAGAAGGAATATCCAATTTTTATAATTTTTGTTACAACTGGCCATCAAATAACCATTCAAATTCACCCAATGTCTGCTTCTGGGGAAAACAGAACCAATGAAATATGAGTTGAAATGAACAGAAATATGTCAAAAAGCATCCCCAACATTATCATTTGTGACTTGAAGAAGGATTGACAAATTTTAATAATTTTTGGTGCAAACATTTTTTACACTACTTGCCATCAAATGACCATTTTAGTTCCCACCTCACGAAGTGTCTGCTTCTGCACTACCTGGGAAAACCCGAACAGGCGAAATAGGATAAAGAGCTATTTCATTGGTTTTGTTTTCCAGGTAGTGCAGAAGCAGACAATGGACGCTATGGAAAATTGGACAGTCATTTGATCATCAGTTGTGTTAGAAATATTGTTGTCAAAAATTATTAAAATCCCATAATCCTTCTTCAAGTTACAATGAAAAATGTCCGGGATGTTTTTTCGGACACGGTGTATACTCAGCGGCCTCATTGATCCAGATAAAGGGGTCTGGAGGACCGCTGTCACCTTTTAAGAGGTGTCTGTGGCAAAGCCCCAACTGCAAACACATTTTTATGAATTTTTGAGTTTGAAAATTGCATATGTGGTAGTGTCTTTTTTGAAGTTGTTTTTAATAAATACAACGTTGCCTGGTTTTAGCTGACAGAGCAAGGGGGTTGATTGATTGGAGCCATTGATCTGCTCTTGGCTACGTACATGTAATTGTGCACGTGTGTGTGTAGACAAGTAACTACAGCGAGTCGTTGTCAGATCCATGTGGCTGGACTGACTCTGTCACTTCCTGGTCTTATGAAGACATCTTCAGAGTGCCATGTACGCTCGCAACACCAACAGATTTCAACCCACGCTTGAAGGTTTCGGATTTTGTTATGCCGATTTCTTAATAGCAATGTTAGGCTGTTCAATACAGATTTTGTTATTGATGGTAAGAATTTTTCATTTAGTGTTATTTTTATAGACTTCTGGTCTACGTTTTTAGGCTAATTTTGACCAGTCATCTGTTTTTTATACACTGCACAGTGTGAGCTAGTTTTTTTCATGGTTATTATAGTAAAAAGTTATGCATTAGACATTGATTAGAGTCATTACCGTACTACTGTGCTGTAAACAGTGTTATTCTGCCATGTTGTTTGTATATTTGCATTAATTTCATCTGTTTGTGCTACCATAATATATAGTGAGAAAATATCGGAGTTTTCATATTCCTTACTTGTGGCTGTTTACACAACAACGTTAATTGAAATACATTTTATTAAAATTGTTCTGTGACTTTTATTGCTGGATCTGGTTTGGAATAATTCTGCTGTATTGGATGTAGTTGATTCATTTTGTTGATGTTTTTATGTTTTACAATACAATATATACTGTATTACTGTTGATAGGGCAAAGTGTTTACGTTCACTGGTACAGACAATATGACAGCATGTCGTAGTGAAGCCAGGCAACTGTTCAACTTCTCAGCCCCATGTCCATACAGCCATTGTTCATTCAACGGCACCTACCAGCCACCACTGTATGGACAATTCATGGTCAGTGCATTGCTTTTGTATTAGTATTAGTAGTAGATGCATTGAAGTCCCTATAGGCCGTAATGTAAATTTTTAAAAATTTGAGTGTAAAAGGAGGTAAATTTTTAAAATTTTAATCGAAAACATACAAGGAATGTGTCCGGCGTCAGGATGCTTCATTTGAGCCATTAGCAGCATCGGTTGGTGCAACAGGCTGGTCTGTAGCCTTGCGCAAGGAAAAAGAAAGAAAAAAGATGCCTAATGGCGAATTTCGCACATGCGCAGCCATGCCTTTTTGAACCAATTGTAACCAAAAATTGCGTGTGCAGTCGGGTGGGCGATATGATGACTGATGCCAAGTTTTATGGAAATCAGTTAAGGGGTTTCAGAGTTACAGCACCCCCCCCTTAAACGCCATTTTTTATACTTAACATTCATCGCTTTTACAACAGCGTCAGCACTATCATGCTGCACTGTGATAATAAATTCATCAAATTACAACCTTTATATGCATTGTTGTTGTTGACTACTTACTATCCGCCGCAGCTACACCTGGCAGACAGGCGTTCCGACGAAGGCAGCAGCGGTTGCCAAAACGTCAACAAAAACAATAATAAAAGGCTGTAATTTGATGAATTTATTATGATTTATTAAGTTACGTTTCAACCTATGAGTCTATTGAAAAAACGGTGTGCCATTTTTCTTGTCAAAAAGTCGAAGATCAATGTTATCGGATCTAAAAAATCACCATGGAGGAAATGTATTTCATCAGCCGGCTTTCATGTGTGTGTAGATGGCTTCAGTAGCCAGTGGGCTACAACCAACTGAAAAAAGCCACGTCAGGCCTTTGTTTCTTTACTGATACCAGTACTTTAGTAATATATTGTTTTTTTTTTCAATTTTGTGCAGATTTGTTTAGCTTATATTCATGGTTAATTGGCAACTGCAGTGTTGTGTTGATTTTTTTGTGGTGTCAGGGCTTCTCAGGATTCTACTATGCAATGAAAGATTTACATCTGACGCTGGAAAATAATACGTTTGATGACTTCATCAGTGCTGTCAACAACTGCACTAACATTCTCTCTCCTGTACGTCGTATATCTATTTTTCACTTTTTATGCGTGACAGCAGCTACCACTGTAGTGCATCTTAGCCATCACAGTTCTGCCTGTCCGTCTGTCTGTCACACGGGTGGATCAGTCAAAAACGGTGCAAGCTAGAATCACCAAATTTTTACCTTCGGCTGCCGAGAAGACTCTAGTTTCACCAGGATCAGTAAAGCTTTTCCAGAAATTCGAAAGGGGTCACCCTGAATGAGGGTGCTAAATGACGGGGGGGTAGGAAAAATTTGCGATTTTCAGCCAATATTGGAATTCATGCACTGGATATGGCGTGCTAGGCGTCATCTGCCGTCAAGTCTAAATGAAACATCGATGTGCGCTTAGATTTTGTTTGCATTGGGCCTTCACATGTGCATCGCTGTCGCGCGTTTCGCTTTGCATTGGCTGGGCTTTTCTTGTTATTCACAGCATGGCATGGGTCATGCCATCGTGTGTTGTCTGTCTGTAACATTGATGTGTTCTGGTCGTACAGGTTAAGCCACTGCAAAAGTTATCCTGCATATAATTAGTTGAAAATTATCAAATTTGGTGTGCACCAAATTTGATAATTTTTGGCATACAGATGACCAAGATGATAGAATTATATGAGGTAGACTCATTGTCTGCCTCACCTAATTTACGTCAATGCACTACCATGTAAAATGCAGTTTGTGATCGCTGTGTGACTGCTATGCTGACAGGCACAGAACTTGACCAGCTGTTTCCAGATACAGTTCATATCTGTATTATTAACCGATGGGTACGGCTTTAATGCCAGCAACTGGGACACTCTACGCATTAACAAGAAGGTTCGTTTGGGCGTAGTTTTGTTTCTACTGCTGTTACTTCTTCTATCTGCTGTATATGTTTTAGTTTAGTGACATTTTAACCGATTAATGAATAAATAATTAAGTAAATAGTGTTGCTGATGAGCTGTTGCTGAACCTAGTAGAGATGGGCTGGATGGGCTGGGTACTAGATATGATGATCAACATGAATAATGTAGTTCGTATGCCATCTAACTTGAAATCTTTGTCTTTATCTATTTCTGTTCTGTTGTTATTGTAAGGTAAAGGTGCCATACTCTGGAAGGGGTATGGCACTGGTGCCCCCCAGTGACAGATCGTGGTCCCCCAGACCCTGAGGCTGTGGGCCCAAGATGCCGCTTGCAAAAGTTTTTGTTTAGATTCCGCAAATATTCTGTCTAGAAATTTTGGGGCCCGCGGTGCCCTGTGGCTTCAGCGTCATGTATGATCCGGCTCTGTCAACCTGTAGGTGCATAAACTACTGAGTCCGTGATGCATGGCCAGTTTGACACCAGACCTAAGGTTGCCTTCCCGGCTGCAGAGCATCACCAGTCACCACCCTTTGACCACTGGTATCAAATTATACTGCTTGGTGAACAGAGGCACATGTGTGTGAGCAACTTGCTCTGAGTCGTTACCTGGCAGTGCACCGGGCGAGAGTTGAACCAGCAACCTCGCAGTCACTAGTCCAGCATGCTACCATTACACCATTAAGCTACAAATATTGTGCTATTATATTCACTTATTCTTTGTTATCATTTGTTGTTGTGATGTGCTGTACAGCTGAATGGAGTGGAAATGGGTTGGGTACTGGGTATGATGATAAACATGACCAACGTGGTCCCGGTTCCTGAGGACGTGATATCTTTGTCTCTGCCAGTGTTCGTTCTGCTGCTCATTCTCTTTGTAGTATTTCTCGTCATTTCCATCTCGTTTCTTTGCCACGCCTGCAGATGTCGCCGCAAGCTTGTCTATGAGGTTAATCAGCTGTGAATTTATCCGATCAGTCAGTAACATATTTATGTAGTGCAGAAGAAAATGGAATCTGAGGTGCTGGCATGTGGGTGACTAGACGTGATAAGCAGAAGTGAAAAGGTGAGATTTAAAACCGGATTTAAAATTAGCAAGACTGTCATGTGAACAGATATGCAGAGAAAGAGAATTTCAATTATTAGGATAAGATACACAAAAGGCTTCGGAGGCAAAAAAAGATCTAGCACAGGACGGAACAGCAGGTTACAGTTACAAGTTTTTTTTATCTTCGCCATGTGAATGTAGTGATTGCTGGAGGTAATGTTTTCATCGGATGTGTGCTGTCTGTTTGTCAGCCTGTGTGCACATGCAGCTAATGGCTACAGAATGATTCAAGCTATGGACTTCAAATTTGATGCGCCTCTCCTCAGTGATAGTATGGACATGACCCTTTAGAACATTTTTAATTTTGCAGTGGGGATGAGGACAGATGTTGTGGAGACAGGGTGAGGATGGGGATAGAGTCTGTGGGGATGTGGTGTGGATGTGTACAGTGTTCGTGGGGAATGGGGATATGTCGGGATGGCCTGGATGGGGTTTAGTTTGTGTCCCAATGCAGACCTCCAGTGTACAGTTTTGCAGAAATCTACCTTCCCCAGCATGATGAGACTCCCAGATTTTTAAGCGTTACATGATACTAATTTGTAAAAGGTTAGAGTTGCAGTTTTCAACTTTGGCACACAGTATTAAGTTAACTAATGTGTAAAAATTTACTTCTATAATCATAGCTGTTTTTATTATCAGCTAGATGCCACCAATACAGAGATTTTGAGCACAAATATTTGTGTCATTTCAACAAGGGTATTTGCATACGTTTTGTCTCGTCTCAGTAGTAATACAAACCAGAGTTTTTGTTTATCTTTGCAATTTTTTGGTATCTTATATCAAAATAATGTTAATTGAAGTTATTAAATGCATCTAATGCTGTTATCGTGTGGCTGTGTTTTATAGGTTTTGCCAACAACGGGTACCGGTACGTCAACATACGGCGCTATTTGAGACAAGACACTTCACAGCGTGAGCATCGTGTTTTTACGTTCGCATGCAGCAACGAGTGTCAGAAACAGTTTGTGAATTGGATTTATGACACGTGACTACTGTGACAGAATTGAATCGGCATTTGCTGCCGAAGCTCAATCTGCAGTGTACCGGCACCAGTACCACTCTTATCTTATACACAACCGGACTTATGACAGTTTTATTTGTGTACTCAGTTGTGCTAATGAATCATTCAAACTTACGGTATTTTTGGTGGCTGCCCTTAGCATTGGCACAGGAGCTGAAACTTAAGAAAGGTCATTTGAGGGTTCTTGGACCCTAATAGGCATAAATTCCATGCCTCAAACTTTTTGCACTTGCTGTTTTAAACAAATCTTCATGGGCTCCTGTTTTATGCTGTCAGTACTAGAATACAGCTGCTGTTAGTAAGTTATAGAGTACTGTGATAGTAATAGCTATAACAGCATTTATGGTGCTGTCATCATGGCATTGTCACTGCGAGAGTTCACCTGATCCATTTGGTGAATGTAGCACAAGTGCAGGGTGTGCCTGGGTGGCTGCCAGGTGACATTAGCATCGAGCCAGCTATAGTTGGCTTAAAGGTGGCGGTGTTATAGCTCTTAATGGAAAAGCCCATTCCAGAGCTACGGAGCGTCACCTGCCATGTGGGATCACAGTGTTACCTGCCACCCAACACAGGTGAACGCACCCCACCTTAACCCCGGTCAGATAGGCCGGTTCTTAATTTACCTACTCCGGAGGGATGGAAGGCAGAGTTGACCTAGGAGTCTGGTAACATACTGAAATTGTTTACCTGCCTGCAGGCAGTCACCCATCCAAGTAATAGTCTGGCCCGGCGTAGAGTAATTTCGTTGATCGGATGAAATGCGTTACCGCTACGCCAGGCCATCAACTTTAGTTGATAAGAGATCAATGTATTGCTCATTTTAAGACTGCTTGTTACTGTTAGTAAATTATATTGTAATATGTTAGCAACGTTTTATTGTGATATGTTGTACGTTGTACTTGTTTTTGTACAGTTAACGTGGCACACATTCTGTTTAATAATGCTTGAACAAGTTTAGGACCAATTTAGTGTGTTTTTTATTGCTGAAATTATAGCTTAATTGCAGAATTAATTTTTTTGGTAATTTTATGTGAAACATTTTAGAAAGTATCTTTTAGCAACATGGTGAAAAGTGGCATTATGTATTAAAGAAGTTGGATGCATGAACTAAGAAGTTGCAGTTTTTCTGGTGCAGATTTCCGATGGATATATAGATGCTGAAAATTTCACTTTTTATCTCTGAATTCTTTTAAAAAGGGGGATTTCCAGCCCCAAATTTTATGGGCCTGAAATAGAAATTTCTCACTATGATAATTTGCCATGTGTAAAATTTAGGGACAGTGCTGGCGTTAGAGAGTTGGAGGCCCTCAAATACAAGTGTGAGGCCCCTATAATAGGGGGTCTGGGGGCAGAGCCTCCAGTGGGGTTAAGGAGCAGAGCCCCTTAAGCTGAAACAATTTTGGCTTTTGGACGTTCAGTGAAAGTCGCAAATTTCCCCACTTTTAAAAAAATTTGAACCGCAAAAAGTCAGGTACAATTTGTGTTGTTTTTTTAAAAAAAAAATGACTGTCTATAGGTCACAATACTTTACAGATTACTGTAC
>Ga0209671_1005627_pt1 | contig 12710 bp, 6 predicted proteins | sample WorMetHERISLAND2_2_FD_187401 | JGI IMG/M metagenome (GOLD analysis project Ga0209671, IMG submission 187401) | Marine gutless worms symbiont microbial communities from Max Planck institute for Marine Microbiology, Germany - Olavius geniculatus... | ecosystem: Host-associated > Annelida >... | reverse complement strand
TTAAAGCACTAATGTCGGCATGTTCAACATCAACTGGTGGAAGCCTTGCTAAATTCACTGCACAGAATGAAGGCAGCTGTATTGTCGGGTCAAGACAAATCTTGATCATAGCTGCAATGCTGCGAACGCAAACGTCCTTTACCGAGCCCCTGGGCTTTGGCAGCCACTTATGTCCAACATGGCGAGCTAAGAGATCTCTTGCAATATCAATTTCATCAGCTGAGTAAAAATCTGTGCATAATTTCAGCAGGTCATCGTACGGCAATATGTTACATTTCTGCTGTATGAAGCAAAGAATCTCATTGACCTGTACTTCCGGTTGGTAGGTGGGCGTGGTTGCCACAACCTCCGTGTCAAAGTCATCCATTACTGAAGAGCAGTGATAACTCCAGTTCGGCAATACACCGTTTTAAACAATATCGAGTCTACTCACAAACTAGATTCAAATCACGTTGATATTTGTCTTCCACAAGTGTAAATTTGAGACTTTATGTACGTACTTTATGATTTACTTTTTTTACCATAGATACCATAGATCACAAGTCACGAGTGAAAATATTCACAAGAAATATTATTAGATTGTGACCTATCTAATGTACTTTTCGCGCATCATTTTTTTTTGTATTCTTTTAAGAGCTTTTTTGTTTCTTTCTGCTTGTATTAGAGACCCTGCGTCTAGTTGAGACCCGTTTAATATTATACTTATAGTGTCTGGCGTCGAGGTCGTTATTGAAAATTGTCTCCCCGAAGTTCCTAAAATATTGCTCGAATTTTGAAACTGAGAAAAAAATTTCCAATAACGGTCGATGGCGCTAGTTGCCATTTGTCTTGTTATAACCCAACGCATGCGTCTATCTGGCACCATTACGGAGATATGGCACCTCGAAGATAATGGGGTCACGACCTTGATCTTTTGGGGTCACGTGACGTCTTCGGTCACGTTACTATTCTACTCCTGGGGGTTGACTTTCTATGGGTGGTCTATAGTGACCATGCGTTTATCTAGGATCGTTATGGAGATGTGGCCATTTGAAGTTCTTCCAGGAAGGCTCTTCCAGGAACAGAGGTCGGTCGTTGGTCAGTCCTCAGTATTACACTGATCTCATATATTACTCTTTGCTACGTTAGGAAAGTAGCGCTCGAGGAGTAAAAAATCGATACCTCTCGCATTCGGCAACAAAAATCTGGTGATATTTGGTCTACTAAATACGGAGACCTAATGGTTGAGTCGTACCCACTCAAATCGACTTTTTCGGGAGACCATATTTCGGCCTTTAGAGGGTGCTGCGCCCCCAAATTTTTACACGCGCTAAAGAGTTACCAAATCTTACTAGATCACCCCTCACGCCCACCGGGGATGCGGATCCCCCTTACAATTTTTTTCAATGGGGGTCAAAAATTGGCTTAAAATTTAGTAAATGAACGCCTATAAATTCCGAGGCAGGCGAAGTAGACCAACGAAACTTTGGCATCTGACGTGCCGCTATCTAGGCATGATAAGTTGGGTACAAGGTTTTGGGGGCACCGCCCCCTTAAAATTTGGGAGAACAAAAAGCGTCCAAAAATTCGGCGTGGTTTAAGAAAACTTTTGACTTTGAGCGCAAATATCTCTAGCACGGATGAAGATATCGACAAGCTGTAAACGACGTTAACAAGCACGATCTGTACTGCATCGATCAAAACAATTTGCGAACTTCGGTTTACTAACAGAAAAGTTATAGGCGCTCATGTTGACCCACCCTAAGTTGACAATGCGCTTTCTGCGAATGCTAATGCATTTGAGTAGGGGCCTTGTGACTTTGCTGCTGGGGAAATTTTAACCCCCTGAATTTTCTTCCAATCGGACTTACGGCGCCTGGCGGACTCACGTTGGGCTTTGCCCCAAATTTTTAGTTTTTATTGGAACGTTTTTTACATTTATGTTATACACATCACCTCACCTGTGGAATTTTTTTTCTCACTCATTTCGTCAGCCGCGTCTTAATCTGCCTCTTGCTGATTCATCGCTCTTCCATGATCATCTCATCTCACCATTGTCACGATCACCGTTCTTACCACCAATCACTTCTTGATTTTTTTATTCTAACTTCAGAACTGTAGACGTCTGGCACCCCTTTAGACTGATTTCATGGACATCTGGACTTGCTTAATTTTTTAAGTTTTTATCGTTGTTTCTTTTTTTATTTTTTTTCATCCTATCTGTCACATAGTTGTCTGTTTCTGCATTTTTGTATGTTTACAAAACAGTACTTTTCGTTTTAATTTTGTCATTTCATTTCTGTTTAGAACAGTTATATTTCTTTTAGTTTATGTGCTGGATTAAACTATGAGCTTGACTGCCAATTTTCCACTGCAAATTACTGGGCATATTATATCATACGATTTTCGAGCTTGAAATGCGCAAGTATGTGTTTATACTTATATAACAGAGCTTACAATTATGCAGTAGTCGTCGTTTTTTTGCTTGCCTTGGCCGTAACCAATGCCAGTGCTCATTTTGCTTGCTGACGGAAGGTGAATATGAATACGGTATTGCCGACGGACACAGTGCGCATCACCAAACCTCGGCCAAAGCAACATAGTGGACACAGAACGTTTAATTTATTGAAACCATTTAGAAGCTTAAATATGAGAGCAGATACAGGGTGAACAGTTACTTGCGTCTGTACTGCTAATGTTTTCTGTTGCGCCACTGGAGCTGCTGACCTCTCGTTCCTCGTTCGATTGTTCTTAAGCCGTGGTTGCCGTCGTCAATAGCACTCGACAGATACAGCTGAAAATAATTGCGACATGACAACAAAGCCGTAAGTCTGTTGGTTTGATCGTCTTACAAGTTAGATAAAACACTGCATGTAATTAATTGCAGAACTGGCTAAGTTATGTAGTTTTTAATTGTGCACGTTCAGGCGATTTAGGAATTACTTCTTGATATGTTTCGTCTATAGCTGTGATGTTTTTGACCTGTTTGAGGATTGTTCAATATTAGTTACGGTAACGTCCATTTCCGACATGTCTCTGTTACTTTTAATTGCATCTTATTCTAACATGAAAATAGTTTATACTCGCTTGCTTATTATATTTTGTTGCAATAAGTGCAAAAGCTGCAGCTCTGAAATTGTGCAGTGTTTTTGGAGCACTCTGCCACCGATTGGTTGGACGACAGATGTATGTTATAACCAGGTGAAAATTGTTTGCACAAAAATGTATTATTTTTGCGTAAAATTAAAAAAAATTCTGGACAGCTCCCTTCCCAGACCCCATCTCCTACCTTTCCACCCTCCCCCATTTCAGAATTGTCGATCCGTCACTGATTCGATTTATCCAAAACCTGCTGCAGCAATTTCCAATTAGGCCCATCAAGAGGGTGGGGTAGGGAGGTTAGTTACTCCGAGCCACGCGACGTTTGGGGGCCCCGCCGTCGCTCAAAAAATGTAAAGTACACCAAAATGCACCATTTTAAAAAGAAAAATTTAAACATATTCTCCCCAAAGAGGCCCCGCGAGAATGTTTCTCCGGGCTTTGCTGTGGCTCTCGACGGGCCTCCCTTTAAATCGTTTTTCCTTGTGGATTCGGCAATCGTTAAAGCAGTCTACTAAAACAAAACAGCAAGGCTAGAAAGAGGCACTACCACAAATAACTGTAGTATTTGTCAGTGTGCGAGCGTATATTACCTATATTCTTACGTTTGTCGCGCCAATTCGATTCCAACGTTGACGTGTCGTCGGGTTAGTCAAAGCTGCAATAATATACTAGCGGTAGTGCAGTAACACGCACAATAACGCAATTTTTTGCGTGCTCTTTACACTGGCAGGTTGGCTGGTGTCTTGCCATGTAGCATTTGTTACGCGTTGATTCTTGTTGTCTGGTGATGCGCAAATTCCATGGATTTTTTTCTTGTTTTGGAGGAAAATGTTTCTATCCTCAAATATTGTATTAAGATCTATTTCTTGCCTGGTGCGTGCTCGATGTATATAAATGTTGGACACTATTACTCTGGTGTAGCAGATGCATGCCGTATTTCAGAAGACGGTGTTAAGGATGCCGTTTGGCATACGTTTTGTTCGTTGTTTTCGTAATTTTTGTTAGCATTTTTAGCTTTTGAGCGTATTGTTTTGATGTTTCATGTTTGCATTGTGTGATTGTGCTGCCATGTGACGTTTTCAATAAATAAATCACTAATAGGAAGTGGCATACGCTCTGTCAGATTAGATGGAAATTATTGACCTTGGATGATTTTGAAGGCCGTTACGTTACGCGCTATTGTGGCTAAACGGTGCGAGATAGGGCCTAGGTTGCTATTGATCATTGATAGGAAAATCATCGACCTCTGATGAAGCGAATGCACTATGATTGGAAGTCGGACGCTGGGCTTCAAGTGTAGGCGGTGCAGTCGGCCCCACCCTAGCGACAGCTGGGATTCTGGTTCGTTTTTCTATACGCCTTTTTGTTTTCAACTGAGGAGCCTGGTAGGACAGACATACAGACAGACGGTTGGACCAGCGTCGTCGTGGCGGGGGTGGGGAACAGGAGGAACAGTGCCCTTTGAATATTAGTTTGCCGGAAAATTTTCTTTTAAAAACAATTTGGGGATAAAAAGTTATTTATTTTGGCAGAATTTAGGGGCAAATTTGCACTTCTGAGGCTTGAACAGTCATAATTTTCTCTGTCGGAAATATGCAGCTGTCTGTCGGGAAGTTGCATTTTTTCCTTCCTTTCTTTATTTTTTAATTTATGACGTCACTGGAAGGCACGGACGGGCATTATTTGTAATGGTGCCTGTTGGGCAATTTGGATTTGCCCATCGCTGCTCGCTGTCTGTCCGTCCAGGTACTGGTTATCACTCAATCACTAATCACTGTCGGGGTTTCTTTGGGAGACCAACCGGCAACCGGTGGGGGGTGTTTGCTTACGCGCCGACCGTGACGAGATGAATCCGGAAAAAGAAAAGCACCGTGGCCGTTCTCACGTTTTTTTTGGAAGCCGAAGTCGCGAGGCGTTGATTGGGCGTCTTGAGAAAAAAACGACGATAGGTGTTGTCTGAACGTGTTATGCAAGAGCAGCCGGCCGTGTAGTCTGCGTTACGATGTGCTTTGTCGTCTTGTGCCAGCACTATAGTCTATGGTGGCGTTACCAACGGGCGGCTTTGCCTCATTCCCACACTGTAGCGACTGTCATCTGTTTCTCATGGATGCCAATAATTCGTCACATAAAAATACTAGCTGGTCGTTTGACAGGTTGACCGGTCGCACGCACCTGAACACCTGTGTGCGAATGTTCAGCCACGCAGGTGATTAAAAGGTAAAGGTGGTGTATAGCTCTTAATAGGAAACCCATCATAGAGCTACGGAGCATCATCTGCCATATGGGATCACACAGCGTTAGCTGACACCCGAGACGTGCAGGTAAACTCGCCCATCCTTAACCCCAGCCAGACCGGAAGAATGGAAGGCTGAGTTGACCTTGGTGTTGGTTATGCACCAAGATGGTTTACCCATCTGTAGACAGTCACCCATCCAAGTAGTAACTACTTGAACCGTATGAAATCTCCAGGCACTACCAAGCGACATTGGCTTGGCAGTGTAACGTCGTAGGTTAACTTACTTACAGACTAGAAATGTGCTCAACAGGATCGAGATTCGTCAGATACACTAGATTTTGACAGTTGGAAAATCTGGATACATGCACAGTTTACGTCGCAGTATAACAGTGATAGGGAAGGAACAACCAGGCAGAGACTGCTCTTGCAGTTGCCCGGATAATGAGCAGATTTTATGACGACGTTGCACAAGACAGTGAAACGAAGAAACAAACTCTGAAAGACAGAAAATACACGCAACACACGGCAACATAAAATGATTAAAAGAATCAATGCAAGTATGGTAGAATTTAGAAACCATTGGTAGAAGAAGAAAATCGTTGTTTTTCTGTAGAATGTTTTAAAACATGAAAGCACTAAAATCAATGTAGGTTATTATTCGTACAGTTGGTTTAATTCGTTCACTTTACGCTCACTAAAATATAAAGATCTAATATTGTTGTGGAATGAAAATGAGATAAATAAAAGAAAATGCTTGGATATTAACTGTTATCAGATCAAATGCATGGACTGAGACTCTGTCGTGTTCGCCAGATGGCAGCAACCCTTTAGGCGAAGGTTTGAGAGCTCCAGTGGCTTCTAGTTGCTAAATTAAGCTCGGTCCTGTGGTGAATTATGTGTCTGTTGAGTCATTGTTTGAAAGTCACTAGATTTTACAGTATAATTATCACAGTGTAGGGATGTGTGTTTGGTTATGAGTTATATAAATGTAGTCTTTGTTACTTAAGTTGCTGATGCTTCGGCAACCGCTGCTGCCTTTCTCAGGAATAATTTTCATTTACCGAAATTGCATACCCGTAGTTACCTGGAAGTTGATAGTATTGTTCATCTGGATTCATCGACATGTCTCGTTCTTACTGATGTCATTTTTTTTGTTCCATCGGTCCACTTCAGTGCTTTTTCTGGCATTTACTTCTTCACGATTCCAGCCTGTGGCATTACGAGTAGAGGGTGTAATTTGATGAAACAGGGTGGCGCATTAACATGCATACAGATTTCTTTGTATGAACGCTGTAATGCATTGTTGTTTTTATCGTGTAATTGGGGGCACGGTAAATTTTTGTTCAACATGACTGCCCTGCACTGGAGTGATCGAGGGAGGTAGTTTTTAAAACTGTCCAATCGCTCGATCTACACTAAGCCACCCTGTAGGCCCCTAAATAGCACTTTACTTAGTTTATTATTTCACCTTATATGAATTTATTTTCAAAGACGCATGTGTTTGTATGTTTGCAGATGTGTTTATTGACTGTGAAAAGTCCCGACTTGTCGCACTTTCTCATATTTCTGCACTGCTCAGCGTATGTTCCCAGTAACTATCTGCTAGTGCATTAACGCTAATATTGGAGGTTGAATTGCAGTCTAAATAAGTAAATAAATAAATAAAATTATTTGTGTGGTGTATGGGAAACGAATATGGCAAGTGTGTTTCTGGTTTTAATCAGTTTGATGTATTTACTTTACGTCTTTATATAAACACTTTTTTGTACACCTTTTTGTTAAGTAAACAATTTTAAACATGTAATATACGAAGCTTTATAGGCACAGTGTATATCGCTGTTTACAGGGATATGGTCTTGATCTCATGACTAGTTTTGCAACTAGGCCAAAAAATGTGGTTTTGATTTGGTTTTGATAATTTGTTCTTGATCTCAGTTTCAGACCCAGTTTTAGTCATGCAGACGTAAGTCTGCCAGTCTGTAGCTGGCTTTGGTGTGGTTCGATCATTTCGTTTTTTTGGTTTAAACCTTAAGCTTGCTGGCTAACCTGCTGAGTGATTTTACTTCTGTGCATCAACTCGATGAAGGTATTGTTTGGGTCTGGAATCGTCGGCCTTGCTGTCGGAATTTTAGAATTTTAGAATGTTTCTGGCCTTAGTTGCATTGCACCCTTTACTGCCAGCTGCCACAGCGGACATCAGTAACAGTTAGTAAATGTAGAGAAATGATGGCTGAAAATGTCCCAGAAAGTAAGATTGATTTACATCGGATTTCACTTGGTAGCTAATTCCAGTCAACGACAGTTCGTGGAATGAAGGAACATTTATTACTATCACGTTGGGTTGAAATCTGTAGGAAAGACGGTGCCTCATTTGAACCAGTGGGTCTTGTAAAGCGGTTTTGTTTGACTTTACCATCGAGTTAAATGACATCTGCTCTGTGCGTGGCCTTGCCAAACAGTGACAGCCGGGATAGTTTACGACCTCTTTGTAAGGACTTCCATCCGAGTTCAGACATCATAGTGTCAGTAGTCACAAGGCCTGTGGGCTTGGTCTCCAGATTTTGGTCTTTTTTACACCACTGGCTGTTTTCTATTATGTGAACTGGCCTATCATTTAATCAGTGAACTATCGTTGTTTGGCTGCAGGTGGAAAACTGTACGGTTGCGATGAGCGCAGTTGTTCGTGGTGGTTTAGCGGCAGTGTGTAAAACCAGTCTGTTCTACTGCCATCAGCTTCTGTCAGACGTTCATCAGTTGTCACCGCCACGCCCTACACATCAACACACGTCTACCAGTATACAGCCACTGAGGTCATTGATTTCATCTGGTTGCTCTGCAGTTTTGTTAACTTTCTTATTTCCCGCATCAACTCAGCCTGGCCATCCCTCCATGGGTAGGTGCAATGAGTACCAACAAAAGGTGGGACGTAAACAGGTATGCCACACGATGCACTAGCTCTTTATCCTTGGTCTTGCAGTGTAAACTGGTGTCTGTCTGTGGGCTGATGGAATGGAAATCAGCACCACTTCATGGGCCTCAAAGCTCGAGAAGGACTTTTTGTTTACAACTTTACATTTACGTTCTTACTCACAGACTACTACCAGTAATGATTTTACAGAGAGACTTATCAATTGGGCTTGACAATTAAAAATTCTGAATATAGAAATAAAGATAAGTGTGAATCCAGGAATTTTTTTGGTTTGGATTTCGATCAGGATTGTTACCAGGATCTTAATTGATTGTTCCTTGTGCTATGCTCTAGTTGTCAGATTTAAAAAAAATCAAAATCTGTTTATCTGTTTATCTGTTTCTGCCTTGTGCTTTAATGGTGAAAATTCATGCAAAAATCATCCATTGCATGAAAGAATGGGGATCATGTTAAAACCTATTGGATTATATGGCCAATTAGTCACTGTTTTAAGTTCAAGGTGTGGGGTTTACTGTGTATTTTATAGCAATCGTCTGGTGGACTTGGCTGCAATACAGTCTGTCAGTATAACAGTTGATATCTCCACCTCTGCTCTGTCCCTTACTGATGACAGCGGTAATGGGCTTAAAGCTGGTGTCTCACAACTGCAGACATCGCTCTGTGTGAAACCATCTTCAGCCGGCAGTAAGTCATATTTATGTATCAAATTTGATCTTTGTTATCAACTTCTGTATCTTACACTATTGTGTTTTGGTGCAGTTTTTAACGTGCAGTGCACTGAGCACATAGTGCAAAATGCTGTATTGCACTACAACACTACTACTACTACTACTACTACACAGTACACAATGTGTCAGTTAATCCCACAAGTTTATCAAACAGTTTAAGCAGGGTGCATGAATGTGACAGACAGACAACAGATGACAGACGGATGGACAGATGAGTAGCTATAAGCAAAATCGTATGTGCTAGAGTGATTTCGCCGAATGATAATTAAATAAGTAAAAACTGAATTTATATACCGGTAGCACTTAACATTAAAGTTAACCTTTTTTGTGCTAATACTGTGTCTGTCTGTTGTTAGAAATATCGTCGTCATCGGTGCAGTTGAGTGATCTTCAGTTGGAGCTGACGTCATTCTCTTGTCAAGTGATCAACAATTGTGAAGCCATGCTGCCCACTGATCAGCTATCAGCCAAACTTCATCACTGGGACACTTTGCTCTATATTGGACTTTTTACTGCTAAGGTACGGACATGCTTAGGTTTTGTTGAATTAACTCATTTTTGTGCATGACACACTATGTTCTAAGTACATATTAGCTATTGTCATTCTGTCTCTCTGTCTGTCTGTCTTGGTGTCATGTTCTGATACTGATTCAAGCCCGGGTGAGATAGGGACTCAGGGCTTTCACCATATGATAGTCTAGTGTCTCTATTTTTTGTGAGCAAATTTTTTGTGAGCAAATTTTTTGCTGCAAGGTAAACGGATTTTTTTAACAGGGGTGTCAAAAGGGGGTACTTTTCTAAGGAGTCGTTATTTTACTGCTATTGACTTGTCTAGCATGCACACGGTTGCAGATATCCACAGACTTGCTGCTTATCTTAACAAACACTGCTTACGAGCTTTCCGGATGTACCAACATTGATGACCTTGAGTGACTTTGCAATCTAAAATTAGGGGGTTCTGGTTAAAATTAATGGAGATAGACCAAGACAGCATGCATCGTGCGTTTCATGAGCATTAGCTCAGGTTTCTTGTTAGACTTAGGTCCGGTTACTGCAAGTTAGGCCGGTCTTCTGTGGTAAACTGGCAGAAATTTTTCAGATTGAAATATGCTCTTTTTAGGGTTTATGAATCTGGATCTTGGGCCTCATTTACAAAACGTCGTAAAACGTTCGTAAGATTCTCATAAAATCGTCGCATCTTCCTCATAGCTTTGTCGTAAATAAAAAAATACAATGTTGTAAGATTGTCATAAAAACATTTTATCCGAATTTTTAAAAGCAATTTTGTTGTAACTTCATAGTCTTTGAAATTAGCCAACCAATCAGCCGCCGTTATGTTGATCTCAACCAATCATAACACAGTGTCACTGAGCACCGCACGTCAATCGTCTGCTTCCACCGTTGCCAATGGTTCTCGATGTAAACAACAAGAAGTGAACTAATTTCACGGCTATTTCGCTGGCTAAAGTTACCGCTTACGAAATTTATACGTATTATGGCAGCTAATGAACTGTCGTATGTTTCGTCGTATAATATTTTTTTGTAAATCATGGTTTATTGTAAATCTGTTGTAAACTTCCGTATGGCGTAACATTGTCGTAAATTTGTCTTACGATGTTTTGTAAATTTGGCCCCTGAATTATATTCACACAGCTGCTGTACTCATTCAGTCAATCAGTCAGTCAACAGTCAGTTAATCGGAGTTGCCTTAGTAGCAGAGCTATTTCAAGGTTTAAAAATTACTGCAGTTTAGATGATGATGTTCGGGTATGACTTTCATAACAACTGTCTTTGAGGTATTTACAGAAGGCCAAGAGTGATTAAGATGTTATGTTCTTCGGCAGTGCGTTTCAGACACAGAACTGTGTAAGTTACACAGATTTATCAATATACAACCTTTATTTTGATCCGGATTGTTTATGTTTTGGCAACCACTGCTGCTTTAATGGGTCTGCCAGTTGTTGCTACATTGGACAGTGAGTGGTCGTAAAGATGTGGAAGTTGGTAGGACCTTTCATTTTGGTTTATCAGCTTGTATTGTATATTGAGCATGTTGCATTCGCCAGGTGGCAGCAGCGCTCTCGGTGGAGGTTTTAAGTCTCTGGTCGCTGCTAGCTAATAGTGTATTACATGTGCCTCTGATTGCAGATGAATAGCAGCACAGCTGATCACGGGTCGTGTGAACTCATCATTGACAGCGTTCAACTTGAGTCGTCTCCAGCTGTTTTATCTTCCGTTGAGACTGTCGCAAATCTTGTTCTTTTTGTACTGCCGAGAGCCCGACAACACACATCAAAATCTCAGCACGTGGATAAAGGCCCTTTGGCTTTAGTAACTCGTGCCGTGTGCATTCAGGCCACTAACCTCAACGCATTTCTGTGTTGCGAAAATTCCGGTCGGTGAATTAATATATTCAGTCGGTGTTACCGGTGGTGATGTTTAATGTTAGACTTTTAGTTGGCTGTTTTGTCTCATGCTAGCTAATACATTTTGTTGTTTTCTGTGTGCCTTTTCTAGTTTTTTCCAAGACCCATTTTTAAATATTACACTGATGGGCTGGCGATCCTTATTTCTGTAGATTTTGGATCGTCCAGGGTTTTTTTACGATTTGGAGAGGGATAGTGTGTAAACTGAGACTTTGTTGGGTTCGCCAGATGCAGGCACCATTTTTAGCAGAGGCTTGAGAGCTCTGGTCATATACTAGTTATCACATCAACTCTGAATGAGTTGATAAAACCAGCCTGCCATTCGTCCAAACGTTTGTATGCACGTACATATGTAGTCTATGTACGTACATCTCTGTCCAAAAGAAATTTTTTGGTGGATTGTTTATTTTGAGTGAAATTGGGTATATAGGTAAAAGCGATGCATGCTGTGCGATGGTATACCAAGGTCAGGGTCAAAATCACAAGACCTTGGAAGTTCAAAATTCTTCCATTTTTAAAGTCTATTTTCTTTGCCGTCTACAGTGGAAACTGGCAAATGATGAGTGATTCTTAAATTAAGGTACAATATCAAAATTTGTTTGGGTCAGATTTCTGATAATTGGTCTAGTTTTTGTATTACCTAGGTTTTAACGTCAGTAGTAAGCAACTTTGTGAAACTGGTATGGAGGACTCGACTGCCATCTTGTATTGGACTTTGCTTTGTTATACATGTATACTAGGGCTGCAGTAATTAATGATTAATTAGTCAATTAATACTAAAAATTGATCAATTGAAATTTTTTAATGGATAAAAAGTTGTTTAAAATTTTGGATTTTGTAATAGCTTGAAATCACTGATGATCACTGATGATCAATGTTTGTAATCAAATTTATGTCGCTTGTGACATGTCTTCAAGAGACTTGGAAGAGTACAGCTAGAATATGTCAGCAGCTGGACATCTTTCACCAGTGCAACTTACGATAGATTCTGGGCATTACGTGGAAGGACCACGTGACTAACATGGAGGTGATAGGACGGACTGGGCAGCAAAGATTACAGGACATTGTAGCAAAGAGACGACTTCGGATGGCAGGCCATATCATCAGGATGCCACCTGGACGACCAGCCAAGCACGCCATGTCATGGACCCCTCATGGTAGTAGCAGAGAGGCAGACGACAAGGTCGTCCAATGAAGACTTGGCGGTCTACATTTAAAGAAGACCTGGTGGACCGAGGAGTCGATTGGAACAGCGTCCGGGCTGTGGCTACAAACAGAAGCAGATGGCGAACTCTTGCTGCCCATTGTCC
>Ga0209671_1005626_pt1 | contig 12710 bp, 10 predicted proteins | sample WorMetHERISLAND2_2_FD_187401 | JGI IMG/M metagenome (GOLD analysis project Ga0209671, IMG submission 187401) | Marine gutless worms symbiont microbial communities from Max Planck institute for Marine Microbiology, Germany - Olavius geniculatus... | ecosystem: Host-associated > Annelida >... | reverse complement strand
TTTGTTTTGCCCATCCGTGACACGCCGACCGACACCATGACGCTGCGTCATTTGAAATAGTAACTCGTATTCGCCAGGTGGCGCCACTGTTGCACATAATTAATTTCAATAACTTATGTTTTCGTGATGAGAATGAAACGACCTTGATTTCTGCAAAAAATCGTGTAGATCTAAGCAGTATTTCTGAAGTTAGAAGCTATATAACAGAGTGGCCCCGTTTTTTTGGGCCACCCTGTATATATATAGGATTTGTATCACAATATTGGTCGGATTCCAACCGTCGAAAAGTTCAACCCCCCAGATAATCAGATAATTTTTCACAATTCAAACACTGAATTCGGCGCACGTGGGTGATAGCTGCAGACAGCAATTTTGCAGCCAAAACTGCGGCCAAACCGTCGCAGATAGACATGGTTATCATTGGCAGCCTGCAAGAACTCGACATCGCCCTATCCAACGGTACCATCGCCGACACCTCACGATGTATGCCTAGCCCTACGGCTTAACCACAATACATTCGTTCCAGACAGACAGACGACAGACATAAGACGACACATCGCACATAAGGGTCGACCTAATGGTCGGCCTCAGCCAAAAAGATTGTAGTTAGACGACTTTGTACAGTTTGTTAGTGACTGTTTCAACAACCTGCGTTTCGGTGAGACTGAGTGCGGCGGCGATGCCGGCTCGCTGATGCACGTCGATGTAGGGGCAGTCGACGAAGCACTGGTGCAGGCGGCGCAGCTGATCTGAGGTGAAGTTGGTCCGCGGTCTGCGTGTCAACTGCGTCAGACCGGCACAGCGGTCCGGCGCTCGACGTCTGGTTTGTCTAGTCAGTGCGCGCACTGTGCTCGCTCCAGTCAGTGCTTGGACATGGTGCAGGGCGTTAGTGCAAGCGTCCACCGCCGCTGCACAAACCAGAAACAAACACTCGTATACACAGGCTACGTGAATCATCATCGTTCGTGTTTACTTTTGCGATTAATAATTAGCGTCGTTGTTGTCCACATGAAGATCATTTGCAGCGGCGTCGTGGATAAAAAAAGTACGCGGGGCAAAGTTGCAATTTTCTGGCACGCACTACAAATTTCCGACGAAATGCCGACAAACAGCTGTAAATTTTTAACAGAAGAGATTACGGGTGCTAAAAAATTAAATTGTGTTTTAAAATTTTCCCGAAATTGGTTTCTTGTCCCAAATTTTGCATTTTTAGACGAAAATTTTCTGTAAATGAAAAGATTTTCGGACAGTGTTTCAGTAGCCCAAAATTTATGGGTCTCTCCTGCAGCGATGCCACCGAAGATTAACGTGATGGACGGCACTCTCGACTGCAGCCTGATTTTTTTTACATTTACCACTTTGTGTTAATCAATCTATCAGTCATCATCATTATCATCATATATTCATTTACTAGAACGTTGACAAGCGCAACCAGTAATAACACAATAATGAAAATAACATTTTAAAAATGTGCTATACAAACATTTACAACAAAAATGTCTCGTCATTCCGTCAATCGCTTATTATGTGGCCGTCCTAATAGCCTGCATTAAAGCCTACAAATGTTATCCGTTCGTCCGTCCGTCTGCCTGTTTGTCCCATAGTCTTAAAAATCGCAAAAGAAAAAGTTGGCTTTAAGTATTTTTTTATTACAAACATTAGAAATACACGAATAATCCCACTAAAACTTTTGGATTTGGATTCCTGTCCAGATTGCCACCGAAATCTAACCGATTGTTGCTGCGGCCACGGCGTATGACAAAGTCAAATGGAAACGTTTAGTAGCAGCTTAAGTACTACGAAATTACGAGACTGTAATTTAAGAGACTCGCCATCAGCGCCGACTGGGCTGTGACAGGACGGCTGGTCGGCAACGAAATTGGTGAAGTACGTCGGCGCGAAGTTCGTCTGATCCGAGCTGCACCTGGACTGACCGGGACGCCAGGTGAACATGGACAGAGACGGTGGCGGTGGTGGGGTCAGGTTGGACCTCGGCGTTCTCATCAACGAATCACTATTGGCAAGCAGCACGGATGGATGATGCATCGAACAGTCGCGATCGGCGCAACCTGATACGCAACAGGCTTCAGACTTGACCTGCGGCGCGTCACGGTACGACAACGACATCCCGCCACCAGCACCACCGTATACGCCGCTCGTCGCACGCTCCAGCACTTCCGGCGCTAGGAACCGTCGCTCGAAGTACGGCGGAGTGCAGGCGTTGACTTCATCGTGTAGACGTGCTGGCGGCGGGCAGTAGGGCAGCTCGGCAACACCGCCGGCTGTAGGGTGGTAGATGCCAGGCGGCTGGAGGAGAGACGGCGGAGTCAGGAAAGAGGTCGGTGGCGGCCGGTCGTAGCTGCAGTCGTAAAGGGTTCGATCCATCGCCGGCAGCACCACGTCCTTGCTGCTCGACGACGACCACGACGAAGTTAGTCCGGGCCGGTACGACGAGTCTTGAGTACGAGCGAACGTCGTACCCGCTGCCACTGGACACGCGACCTCGTCATGGCGGACGCTTTGCACCGAATGAAGCATGCATCTAGACACGTTAATATCAAACTCTTACTAGACCTATCGTTCTTACAGACGTTTGGCAACTTCTTCAGTAGTGCCGATATTAATATAAAATTCAATCGCTTATCAGCTACATCACATGACAATCGATTCCGTTCTGTAGCCAGTGTATAAGAAACTGTGAAAAAGTCAGAACGCAGGTAGACAGTTTGTCTCAGATCTCAGGCCGCGAGACTGCCAGACTGTCAACTGTACAGGTAGGCATATGCTATATGCCACGTTCGAGTTTACAAACCTCGTGATGTCAGCGCTAAGGGTCCTCGCACATGTGCGACGGAATGAAATAAAATGCTAACTGAAACTGCTAAAATTGTTTTTTTTTATCGCAATGCATGCATGCAACTTTGTAGCGCCACGTTTCGCTCACGTGTTTTTACCGGTAAAGAGACAACGGAATCTACAGCGACCGTCTCTAGTTGTTTTATTTTATTTTGTTTTGTTTTGTCGCACGTGTGCGATCACCTGCTTTTACCGAAAGCCTATCGTGTTTCCTGGGAAGGCGGAAGGCACTTCGTATGACGATCACACTCGTATATGCAGACTTATAGACCGACTAGTGTGGAAATAGTAATCGAGGTACGTCGTTAATAGATCTAATGCGCAAGCAATAGGCCTACAGCAACGACGTTTCTTTGTCCATTTGTCATTAAAGGCGAGTACAGAGCGACGTAACTGAACTGAACTGAACTGACCAATGGACGAGTTCAGTTCAGTTCAGTTCATTTACGTCGCTCCCTACGCGCTTTAACATTTGCACATTCAACACTTAACACACTCTAACAATGCTGAACATATAACAAATATCAAAATAATTGATTGCAAAAATTGGCAAACTCGCGACTGGTAGGCCTACTATGTAAGTCTGTATTCGATCTACTTCGGCTCGTAGAACCGACGTGGAACCTGCTATAGGCTGTAGTCACTGTGGGCTGTAGTCTGTCTTTCTCACTCACTTGCGCCGATTCGTTACTTATTACTTGTCAGACCCTATTTTGTGAAGAGCAAGATGGCGGCTGGTGTTTTGCTGGGCTCGGCGAAGAAATGTCTATCGCCGGCACTGCTAAACGGTCCAGTATTGAAGACCGGTGGCGTTGCAGTAACTTGCACACGGTAAAATACATGATATGTTTTAATGCATTATGTAGCAAAGTGTACTCTTGTTTTCTTAGTTATTGTGCTGTGACTGACCTTTACCTTCATGACCAACTTTTGTAAGCTGGCCAAACTGGAGTGTTTACGCACGTATTTTATAGTCCGTTAGTCAAGTAGTCCGGCCCCATTATAAAATTTTACTTTTTGGGGATTTTTCCGGACAAGCCAGCGATTTTGCGTAATATATGGGCTATGGGTAATAAGCGGATCTGCGGATGTGGCAACGGGTGAAAGGCGGATAAAGTCTGTGGATGCTAAGTGCGGATGTGTGGGTAAAAGACGGATGTGCAGATAACAGTTGTCACGTACATTACCAGTCATGAAAGTTGTTGTGTTTTTTGAGTTGCGTTACGTGGAACTTTGCTTTAATGAAAAATTGACGAACAGATACGGATAGGAGTACGGATACGGATACCAAAAAGTGATGACTACTAAGTGCAGCAGGAAGTTTTGTTGTAAACTCAGATTTGCCAACTTACGATTTTTAACTCTAATGATATGCAAAGTACGGTAATTTCAATAACGTGACAGTCTCAAAGCATGGCGCCCAAACAGTGGCGCCGAAAAAAGGCGCCCAAACGGTGGCGCTTAAATTAGTACACCGCTTATTGGTCCAGAGGCATTGCTGAGTATGATGGGTAAAGGGCAGATGCTCTCCGCATCAACATCCGTCTTTTACCTGTTGCCACATCTGCAGATCTGCACATCCGTCGTTTACCATTGTCCATTAGTAGGCTCCAAAGGATTTAGTTTTTGACGGAAAAGTGCCGAAATGACAAAAACTGGCAGTCGAGATGAAAATATTGATTTTTGACGAGATATGAAATTTACTAAATTTTTATTTTTTTTACAAACGATAAATGGTATTTTTGGCAGCAAAATCCTTTGGAGCCTATTTATCATAACAAGAAATCAGTTTCGGATGGCGAAAAAAGCGGCGAAATTCAGGATTTGTGGCAAAATTTATGACAAAGTTTGCACTTTTTGACAAACGAAAAGAAACATAGAAACCAAAAGCTTCGATACTGTTATGGCAAGACTTTACAGATTAAATTAACAGCAGTTACCTTTATGCGCTGCGGAAAAGGCCTTACTTTTTGGATGGCGAAAAAGTGGCAAAATTTGGAATTTTTTGGGGGGGGGAATTTTTGACAAAATTTGCACTTTTTGATGAACGAAAATGGCATTTTTGGTACGGTAGCAAAATTCTTTGGACCCTAATGATTAGCCTTAGTGTACCAAGTTAAACCACACAGAAAATTAACGAGTACTAGAGTTTTAAAAACTTGTGCTTAAACAGTCAAAGGTCGAGTAATTTTGTGAAAGCATTTGGATAGTGTGCTGTTAAATTTCGCTTGCAGTGCTTTCATTCGATGACGACAGCGTTGTAGCAGTTATAAAAATGTGCTAGATTTTAATTCTATAGCACAATAACAAGTTCAGTGGGTTGAGGTGTTCTATCATATATGTTGATGAATGATTGTTTAGAGGTGCCACTCAGTGGTTTCCTGGCAAACGTGAGTATGAAGAAGCACTAGGACCTGTTCTTACACCAGATCCAAAGTATTGGCGATGGAGAGTGAAACCGTGGAATCGTATGTACCATCTTTTGTTCAGTGTTAACTTATAGGCTTCATTTGTATTTTGAGCGATTGAGAGTTGGACTAATAGTTTTACATGGAAATCAGAAACACTGATTTGTTGCTATTACCAGTAATGTACTGTGTTGCATTTAAAAAATGGGGCTGCACAATATTATTTACTGATATGATACGAACTGCATAAGGCATAATTCATGTGATGTAGCTGTGGTTACCTATGTAGTAGAAGATGCTGAAATTCAGGGTCTGGCAGGCAAGAGTGGAAACTATGGCAAGAGGCTTAGTTTGAATGTAATCATTAGTTCTAAATGCTGTTATAGCAGACATTGATTACAGTTTTATGATGATAGATGAGCGAAATTTTTGTGATGTTTATGTAATTTTGTTGTTACCAGAACTAGCTGATGATGGTTGAATGTGTTCAGCCATGAGTGTGAAGCCGAAGGAGGTCATCTTGAAGAACATGATAGTTAACTTTGGACCGCAGCATCCTGCTGCTCACGGCGTTCTACGGCTGATTCTGCAGCTGGATGGCGAGACAGTTAAACGGGCTGATCCACACATTGGGCTTCTGCACAGAGCCACTGAGAAGCTGATGGAAAACAAAACGTACATGCAGGTAATCTGCAGCTGTGTATTGTAGATTTTTATTTATTTATTTTTTTATTTATTGCAGATTTTAGCAGTCTGAGTGCCGATCCCCTAGGTTCAAGGAGGCCTGCACATGTGAGCATCAAACAGGGGTACCCCTCTGAAAAGTGGTTATTTTACTTATATTGGCTCATCTAGCATGAAAAATGTTGCAGATAGGCACAGACATCCTGCTTATCGTAACATGCACTAGTGATGAGCTTTTTATGAATGTCAACATCGATGACCTTGAATGACCTTGAACCTCAAAAATAGAGGATTCTAGTGATTTTTTCTGCGATTTCAGGCTGCAACACACATTTCAAGAGTGAATTGCCCCAAAATGGAGGAGATAGACCTGGAAAATCTGCGTATAAAACTTTTTGCATTGAACATACATTTTGAGCCATCTTGAGTTCCGACCTCTTGGGTTCAAGGAGTCTTCCGTACGAAAGCCGCAAATGTTGGTACGCCTTCAAGATGCACTATTATTTTATTGCACGCTGTACATGATTGCCCAGGTGGCAAGACTGCTGCTTTCGCACATCACGTGAGCTTTGCTCAAATTACTTGTTGCCTTATCTATAGTGTTGAGTCTTTGTTCGTTTGTTGATGCTTGTGCAGTGAATTCATGAAATAGCATCATATCTTTTAGTCTGGAAGAATTGTTACATAATTAGTTACTGGTCTTGCACTTGTTTGAAATACCATTCCCAACATAATTTGCCGTTAGGTTTTAGCATTTTAGACATAGATGTTCATCCTGTTGTTTGCATTTTGCATGTTTTTTAGGCACCCTTGTTTTTAACTTTTTATCTTAGGATATTTTATGGTGCCATACAAATTGTCATATTATTAGTATTATTATTGTTAGTGCTAATGCATTAGTTATGTTGCTATCACTAAAAATGCCTGTTCTTTTACAGGATAATGTTTCATTTGTATAGGAAATTGTGACTGTTGTTGACATTGTTATGATGCAGAGAGACATTTTCAATTGCATCTCATGTTAAACTTGCTCATCTTGTACATTTGTAGTAATTAGTGCCTGAATGTAATTGCCTGTGTCCAGGGTCTTCCATATTTTGACCGACTGGACTATTCTTCAATGATGTGCAGTGAGCAGGCCTATTCACTGGCAGTTGAGAAACTACTCAACATTCAGATTCCGGAGCGAGCAAAGTGGATTCGCAGTGAGTGTTGTTTGGTCTCTAATTGTTAATGCCATCCTGTATAAAGGGACATTCCATTCGTAGACCGATATAGATGGACATTATGAATGTTGCTGACATTGCATCACTGGTTAGTACCATCCTTCACTGCAGTATTGCACAGCTTATTATTGGGCTATAATTGGGCTCTAAATTCTGTTAGGTTTTTCGTTGCTAGGTTAATCAGACAGTGCTAGCATAGTGAACCACAAAATGCAAGCTGTAATAAAATATTTCTATTTAAAAGAAACAATGCTGCGAAAAAATTTTTGTGATATGAAGAAGACATCAGGGCTGTCTTCAGGGCTGTCTTCTACTGCTTATGCTACAGTTGCAAAGTGGCACGCTGAATTTAAACAGATGGAGATTGATGTGCGATGACTTGCACCAGTGTGGACGAAGAAACTGTTGAAATAGTCATCAAGCTTGTTACAAGTGATAGATAATTGCTTTTGTGGTGCTATCGTGTAATCACTCAGTCATTATTCTTCAGTTGACCAAATATTGTTTCAAACACGTTTTTTGCCCCCAAAAAATTCATGTAAAAGGAAAGTTTTGTTGCAATCGCTCAGAAAATGACTGCAAAATTATCCGTATGGTTTCGCGCCCATCGGAAAATTTTGGTGGCTCCATGCGCAAAATCTATAAAGATATTGAGCAAGAACTCACATTTTTTTGAAGCCTGTGACCTGTACTACTCGCATATATGAATGAGAAATGCTCTGTACATAAAATTGCATACAGCTCCTGCCCAGCCCCAGGAGTACTAAGCAGTGGACGAAATGGTGATAATTTGTTAGTTGTGCCTGCTTGCGATGTAGCACTGTTTGCTGAGCTGACACGTCTGGCGAACCATCTGATGAGTATTGGCGCACATGCACTCGACAACGGCGCTATGACCCCTCTCTTCTGGATGTTCGAAGAACGTGAAAAGGTTTCCTCCGGGTGCTTTTTCTACATTTAGAATTTAGGACTTCACATTTTAAACAATGATTTTTAGTCTGTCGGAAACGATAGTTTTCGGAGTGGACTTACGTTTTACTGCAGATGTTTTATTTATTATTTATTATTTATTTGTTTCACCAAGGTATCTCCAACTGCGTCTCCCGATCGGCACAAAATTTTGCACGGTGATCAGACCTACACCGAATTTTATAAAGCCAGTCCAAAATTTCAAAGGGCTGTGGCACAAAAAAACTGTAAAAGTCACATTTTTTACTTTTCACACGCTACATTCCTAAAGTAGCGAAGAGGAGTATATGAGATCAGTGTAATATTGAGGACCGATCAACGACTGACTAATGACCGATCTCTGTTCCTGGAAGAGCCTTCCTTGAAGAACTTCAAACAGCCATATCTCCGTAACGGTGCCAGATAGCCGCATGGTCACTATAGACCACCCATAGGAAGTCGACCCCCAGGAGTCGAATGGTCACGCGACTGATGATGTCACGTGACCCCAAAAAAATCAAGGTCGTGACTTCATTGTCTTTGAGGTGCCATATCTCCGTAATGGTGCCAGATAGACACATACGTTGAGGTATAACAAGACAAATGGCAACTGGCGTCGGTGCATCATCGACCATTATTGGAAATTTTTTCCTTTCAGTTCCTTTATGAACTTCGGGACACAATTACCAGTAATGACCTCGACTCCAGTCACTATTTGTATAATATTAAACGGGTCTCAATTAGACACCGGGTCTCTTAATACAAGCCAAAAGGAACAAAAAAGCTGTTAAAAGAATACAAAAGAAAATGATGCGCGCAAGGAGTACATTAGATTGGTGACAATCTAATAATAATCTTTTGTAGGTTTTTAGGTTTTTATTTGTCATGAAATTTCTTGAAATACTAGTTTTTGGGCCATTTTTCAGTTTTGATTGGCATGTATTGTTGTGCAATGTGTACAGCTGTTTGAGTTCAATGAGCGAGTCTCGGGAGCACGGATGCATTCAGCTTACATCAGGCCAGGCGGCGTCAGTCAGGTAATAGCATGCATTTAGATGCACTGAATATTCACCGCCTTGTATTTTTATTGCTTTCTGCTAATAGCTTTTTTAGATTGATTGTAGTTTTTAAGCTGGACTTCTAGAAGAAAGGTTTGTGCATCGTGCATTGTGCATTGTAATTGAAGTCACTTTAGTGCTACTTGCAGAATCAGTTCATGAGATTGGTCATTGTTAAAGTATTCCAATTTGATTGGAAAATCAGAACAATGATAAATCTCTATTTGTTCAGCTAAAAATGAATAGAACACTATAAGTTTGCAGCGTGTCAAGTGCAAATAATCTGGAGGAAGTTAATATCTAACCTCCTGGCATAGCAAAAATGAGTTAAGTTTACATGTCGCAGGCTGTGCTGTTAAAATCTGTTGTAGCTCTGGCGTGTCTGTATTGTGCACTGGCTTGTTTGAATCATTTGATGATATTTCATTGCTGTTGATAATTTGAGCATTTGACCCTGGGACCCTGGACAGTCAGCACTGGGAAGTTGAAAAAAAATGTACTGCTTTTTTTGCACTTTGTGTGTTTTTTTCTGTCGACGTCAGTATAACTTGCTTCAAACGATGAGTATGTACGTAACTGTTTGAAGTAGCATTTGCTTTAGCCGTACTTCTGTCTAACCAGCTCTCTTTTGCAGTGTTGAATGTAGGCAGCTCTCGCAGACTTTGCTCAGAGATGTAAGTAACGAAAATTGCTTGAAATGCTCAGATGCTAAAGATGGAATCTGAAGCAGGTTTTGTTGTCTGCAGTAACTTTTTTGCCATAATGCTGGCTTCACTACACTATAGCAATAGCAAGGAGACAGGGCACAGAATTAGCACAACAGTTATTGTGTCTCTGTCTAGGATCTGCCGATTGGGTTGCTTGATGACATTGACAAGTGGTGTCACGGCTGTTTGCAAGTGATCAACGAAGTTGATGACGTGCTGACAGAAAATCGCATCTGGAAGTTGCGGACTATCGACATTGGCATTGTCTCTGCTGAGGATGCTATTAACTTGGGATTCAGGTTGTCACCTTGTTCTGATCATTTTTTATGCATGAAAGTAGGTACTGCTGTAGTATGTTTTAGCTATTGGATCAGACAAAAACAGTGCAAGCTAGGATCACCAAATCTTTACCTACGGCTGCCTGGAAGACTCTAGTTTCAGGATTTGTAAAGCTTTGTCATAAGTTCAAAAGGTGTCAGCTTGAGCGAGGGTGCTAAATGACAGGGGTAGGGAAAATTTGTGATTTTCAGAAATAGTGCGAGATAGGGTGAAGGTTACTAATAATTACTAACAGGAAGTCGTAACTAGCTCTCTATGGATTTTTGGAGATTTTGTGCTGCGGGACAGATTTGAAGAGCGAGTTGCACTAAAATCAATAGAAATAGACAAGGACAAGCTGTGTATGAAATTTTTGGCATTGAATGTAGATTTTGACGGTCTAAGTCTCAATTTTCTAGGTCAAAGGAAACCTGCGCAGTGGGGCATCAAGAAGCAGTACCTGTGTAAAAGTCGTTATTTTGCCGCTGTTGGCCATTTTTTCGTGAAAACGGTTGCAGATAGGCATGGGCATGCTGCCTATCACAACAAGCACTAGTGATGAGCTTTTTAGTCGTATCAACATCAATGACTTTAAAAGACCCTGAACTCCCAAAATAAGGGGTTCTATTGATTTTTGCAATATTCGGCTGCGGCACACACTCCAAGAATGAACTGCGGCGAAATGGCTGGAGATAGACTGACAGTTTGCGAACAGGAACTGCTGTAGGCTTTCGCATGTCTTGTGAGCATTAGCTCAAATTTTGTTTTTCAAGTACTGGAAGGATATCTGCCTTTTAAAGAGATTGTTGATGAAGTCAGAGAATTAAGTAAGTAAGTAGTTTATTGAGTACATGTCAGATGCACATACTTACCAGAATGGTAGCAATTATTTATCTCTGAAATGATACGTGGTGTGTTGCTTGGGAATTAGAAGTATGCTTTGAGAGCAAGTGTGGACGATTGAAGTATTTAATATGCAGTATTCAGTACCCTGCTGTATTGTGACACTATGAGTTCTGATATATGAGTTATATGTGAAATGTGATATGTGATGACTAGTTGGTTGTGGTTGACAGTGGGCCGATGTTGCGTGGTTCTGGCATCAAGTGGGACCTGCGTAAAGTACAGCCATATGACAGCTACGACAAAGTCGAGTTTGATGTCCCGATTGGCAGAAAAGGCGACAACTATGATCGGTTTGTGCTTTCTTGCATACTGAAAATGTATTCTTTGTCGACTGTTAGTTGCTGATTGTTTAAATGATAATAATAAATTAATACTAACAATAATAACTAATCATGTTCACTGGTCATCAAGGTTTAGTTGCTGCATAATTGTTTTGGATTACTACGACAATAAAAACACAATTCTTAACTAGGCCTACCCATTACTAGTATGTTGTCAGTCATCTGTAGGATTTTGAAATCATAAAATTAGATGAAAATTGACAAATACTGCCACGCTGAGGGGCAGCTTTTGAAATATTATATATCAGTGAATACGAATAAGTTGTGATCACATTACAGGGTGGTGCGATATTAAAAAGTTAAAGCAGATTGTGCCTGGTATGGAGAATAGATTCGGCGCAGTCATGCGAATGGTTTTATGTGAGTCAACAATACGACATCTTGTGGCATATATTCTCTAATGTATGTCTGCAAAAAATGGGAAATTTGGTCGACAGTAGATCTAATGTTATGCAGTAATAAATGAGTGCAATTATGTTCTGACCTAATGTTGTCGCTTGTGGTTGTTGGCTAATGCTAATGCTGTTGTAGCCACCAGCTGTCTGCTTGCGTGTTTCAGGTACTTGTGTCGTATGGAGGAAATGCGTCAGAGTCTGCGAATTGTTCAGCAGTGTTTGAACCGGATGCCACCTGGAGAGGTCAAGATTGATGACAATAAAATTACTCCACCAAAGAGGGCAGAAATGAAGGTGTGTTACGATGTCTTCATGTTGATGCATTCCTACCTATCAGATCCAATTGATAATCAGCTTTAATGTTGTTAGAGCTGGTAATGATCAAAATTGAGTGCAAATATCTCTGGAATGGATGGAGATATCGACAAGCGGTAAACGGCGTTATCAACTATGATCTCTCCCATGTTGAACAAAAAATTCATGAACTTTGGTCCACTAACAACGACGGTTAGTTGGCTAATGTTCGTCCACCATCAGTCGTCTCATGTGCGTTTCTAGACAGCATTTGCGAGCCATAATACAGTAGGTCTACTCAGTTGATGTTATGCGTATACTGATGCAGTCAACTTTCTTATTTAATTTCTCTTCTAATTCATCAAACTGCCTAATTCTTTCTCGATCAATTAAACCCCAAATCTTTCTGCAACACTGGGGTTTGGTCATTAATTTTTGTCGGGTTTCTTATTAATTAGTAATTAATCAATTAAAAACACTTTCTCTGTTTAAAAATTATTCTCTCACTGCAAACGTTTGCAGCGATGCTCATTAGCCATGCAAATAATGAATATTATGAGATGCAACTC
>Ga0209671_1005625_pt1 | contig 12711 bp, 4 predicted proteins | sample WorMetHERISLAND2_2_FD_187401 | JGI IMG/M metagenome (GOLD analysis project Ga0209671, IMG submission 187401) | Marine gutless worms symbiont microbial communities from Max Planck institute for Marine Microbiology, Germany - Olavius geniculatus... | ecosystem: Host-associated > Annelida >... | reverse complement strand
ATGACCTCTTCTTAAACCTTCATCATATGTAAAAAATAAATCTGATTTCAAATTATAACAATCATTAATAATTTTAAATGTTTCTATTAAATCACTCCTATGCCTTCTTTTTTCTAATGTCATTAAATTTATTTTTTAATACGTTTTTCATAATGTAGATTTCTTACGTCGTCAATCAATTTAGTTGCACGACGTTGAACCCCTCGACTAACTCAATATCCTTTTGATAATGTGGGCTCCAAATTGGAACACAATACTCTAAATGCAGTCTTACAGTCTGCTATGTCTTCTATGTCTGTAAAAACGCACTTCTCTCGATATCGCTAGCACCGCAAAAATCCCGAAGCCGAAAATTCCCTATGCGAGTCTAAGGTCAAAGGTCACGAGCGTTAAACATCAGTCGAACGTCGCCAAAAATTACGGCAGATCCGGATATACTGCGGCGGCTAGGAAGTCTATTTATAACGGGTGTAGGTAAAATGCTTCTGTTGGGTCTAGGTGCATTTCGTGCAATTAAGGTTGAGATAAATGTTAAAGACAAGATCAGGGATAAGATAACGGTCAAGATCGGAGTCAGGGCTGAGGTTTGAGTTGATGACGGTTAGGGTTAATAACGCTATTATGCGTAAAAACAACAGACACACTATAGCAGCCACGTCTGTTACGTTTAGGGCAGGTATTTCTTGGCTTTGGGTAAGAGAAGGATGATGTGAATAAGGCAGTAGGAACAGGGCTTGGTCTGACGCTGAGGGATTGATTTGGTAAGAGTTACCTATTTTACTAGACGCAGACGCACCTAAATGCATTAGACGCACTAGACACATTTTACCCGCACCCATATTTTTATTAATTTTACATGAACTCCACAGTGAACAATGTGTACTTGCACATACTTGCTGTCAGGGGACAAACAGTATGTTATAATTATGTGATAATTTCTTGTTGGAAGTTACAGTTAATATCTACATAATCTAAACACGACATCCGTCAACCATTAGCGTATTCCACATCTTCTATGTCTGTAAAAACGCACTTCTTTCGATATCGCTAGCACCGCAAAAATCCCGAAACCGAAAATTCCCTATGCGAATCTAAGGTCAAAGGTCACGAGCGTTAAATATTAGAGCAGTGCAGCTATTAAAAATTTCCCCAATTTCGCACAATTTAAAAAGTTTCAGATTATAATTTCTTCGCAAATGGCAGTTTTTTTGTTTGCAAAAAATAAAACTGTTTTTAGCAGATTATCAACAGTTAACGCTGTACATTAGTGTAATATCATTAAATGCATATTTTCAGCATCTTATATTTGAAAGTGGTTCCTCACTATTCAGTAATTTGCGCAATATAAATAAATACTTTATGATTGTTTTTGTTTGAACTTGTTTTATATATATTTTAGCTGTTTTTAGTAATGTAAGCTGTGAATAGCCTGCGATTAGTGAAAAGTTGTATAAACAGGAATACGTTAAAGAGGACGATGCAGTATATCGATCGAATCGGTATGGTGATCCAGGAATATCTTGTATTTCATATTTTTTTAAACCAGAAGGCAAACTGCGAAATGAGCAAAGGGGTGTTGGGCGACTAATTCCACAGCGTGTTTATTTTGTTAGTGTGCAAAAAGAAGCAAAATAATCACTTGAAATGCTCCTTTTTGACTGATGTGACGTGAGCGATTGAAAGTGGAAAGTTGAATGCCGTGGTGTAAACACGGCTTTTCAAGACCAAGACTTTTGTTCTCAACAGCAAGTCAAAGACTTTCATGCAGCGTCAAGTGTTTTAACGTGTTGATGTCACTCACTTATTTTGTCAGAGAATGTCTAATTATATGTGACAAAGTATGCAGTGCATGCTGCTCGATGCCAGTCCATTATAACCATAATAGAATAATACTTATTTGGCTCCATAACTAGACCACGGTTTCCAAGTATTCTTGAAAGTGCTGGAATTTTTTCTCTAAATTCAAGACCTTGAAAGTTCTTGAAAACAGGGTTGGTCCTTGAAAGTCTTTGATTGCGTGCAATTTTACAGTTTGCGACATGTCGTGTAATGTGCAATAATATGAATGAATGCTGACATTTAGTGGTTAGTTTTTGAAAATCAATGTTAGTAGTCTTTGTAAGTTTTGGAAAAGTCCTTGAATTTTATTTCATTACTACACCAAGAATCTTTGTCTCGTGTATTATACCACTGGTTAAGTGAAGCACATAATACTGTATTATAATCACATGCTGTTTGTTGTTAGGAATCGTGTGTTTAAAGGCTAATCATAAACTAGCTGTATGTCTTAAATATAGGGACTTTTGAGTTTAACTTTGATAAAGCACTGGGTGTTTTCTTGTGTGCAACCTTTTTATGAAGAATAGCAGAGGTTAAAAAATACATAAGAGGGCACCAAGATGTGTGAAGGTGGACTAAGTATGGTACAGACTATCTAACACAAGCAAAACCATCATGAACTACACGATGCTATTTTTTTCAGTGTTATTTATTACACTGCATGCATGTTGTTTCTACTAGGGGAGTTCTTGATTACCTACAGTGTGCATACACTGCATAGACTGTAATATGATACAGTTATAATCAGGGTTTTCAATAGTGCGGCGTTTGCCGAAAAATTTCACCCCCTATGCCCAAATTTTAAGACGTGGACGTCACGACGTCCAAATGAAAATGCCTCTTATTATGTTTATTTCTTTGTAATAAACTGCAAATTGATGCCGGAATCTGTTTTCTGTAACTCTGTGTGCAATAAATAATTTTGATCCACAAACCGTGTTCCTTCTGCATAGAGCTAAAATTGAACGTTGCATGTTTTCAAAACCAAGGCCTAGTGATGCAATACCCATGTAGTATTGTAGTAAGTATATATTGTTTTGCATTTTGTTAATTTTTTGCTTTAGTTTTCTTGCAAGCTTACTGGATCACTTCCAGATTTCGTACACTGACGTCCAAATTTTGGTGACCAGTCAAAATCGCGGACCCAATAGCGCGGACACAAATGCGTGTTGACAAAAACGCACGACAATACCGCGGACAAAATACCGCGCAAGACAATTGCGCGCCGAATTCAATAATGCCGAATTCAATAATACCGAATTCCACCAGACCTTCAAGCAGTGACGCAATACAAACAGTTCAAATCCGTGAAACAGCAAAGCAAAAATGCAATTACGAAATTCATCAAAATGCGAAAAATGTTAAACTTACACAGTTTAAATGTCGATATTGTGTGCTATTCCTCGCAAATAGTCAAGAAGCGGTCTGGTTCCATAAGTTGGCAGCAATGCGAGTAGACATCGTGTGACTTGTGCATATTTGTTCTTGCTGCTTCCTGCATTCTGGTGACCAGCCTGGAGTCGTGCGAGTTGTTGTTCAGTATTGTCTTGCTCCTTCTGCAGCTGTTGCAGAAGTTTGTAGAAGGTGGCACAGCTGATTGGAAGGCATGGTGCCACCCCTCTACCGAGTTGTTGGTCCTTGGAAGACCATCAGCGACTCTTGATTGCATGTTCCAAAATTTGACTGCAAAGGTTGGTGCCGATCTACGGTTAACGATGCAAGCGTCCGATATATGTGTCTTCCCAGTAATTGTAAATCGGTTCAAGTTCATCTGGACGGTTGTCATTCAGTTCATCAAAGCTGGCAGGAATATCTTCTGTTGTAGTCTTCTGTTGGAATAAAACTCAAAGCCAACAACATTTTCGTGAACATTCTGATGGCTTCATTTTCCCCGTAGTCTGTCACCAAGCCTTCACTCTGAATTTTCCTCCACAGACTCTGAGCCAAGTGGAAAAGACATCCTTTGAGTGCTGCTGCAGGGAAAACAATAGAACATACACTAACGGAAGAGCACGATGATCAATTAAAGCATGCATGTCCGGTGCATGCGCGTGACCCGCAATTTCAATGAACGAGCCATCTAGCAACTTTCTTCCACACCCAACACAGTCACGACGCACACATCGCCATGATGAACTACCATCGAGGTTATTGCGGTCAAGTCTGTAACGGTAGCCTTCAAAGAGCACATTTTCTTTCCCACGTTGCGTGGTGATTAATTCCATGTTACCTGACGACTGTTTACTGACATAAACGAGGTTTGGAAACACATCTAAAACGGATTAAAAACATTATAAACACAGTAAAAACAGGTGTGTCAATCTGCGGTTAAAAACTGACTCAGGTAAAACTTGTTATAAACACAGCCGGCAGTAGTTGTAATTAGAGTTGGGTTGACTATTTCGGTAATCGATCAGCGTTTCTATGCCGCGCCATTTTGACTCCGCGGCATTGTCGCGCGCGCTCATTTGTCCGCATGCTCTTATGTACACCTAATTGACTACGCGATTATGACTTACGCCTTTTTGTTGCGGAACCCAAATTTTTTAGCTTGGAAGTTCTGACGTCCTGAAAATTCTGGTCTATTGAAAACCCTGGTCATAATAATGGTGCTGTTGTGGCTAATTCAGTACTAATGAAGTGTCCATGCAACAAACCATCCATGGATGGACTCCACCATAGGTTTTGTATGTTTCACTGTTTTACTTTTCAGGCACACTATAAACTATTAGCCATATATTGAATGACAAGAAATCTATTTGGTTAAATATGTGTATACAATGTAAAACTGAAAATTTGAAATCAAATACTTTATACTGTAGCTTACCTAATGTACCAGTATGTTAATTGTTAGATGTGTAATGGTGAAATAATGAAAACTGATATTTTAGTATGATGCCATCACAGCTGTTCTTAATACAGCTTTTATGTTTTCTGTTGTTTTTTGTTGTTTTTTAGTAAATGTGCAGAGCTTTGACAAGGAACCTGTTGCATCTCATAATCAGGAAGATGACTTAGAAGAGGGAAGTATAAATTCGGTTGCATCAAGTGATGACGACAATCAGTTGCTGCAGGAACAGAGTCTGGATATGCAGGCAGACATGCTGGAGAGGCTGAGCACTGCTGAACAGGCGCGCAATATGGAGTTGTTTGAACAGTTGCGAGCATGGCAAGCAGAACAACGTGAACAGTTGATTCTTCAGCAGCAACAGCAGCTGTTTCGGCTGCAAGCTGAGCAAAAGGAAGCAGAATCACGTTTGTTAGTGCAACGACAGAACCTCTGGAATTCCCCAAGAAATGTGTCAGTGTCTGCTAATGTTAGTAATGTGCCTCAGAAGTTGTCACTGAGGAAAATGCAACCAGTTGGACTGCCACAAGCGATTGCCACAAGCACTCTGGCTTTGGCACGACTGAGACTGCAAGAGTCTGCAGTGATCAGCGATGATTTTGCTGGCATGGCTGCAGGTACTGACAGTGAATGTCCAATGCCAAGTGGAAACAAATCATCCAGTCCATCAGCAGGAAAGCAGATTGATGTAGATGTGGAGAATAATGCTGCAAGACATATTCCAGACTCAGTTAGTGACAGTGATGACGTCTGTCCACTACCTGATTATGTTTTAGATACTGACAGCCAGCCGAAGCAGACAGGTGATAAATTTGGTCATGAAGTGAGTGCAAATATGCAGTCATCACCACGTGCTGATAGAGACAGTATGCATCACAAATGTGAGACTGGCATGACAGTATCTGAGTATGATGAACTGCCCATTGTCTCTGGAGTGGCAAGGGGCAAAAGTTTTGAAGAGCTAATTTTAGAACAGTTAGAAAAAGAACGGCATCTGCCAGAATCAGAGCAGCAACAACATCGTGTTCAGGAGTCAAGGAAAAGCAAGTGCTTTTTGAGGAAAGGAGAAGGAAGCGCTCGATTCAAAACATCTCGGACACAGTTTCCTGCACGTAAGTCTACTGAGAACTCTAGTAACCTGAAACAATCTGAAACCATATCTCAGTCTTCCAGACCTTCTGGCACACCACCTGCAGAGAATTCAGTTGGACAGCCCATGATCAGGAAATCATGTCTAAAAAGGAAAACTGTACAGAATAAAGACAGTGTCCCTAAGCTAGATTTTGTTGCCAATAATGTGGCACATGCCTGGACACCGACCACGTCAACTCCTGACCGCAAGCGGCTACAGAGGTCGTCAGACAATGCTGCATTCCATCCATCAGAAGCTGATCGAGGATCTCGCAGTCGTGACTCCATCGGTGATGCATCTTACCTTGCCTGCATCCAGGCTCAAGCAAAGAAAGAGGCAGCCGAGGTTGCTGAGCTGCGCGAGTTTGAGCTTCTTGAGAATTACATCGATGATAATGCATCATTTACCAGTAATATGTCCACCATCAGTCAGATTCTTGGGCGTCATAATGTTGACCAGCAATGTCAACCTTCTGATTTTCAACAGAATACTTCGATGAAACGCAGTTCAGCTGATAAAGAAGTAAGTGTTACTGGTGTGCAGGAGAATGGTGAATTGTACCAGTATATAGATGAAGACAGCATTGATTTCAGTACTGATGATGATGGTGATGATGATGTAAATGTGACACTCATTGATGAGACATCTGCTCCCGTCTCTGCTGAAAATTCTTGCACTGTTTCTACGGATAATGCAGCTCAGCCGTCAGCATTGCAGACAATTTATCGCAAGGTTTCTTCGATGAATGGAAAATACTTCACTACCGAATTGCAGTCAGTTGGCAACATTCGTCAGCAACTGTTGTCATTTAGTGATAATCAGCGTTCTGTTCCAGTTTTGCAGTCGGGTTATGTTGCGTCTGCTGCTGATCAACTGAGTCAGAAATCCATGCAAGTACCATCTCAAGATAGACGTGTTGTCGACCAGAATTCATGGGAACAAGTAACGGAAGCTAAGACTCTTGACAACAGAGGCATTGTGTCTGACTACATTTTTTCTGATGATAGAGAATGGAATGATAGTGTTCTATCAAGCCCAGTCTGTGCTGATAACGACTCACACTGTGATCCACAACAGAACTCTTTGGCTACTGTGACGTCTAGTGAGGAACAGTTATCAGCTGAGACTGGCTATCACACTGCCGATGCACGAACTGATTCACCTCCGACGTCAAAGCTGGCACAGAAGCTGTTTCCAAAACTTAAACCTCAGAAACCTAGAACAGCTGAACAGAGTAACTCTTCGCAGGCTGGCGTATTGTCGAGTCATACTGGAGACACAACAGACACTGCACCTATTGTTGCATCGTCATCAGCACTTAGAGAGAAGCTAGCACAGCTTGAGGTGGAGATACAGCAGTTTCGAAGTGAGAATGCGGTCCTGGCGACGCTGCGCAAAGAACGGGAACAGGTGGTCGACCGACTGAAGAAGGAGATGGCAGAGTTCGAACGCCAGAAGGCTGATGAACTGCGGCATCTTGAAGAGTTCAAAGCGGAGGAGACGAAAAAGCTGAAGAAAGAGCGCAAAGTGTTTGAGACATATCAGAAAGCTGTCCGCACTGGGCCAGACAAGAAGGACCGCGAAGAGATGGAGACGTTGAGATCTCAGTTGACGGAGCTGCAGGATGAGATCAAGCGGAGGGAACAGAAATGGGTAGCGAGTAATCAGCGACTGCGGCACCGAGTAGAACAGCTGGAGCAGGAGAACACAGAGCTCAGGGAGGAAGTACGTGTGTTGGAACAGCGCCGCATTCAGGACTGGAAGCCGCGTAAGAATGAGTCGGTTCGACCGCCTGCAAAAGATGATGAAAAACTAGTAGAACCAACACTGGCCACCGCACCAAGTGTTGGACTTTTACATGGTGTGCAGACGACTACCGACAAGTTTCAGAAGCCAGTTGAACGACAGCAGAAGAAGGTTTCAGATGGTAGACGTGGTAAGCAACTGCAAAAAACGTCCAAGTCGTCTTCGTCTTTGTCGTGTGGTGGTGATTTGGATATGAAGCCATCTTCGCAGACAAAGTTGAGCTTGGACCTGAGTGACGAAACGTTACAACAACGGATCAATGCACCGAAGCCTCAGACAATCAGCCCACTGACTGCGTCAGTGGATGATGTAAGGTCTTCGTCGGGAGTCAGAAAAACCGCTCCGAAGTCTGGCAATGTGCAGATAACAGACGTTAGTGATCGTCCTTATGACCAAGTCCAGCATCCGGATGGTAAGGTTGAACGTGTATGTCCGGATGGCTCGCGCGAGATCCTGTTTACCAACGGGACCCGCAAACAGATATCATCAGATGGCCAAACGATCATCGTAGCTTTCTTCAATGGAGATATCAAGCAGATATTGCCGGATGGTCGTGTGTTGTATTACTATGCCGATGCACAGACAACGCACACTACATATGCTGACGGACTGCAGATATTTCAGTTTGCTAATGGACAACTGGAAAAGCATTACATCGACGGCACCAAGGAAATCCAGTTTCCCGATCAGACGATCAAGTACTTGTTCCCCAACGGATCTGCAGAGAGTGTTTTTGTTGATGGTACGGTTGTGCACGTTGAAGGTAACGGTGACAAACAGATAACATTCCCAAATGGACAGAAAGAATTTCATACTGCATTGTTCAAAAAGCGAGAATATCCGGATGGAACCACAAAGACTGTTTTCACAGACGGTCGCCAGGAAACAAGGTACTCTAATGGTCGTGTGCGCGTTAAAGATGCAACTGGCGTTGTCGTTTTAGATCAGCTAGCATAGATTTTATATGCAGTCTGTATAATTTGCCCATTCGTATGTAATACATTATACCAGTTAACTGGTGATGGCCCAATATAGCGAAGGTCTGCTATAGCGAAGGTCTGCCATCACAAAGGTCATAGCAAAGGTTTGCCATAGCAAGAAAGTCGCACAACTTTAGGACATTTTTAAAATGAGAGTGGAAAAGAAAAATAGGAAAAAACAATGAAAAGAGTGGAAGAGGCTGCTGGAGTAACCGGGGAGGAAGTTTGCTCCCTGGCGTTAAGGCAGATGAACGCTCTTTCTTTGTATACGTAGCCTATTTCATAACAAGAGCTAAGTAAGTCCAGGCTACATGACCATGCCATGCGAGCAACCGCGTTTACTTACTTATTCATGTACTTACTTAAACAGGCAGACAGTTAAACAAGACGGTAGGCGAGAAATGGCTGTAGAGGCGGACTAGACCTAGTAGGCCCTATAGAAATAAATAGACTACCGATTCGACATGCAACTTATTATAGCCTAATTAAAAATAGTCGTTCAACTTAAAACTATTTTTCTGATTACATTGAAATAAAAGTTTAACTAGACTTTTGTTAAATAGTTAAACTGTTTTTAAACTTTATAAAAGCTTTTTGTCATGATTAGCTTACGGACTTTATTGTTCTGTATGTATGTTGAGAGTTAATAGTGTGACTATTTAACTGGCAATGGGTCAAATATCCTCATCGGCGGCGCTCGAAATCTGAAGATGGGGGCAAGGGCCAAGGCATGGGGGGAATATTTTTGTGTGTGGGCCAAATGTCGACCTTATTCAGTTGTTCTGTTCATCAGAAAGACGTAGCGGGGTCCAAGGATCCGTGATGCAGTACTTATTATGGTTGAGGTCGTCAGTTGCTCGGCTACCGCCGAGGGCCACGGTGTTAGCCGATACCTATTTGTGCTATTCGGTGATCGTACCTAAGGGCTTTGGCCGCTCATGGCCGGGTATTTCGCCAGTCCCAGTCAAATGTCCTATACGACCAAATATCTGGCCCTGGGAGGACCGTATATATTTGACCGGTTGGTCAAATAGCCAATAAGCTGTTTGACCAGCTGCCGGTCAAATATCCTGTGCTTAATAGTAAAACAGTAAAACTGCAACTGCTTGTTCTCTTGAGGCAGAAAGAAAGAACAAAAAACAACGAAGATGAAAAGAAGATTGTGTAATATCCTGGAAGAATTTTTGAGACAGATCATTTCTACGATTGGATGAGAGATTTTTGGCGTAAATTTTGGCGGACCCGTGCTATAGTGGACCCAAACCCAGTTAACTTCCCTGATTTACGTCGACGGTCGATATGGTACATTGACAGCGTCTTTTTTTAAATTTCATTAGTACACTGTTCATAAATGTTGACTTACACATTTATGTATGTACGTTGAAGACTTAGTGAAAAGATAAGTTATGTGCAGCATTTTCAAGCATGTCAAGATACGTACCTTTTGCTGCTTTGTGGATATGTGTTAGTGTAATATTAAGTAGTGCTATAAGGTTTTGCTGCAAGGCATTCCGTTTTGGGCCACATTTGGAATTGTATTGACTTGTATTTCGTGATACGTGTGTGTGGTCAAGTTTGATGCCGTGCCAGCTTTTAACAGATTCTGGTTTTATAATTGGCATTTTTGTGTTTATCGTTGATTGTTAGAGAGTTGTGTTTCTGTGTCGTTCAGTGCCTGTTTCATATGATCCTCGTGTGGTCATTGTGTTAAGACTTGATTTTTTATCAACGAGCTGTTTTTTATTGAAAAGATTGTACACGTGTGCATCAGTGTTGTTGGTAACATTTGTTTAAACAGTGGAATCGGAGAACATGTCGTCTAAATAAGCGAATCTTTTCTCTGCTGTAGTCTGAAAAATCTGCAGTTTCGGTGCCGTGGCAAGGGGAGGGGGCATTTTAATTGTCCGAAAATTTTATTTCAAAAATACAAAACTTGGGGCTGAAAATCCCCCATTCGGAGGAATTTATGGGCAAAATCGAACTTTGCGTACCATGCCCATATTCTCCTCTGTTGGAAATTTGCAGCTGACTGTTGGAATTTTGAAATTTGAGACTGTTTGTTGGAAAATTGCAACTTTTTGCCTCACAACTTTTGTAGCTTCACAAGACTCGCACTACAGCTGTACAATCTGATATTAATTGACTACTGATACATTGTTTTTAGTTAGTGCTTGTGCATGTAATGATTGTAATATTGTAATAGTGTACGTCATGTGATGTAATTACGCATATTGTCTATATAGGCTACGTGAATATTTCATGATGTCTCGTGTCCACAGGCAGATCCCTTAGTTTACTTGATGTATCATTGCTTCAAGATCGCTGTTTTAATGTCTCAAAGTATTCTGCATTGCCACATGCATTGTACACTTAATGACAAGACGGGTTTTACACTGTGTATGAGTGATTTTGTTCATTTTGGGCGCTAGACAACGGATATCGTTACTTTGTTGCAAAAAGTTACGTCATTTTACTTAGACTTCATTGACTTTTATATTGTTCTTGTTTTTTCGATGAGATATTCATATGATTTTTTCATGTCATTGTGCTGCAATAACTACAGGGTGAGCCAAAAACTGGCATCATTTTTATACACCTTAATTTTCAAAATATTAACCATCTTTCAATTTTTTTCACTGTCAGAGTCAGCAGAAGATTGGTAATAACATGTTCACTGAAGATCCCACCACACTGCAAGTATGTCGCCACACTACCTTGTGAAATGTCACTGTCTTAAAAGCAACGACTGAAAGAGACGAAATCTGTAAGAACGCAGATTAAGAAATTAACAAGAGGAAACAAAGTGTTTATTGTCTCAATTATTGTTTAAAGTTAGTTCATTTTTCACATCAAATTGTTCAATGTGTTTGCTTACTGTTGGTCGACGCATTCAACCCGGCGACTCCACTGACCAGTGGCGCGATCAGTGAAACGCTGACATTTCACAGGGTAGTGTTATAGTGATACACTTGAGATGTGATGGTATTTTGTTGAAAATCAGGAGACTGACGTCGCTGGTCAACATTATGACGCCCAAGAATCTGACTGATCTGTTCTTAGGCCTACACATTTTCTCCTGATTCTGACAGTGAAAGAATTTTAAAAATCGATTAATAGTTGATGAAGTTGAGGCGTATAGAAAAATGGGACCTGCAGAAAACTGCCAGTGAACGCAAATCTCTGTCAAACCTTGTCATATATCTTGCATTTAAAGTTAACATACAGGCCTTAGGCCTAAGTGCAAAATACAGTCGAGAACATCACAATCAGAATAGGGGACTTTAATAATCAGTGATGTCGTGGCTGAGATAGGGAAGGGGAGGGGCAGAAGAGCAATTGCTCCGCCCCCTCATAAACTTTGGGCTATCGAAAAATTGTCGGGAAATTTTTGTCAAAAATGAAAAATGCAAAATTTACGTCTGAAAATTCTTAGTTTGGGGGAAATTATGGATAGAATGGAAATTTTGAGCACTCTAGTCTGAAATGTGCTGTTCTCTGTCGGAATTCCGTTGGAAGTTTACAGTCTGTCGGAAAATTCTTGCTCTGCTTACTTTTTAAATTCACGATGTCGCTGTTAATTGATGAGACGTGAGTGTTTAGTTCAGTGCCTGTATTTGACCAAGTTTAATTAGCAGTAGGCCTACTGCAAGGTTATTTTACAGAAAACTTAAGATGCAAGCTAGTAGTATGTAGTCGCTGTTTAGGACACGCGCCATGGAGTAGATCAAAATACAAAATTCATGAATAGCAGATTAAACTATGGATGGTGACAAATACAACGCCGTATTTAACACACCGGCAACTGTTATGAGATATATGTAACAAGTAGAACAGTTGTCGTTAAGGAAGACGCGCTACAGCCTATACAGTTTTTGTTGCAGTACTGACCTCCAAGGTCATCCAAAGTCGATTATTTTCATTTAGTCTGAGAGAATGTATGCACTTTGATATTAGTGATCACAGGCTGAACGGTAGTTCAAGCCCTGTGTTAACGGCGACTTCTCTTTCTTATGGGAAAGCCAAAAATTCGACCCCCCCACAGAATCAAAACCCCTGATCTGATTGAGATAAAATTTGGCACCGTTGATTACGTCGGCGAGATGACC
>Ga0209671_1005624_pt1 | contig 12714 bp, 4 predicted proteins | sample WorMetHERISLAND2_2_FD_187401 | JGI IMG/M metagenome (GOLD analysis project Ga0209671, IMG submission 187401) | Marine gutless worms symbiont microbial communities from Max Planck institute for Marine Microbiology, Germany - Olavius geniculatus... | ecosystem: Host-associated > Annelida >... | reverse complement strand
GGCTGAAGTCCTTTCTGTTTGGCCGCAGTTTCTCGTCGTGATCTGTTTGATCTGTTTTCCTGAACTGTGACTTTGTGACTCAGGCCTAGCAGCCTTCGGGCTTAACGCCTTGCTCGTTGACTAACTAACTAACTAACTAACTAACAGTATACCGGCAGTTTAGTATGTTGCGATGAATACGTTGCTTTGAGTTTGCAGCCAGCCAAGCATAGGGAAAATAAAGACTGTTGGGGAAAAGGCTCGACGCGAAAGCCAAGACCAGGATGATGTTTTTTTTTTGGGGGGGGAAGAGAGAGACAGCGGAAAATAGTGTATGTCATTATGTCTTCAGCAATGAGATTTAAAGAGATTGTTATTTTCCTTGTATGTGATGCAGGAGGCGAATTGCAGGACGGCGACACTAACGTGGCCAGACACAAACCTGAAGGACTCGAATCTCTTTGTCGAACCACAAAGTTCTCGCGCAAAGAACTGCAGATACTTTACCGAGGCTTCAAACAGGTCAGCATGAGCTCTGTTGTAGAACACTCTCGTTTTAGGCGCATTCCCCCTTGCAGCGCAAGCGATTTCGCCTATTGCTGCCCATTTCTTTGTAGCGTGCTCTGTCTGTCGGTTGGTCGCTTGTCTGTCTCTCACAATATATTGTGCACCTTCCTGAAATTCCTTGATGGATTTAAATGACATTTCGCATGTGCATTTATTTAATTTTTATTTAATTTTTGAGCTCCAATGACACGTTGTGTCAGATGAGGTCCGTGATTCTCCAAGGGAAGGAGAGATGCATCGATTCCGTCTTTTACCAAATTATCAACCACGTTTATTAAAAAATATAGTTTTTACACAGGAATGTATCAGTGAACTAACTGGCAGTTTAGTTTATTTCTGTCGCTTTGGTTACGTCTTATAGTGCGAACTCCGTTTCTCCTGTGAGTCGCCATTTGTTGTGGACTTACTGTTTGGTGTGTATGGTGGCTCAAAAATAGTCAAGCAGAAAATATTCGATTACGTTTTGATTCGGCGGGGTCAGAATTAAGCAGCTTTAAGAATTTTCCTAATCGGACAACTTGTTGCGGAGAAATTGCATATTGTCAGCTGGGGTATTTTTAAGCCATTTCGTATTTGTTGTACAACCGGTAGGCCTATACCGGTATTGCACCGCACAGTTCACGACAAGTTTACATGCTTTTAGAGCAAATTGAACAAGTTGGATTTTGTCTTAAGTCGCTTGTTAATTGCAGGAATGTCCGAGCGGCATGGTGAACGAAGACACGTTCAAGGAGATCTACGCACAATTCTTCCCACAAGGCGGTACGAAATCACTTCGTCAATACTAGACCCTGTAGAGGCGCAGTTTGCCAACAATGTAGACCTAAGTGAATAAAGTAAAGTAAGTAAAACGTGAATTTATATGGCACATAACGTTAAAAATAACATTTAAATCGCTAACAATTAATATCTTTAAAATAGTGATGTTTTAATTTGGACTGTGATTGGTTGCCTCATGACGTCATATAGACGTCGTCACCATGGTGACGCATGATGAGCATCATTGTAGCTAACGGCTATACGCTGCATCGCTGTGTATCGAGGCCACAGGCCGAGTTGAGGCCCGATGGGCCGAAAATGAAGGCTGCAAGCCGATACTATGGCAAAGATCAAGCGACCTGTTTGCTTGTGAAACTAATATGATAATTGATGGCGATTAAAACATTTTCACAAGTGCGTTTTGTTTTGCGTATAGCCTATGCTCCATTATTTTTAGCTTTAGTGGGCCGTACGCCGTTACGGTGTCTTCAAAATATGCTGATTGTCTACGAAAATATAGCAAAAAATGTTTAGCAATATATTTATTTGCATGCAAGCAACTTCGGTTTGCGTCAGCAGTCACGCACAAGAGCTGCCTCGGCCAAATCATCTTTATTCAAGTTTCTCTGTAAAGTCAAAGCCACTATTACGAAATGGAGGACTTCAAACTTTTGCTTTTGCATTGCTTCCGTCCTTTTCTCTTTCCCTTTCGTACTCTTTTTCTTTATTTACGTTTTTTTTCCATTTTTCTACACATGTCTTCTGTGATTATTCAGTTAAGTGTAACATAGGGCTTACTTTTAACACTACACTAATCTTAGCCTTTCAGCAGGACCTCCCCACAGAAATGGCACAAGCGCAATTCGAACAAAACAATACGATACGATATGATATGATATGACATGATATAGGGGCCTAAACAAAAGACTGATAAGACTGATCAGTTTCTAAGCATGATAAGGCAAATAGCGACGTTGTGGGGAAACAGTGGGCGAAATTAGTCCCTCTAAATTTTCTTCTGTAGGAAACTTTTCTTTTTGTCAAAAAATTTTCGTCAAAAAATGGTAAATTTTGCGTTAAAAATTCTCACTTTTGGGAAAAATATAAGGGCTAAATTGAAATGTTGAGCACTCATAATGTCCTTTGCCGGAAGTTTGCAACTGTCCGTCGGAAAATGTCTGCAACATTCTGCCCCTTCTACGTGTATGCTTCAAACGTTGACCTCCCTCCCCCCGACGCCGCTGAGATAGATGAATACGATGTATTGTGTTACTTACTGAACAGATGCCAGTTCATACGCTCACTTCGTCTTCAACGCTTTCGACCAGGATCGCAACGGCAGCATCAGCTTCGAGGTGATTATTTTCAATCATCTCTGACTATTAACTGTAATACTGTGGCAAAAACGAAGAAAAATCGAGCAAAACAGTCACGCAAATAAATATGAATTGCATGAACCCAAGATGCCGAAGCACAACTTAAATTTTGATTATTTGATTACGAAAACGTTGCACAGAATGTCGCTGTGCCACAGTCTTCATAGGCCGCATTACGGATTTCTTTCTTCCGTCCGTCCGTCCGTCTGTCTCGTTTACGGGCCGTTAACTGGAAAAAAAAGCTACGAAATACCAAAATCGGCGTAAAGAGTCCCCAGGGCAGAGGTTATTACTTTGCCAATTTTTTTGCTACATAGATCGAAGATCAGGGCGAGGGATAGGGTTACGGTTGCACTGGGCCGACAATATATTTTTTAGTTTTAAATTAGCATCGGTTAACAGCTGTACATCTGAAGATTTAAAATAATGCATCAGTAAGTCGTAACGTTATTATCGTTGCTTGCAGTTATTCTCATTGGAGTACGAGTAGTACGTACGCATGCGCAGGAATTCGTATCCGGTTTGTCGGTGCTGTCACGTGGCAACCTTCACGAGAAGCTGCTCTGGACGTTCAGCCTGTATGATACTAACGGCGACGGGATCGTGACCAAGGATGAAATGCTCGACATAGTTACCGCCATCTACGACTTGATGGGCAAGTATGCCGGGCACTAAACCCCCGGGGTTATGTGATTAGGGGTCTATGACATGTGACCAGGGGAACGGACCAATCTCCTGATGGGCAAGTACGCGGAGCCATCCATTGACGAGCACACGGCACGAGATCACGTCGAGCGTGTTTTCCAGGTCAGAACTCGAGCTTTTCTAACTAGAAATACACGTCAACACAGTGCCGACATATACTGCGGCCGTCCGCCTTACTTTTGACCTTTCTAACAGCGATTTCGGTTTTGCAGCACACTCTTGTTTTCGAGATAGCAGCCATGCATTAGAGATCAATTTCAGCGTAAATTCGCGTTTTTTTTATTTAATTACTTACTTTGCTTACACGGACGACGAGACGTCAGACAGACGAACGAACAGGCAAGACTCGTAATGCTGCCTATGAAGACGGCCGCGCCAAAAAAATAAAATGTGCGCCATGGCGTGGTCTACAGGCAAGCTAAAAATCAACAATACGCTAACTGTTAAACTAACTGACAAGTTCGAACTATAGCGCCCACCCTAACCCTAACCCTAGCTCTTTTTGAACTGAATACAAATAGAAAAGGAAGTTATATTAAAACTGGCTTGTATAGCTCACTGTTATGTTTCTGCGATGGCTATTGCAGGCAATGGACGTGGACTGTGACGGCGTTATCTCCATTGAAGAGTTCATGGAAAGATGCCGAACGGTATTTCTTGACTACAGAGTGAATTGGCTTTCAACTTTGATATAAGCCTACGCGCAGTGTTTGAATTGCCAGGGGAGAGGTTGGGAGTTAACCCCAAACTGTTTTCTTAACCCCCTAACACTGTCAGATTATGTACAAGAGGGGTCGGGCTTCGACCGTCGAAAAGTTCAACCCCCAGCTAATTCTTCACAATTCAAACACTGCCTACGTGTCTAGAAGTGTCGATTATTAGTTTGTCAGACTTGAAATTCATCTAACTTTTGTCCGTTTTCCCTACCATTTTTATTCACTAAAGATCAACGGAGTTTTGTTTTCGGTTTTCGTTTTGGTGCCGAATGCGGAGAAATGAGCACTTTTGATAGACAGTCGGTTTTGGCGGAAAACGGTTGTATACTTGCACTTACTGCAATAAATATATTATTAGTAGCCTATTTGTGCTTCTGCTAGTTTTTCATTAGCCTATATTAATTGGTGCGCGTCTGTTATAAGCGACCCTTATTGTCACTCTGCGTACGACAAACAATGTATGTTTTCCGCAGCTCGGCCCTTGTGTGCAGCATTTGCGAGCTATGTTGCCTACCAGCTTACCGATTTTTTTATTTAGACTGCGAGGCCTGGGGCCCAGGCGCTATTTACTTTCGATATCGTTTCGGTCGAAAGTCAAGCTTTACTTTTGGTAGCGTATTCGGCCGGATATGTCAAGCCAAAATCGGCCGAAAGCAAAACGGTCGTTTACAGTCATTGCTCGCAAAGCCATTACGTCTGACGGAACTTTCGGTTTGAATACGGACCTGGTGGACCCCGAATTTAAACCTGAAGCGATAATATTCTGACCCATTTATAAGTACGACGCAACTCAACTAAACTCAACTCAACCGTCGTGACTGTGGACGACAATGCAATGACGTTATTAACAGTGTGACGTCACGCTGCTGTGCACGGACGACGCGTTGTTTGCTGGCCTGACTGAGCAGTTGAGTTGAGTTGAGTTGCGTCGGCGTTGTAGGTGTGAACTGGCCATTACGTTACTTATTGCGTTATTAGTTGTGTAAAATGCAATGCTGTGTTTAGGATGAAAACATCTCGCAGTCGATGGCCATGTTCGACACTGTGCTGTAGGCTGAATGAATTGCGACGACTGTGTCAAATCTACGCCAATGTGTCGACACTGGACCCCGTGTCGGTGTAAAACAATTCGTTTGAATGTGATCGTAGTATTCAACGTCAACGATATTATTAAACTGGTTGAGATTTGAGACTGCTATGTCGAATGTTACAGTCTGAGGAGTAATGATCCCCCTGTCTGTATCTGTTTTTTGAGTGATTACAGCAAACTGTCTGACATTCTAGCGACGAATGAACGAAACGATAATGCTGATGGTAATGAACGTTGACTAATGCTGAATAACACAAATGTAAAAAACATCAGTTTATACACTTGCTAACGGCAACATGCAATGGATGACACATCGAAAACAGCAAAAATCATAAAAATATGATATCATTCATCATCACATCGACTAGTTGTCCATGCGCTGTTGATTATGATTTACAGCCAGAGAAACAATACAAACACAAACTAAAAATACTAGTAAGAAGAGAGAAAAACAGCAGGCCTGACAATTAAGAATAGGGAAAAAAAATAAGCATAATCAACTGCTGCGCCAGGTTCTCCGACTTCAGACGATAACGAACGTTCAAACTTGTGCCGTAAAAACACTGCGTTTGCTGATGTAAAATTTGGCTAATACCGTCCGAGGCGTAGGCCTAAAAAGGTTTAGCTTAATTAAATGCACTGAATTTGTTGGTAAGCTACTGAACTCACATTGTAAATTGTAATCTATCAAACGGTGATGTGTTCGGTTGACATTTGCTCAACTGTTGCTTAAAGACATTGTACGTACTTGCCATTTTGTGTTTATTTTAAAATATGGCAGTAAAGTTACCGGTATGAAGTTAATCTTTCGTTTAAAGTAATTACAAATTTACAAATAAATCACTGAGAACTAGTTATATACAGTGGAACCTTCATATTAGATATAGCCCTATGCTAATCAATCACCAAAGACAGCGATGTTATCAAGACTTTGTGTTTAAGGCCAAGGACAAGAACTTGAGGCCAGCGCCAAAGCCAAAACCAAGGACACCCAAAAGCCAATTCCATAACGACACTGACGTGACTGATAGGGTTTTGCTCATTTTGAACATCATTAGTAGCATGTTAACTATTGTAATGTGTATATAAATGTTTGTATCCTCTGCATTTTGATAGTGCTCTAATAAACGAATAGGCTTATTGTGTGTAAGGGCCTATCATACTAGTGAAATTGGCCAAAAATGCCAAAAATATTAGATAAACGCAGATTGGCGTAAAGAGATTATTATTCATAAGATCTCATCTTCTAATTACCATGGCTTTAATGTCAACAACATTAAACCGCGAATAGTGCTAATGGAAAAACAGTTTAAAATTGAAACAGCGGTAGGCCTACACAAACAAAAGAAACGAAACAACAAAATTCGTTTAGACTGACACTTCAGAATTTAAACCTTTATCTCTGGACGGGGGTCAACTGCGCCAGCCAAATTCGACAAAATAGTGGATCTCTCAGACTGCCCTTTGGCTTCAAAACAGGACGAAATACAGCAAACCAACTTTTGCGCAATAAACGACAAAATGCATCGCAAATTCGCCAAAATTCTCAATCTTGGTGACTCTGGCGCTCTTTATTAGCTCCGAAAATAACTCACGGTACTCTTTTTAATTTTACTTTTTAGTAGAGGGCTATTCGTTCAATTTTGAGGATTTTTTTGCATTTTTTTTGTTTTCAGACCCCCGCTATAGGCTCGGCCCCGCGCTCGCTGTGATATGCCTCCACTTTCAAACAACTTTTGCGGTTTATAGTGTCAACATCTTTAAGTTTCGTTCTCGAAATGTCGGTAATAATAAACATAATTTATTGAAATCTTCGGTATTTTAGCCGAAAACTTACTCTCAAAGCCAAGACCAAGGCCGAGGACACTGCTTTTTGTTCTCAAGGCTTCTCGAGAACGATGACATTACTCGAGGACACGTAGTAGGTTTGCTGCCAAAAGTCTGATTAGACAATAACGCTTGAACACTGAGTTGTGCCAAGTTTCGTAACCTTTTACTTGTACATGGAACATGAGTAGGCAACTTTGTTTTACACTATTTTGCGTTCGAATTAGGCAAGTAACTTTCAGTTAGGTCTATCGATGTGCTTGCGTTAACGACATAAAAATTAATGATTTTCGGCTTCTCTAATTGTGAGTGTCAGCAAGTGGATGACATTTACGGGAAAAATTTGTTTCACACAAGCCCATGCCGCACTGCAAGTAAACAACAGTACGGGAAGCGCTTGAAGAGCACAAATCTTTGCCGAGATGTTGGCTTATAGCAATGCTATCTGGCGAATAATACACATAGTAGCCTAAAGATTTGCCATTTTGCTAAAAATTCATGTAAAAATGCCGGAAAATAAAGAAAAACACATTGAATTTCAATTCTTTAACGTACGAGCGTACGTACTCATTCTTACTGATTGAGCCTCGAATGATAAGTCATTCGCAAATCCGATCTTTTTCGAGTAAACTGACGAAAAACACGCAGACAGCCACAAGCATAAAACACCTATAAGCCTAGCACTTCACAGCAAAGTTTTTGGACTTCATAACGCAAAATCGGTTGATATCTGGCAAATAGTGTGATATTGAGCCAAAGATTTATTATAACCTACAAGATAAGTTACTAGACAAAAAAGCCCATAGGGAGAGACTGCAAGTCAGACTTCTTGGCTTTTAGTGCTTCGTGCGGTTTTATGTGACGTTGTTGACGACGTCTATGACATAAACAGTAATTGGCTCAGTGCCGGTTCTGACGACCTGAGAAATAGACGCTGGCCATTCTAGTGACCCTGTTACCGACTGACATAACTGTGACGACGACGCCATAACATAGCAACACTGAGGCTTCAGTGGCTTTAGGCGATCTCACTGTTGTGTCGATGCTAAGCACTAGCGGCAGTGGCGGTTTTAGGCCCGGGCCGAGGGGGCACAGGCCTCCAGTTTTGCTCCAGCCCTTCCCCCAGTTTCGTGGCCACCCATGATTTTTTTGGAAAGATAACACAAATATTTGATTTTTTGCGTTTTCAAATTTTGGAAAAATGCGCAAATTTTCGGCTTCCATTTAACGTTTAAAAACCAAAAGTGCTTGTTTCCGGCAGGCTTCGCCTTCTGACCCCCTGACCAGGGGCTTTGCCCCTAGAGTCCGCTGGGGGCTCTGCCCATAGATCCCCGTTATAGGCTTGCGCTACCGCGCTTGCCATGGGGCCGTACCCACCAAATATTGCGGGCTAAAACCGCCACTGACTACTGGTATAGAAGAATTGTCAATGCAATGTTATTGCTACCGTTAGAAACAAGCAGCCGGGCGCGACATAGAAGACAAGTAGTAGTTGAAGTTTTGCACGAACATGTATCACCGTACCACGACAACCGTAAGAGTCTTATTAAATTTCAAGTCATAGGTAGGGTTAAATTTTCGTATAAATTTATCGCCGTTTGACTCAACTAGTAGCCTAAACAAAGCAAAAAGTTACTTTTTTACGTCGTAATAAAACACCGTGTGTAGCATATAAAAATAGATATTTTTAAAGTTTATTTTATTTATGAAATTCAAACACATCTTTAAGTAAGAATTTATTTTGTTACAAACAACGAATTGACTGAGCAATCTCGAAAAAGTTCTATGACTTTACGACTGAAATATATTGAAGCTCTGGAACTTGTCTGCTGATGGCATGACCACTGGCAGTGTCAGCTACGTAGAAAGACGAAGTGCTGTCGGACAACGAAGTCACCACGGAGGTTCCCAACAGCAAGCAATAATTCGAAGAACTTTGATGTTTACAGTTTTACTTGCACTGATCCAAAAAGCATATGATATCGACTACATCGACCGCAAATGTGCACAACGGAAACAAGTCAGTTTACAGAGTTGTAATATATTTATGATAAGTGTTTTATTAAGTTTTTTGTAGCTTTTTCCCAGTTTCCTATAGTTTTGTTTAGTGAGACAAAAGTGGAATAAACTAAAATAAAAACCGCGCGATGCGACTTTTATTTCAATTCATTTTAGTTTTATGTATTTTATTTCGTCTCGTTTCGTTCTAGTTTAGTTCAAATCTGTCGCTTTGTACTTTTCTTAACGTTTTTAACTTCTAATAAACGCTCGCTAAACGGTCAACGTGAAAATAACGGCAATGCAAAATAGCTTATATGTATAAAAATTGAAGTGTTACTGATAAAACAATTCCATGGATTTTGTATGGCCAAAAAAATTAACGAGTATACGACAAAAACTGTATTCTGAAAATGTCGAGAAAAAAACAGTCACATGTTTATTTGATGTTTGCTAACGTTTTTGTAGAATGTTTTTCGTAAAAAGCGTTTGTTTTCAACATTTTAAAAATATGCTCTCAACATTTGCACCTATGTCAATATTCATCATTATCATGTTTATTTCCCATAAGTGCAGCCGCTGGAATAATGTAATAGGTCTACGTTGTATTTTTGGTATATAGTTACTATTTGCAAAGAAACTTGAACTAAGCTTCATTTTGTTAACTCGTTACTCGTATGCGGCATTGGCTAAGCTAAGTATTTAAGTAAGTAAGTAAGTAAATAAGTAAGTAAATAAAGCGTAAATTTGCATAGCGCATAACGTTAATCTTTTATGCGCTAATGTGTGCTATGCGTTATTGCTGACAGGCGATGTTTCCGACGATTAATTGCGACAAACTGTTCAACAATGGTAAGAAACAGTTGTTACGCTAGGCCTGTTATTAACTTATCACAGGCTGCGCGGTAGCGCAGCACTGTTGTAAGGGTGACCAGCCATTTCAATGGGAAACTCCAAAATTTGACCCCTCGTATTTCCCAAACCCCTTAATTTTTCCACACCAAAATTTGCACAGATGATTACGTCCGGCATATCTCCTGATGTGCAAAATTTGGTGAAAATCCGTTTACGGGGGGCTTCCCCACAAATAGGTAAAATATAACGTCTGCGTGACTTCTATCTGGTAGGCGACGTGGATTGCAACTATTAGCGATCAGTTTTCTGATCAGACTGGGCAGAAACAGACAGCAGACGCAGAGACGCAGACACCCACAGACACGCTGTCTGACAACAAGAGTGGCTTATAGCAATACAAGACTAGTGACGTTGGGCGAGGCCAAGTTTTGGTAAGGCTTTGGTTGAAGGCCAGGTGAGTAATGGACTCGGCATATGTGGTTTCCTATTCGCGATCAATAATGACCATGTGTCTATCTTGCACGGTTATAGAGATATGCGGCCGCAAATATATTGAGGACACGAGTTTGATTTTTTTGGAGTCACATGACGTCATCGGTCACGTAACCGTTGGATCCGTTTACCCCGAATAACCTACCTAGAACCAAACCTGAAGTAGATTTGATCCTAGGTTGCTAAGATATATCCGTTTGAAAATGCCAAACTCTGGACAACGGCGTACGCCGCTCGCCATGCATGGCACAACGCCACGCCATGTGAAACCAATGACTTGCCAAGCTGACGCGTCGCAAGCTATTATTACTGTTAAAAGCCGTTACTCGGGTTCTGTATGAGAGCCTAGTCACGATGTAATCTACTGTCATGCTAGGCCTATGTCGTTGTGTTATGAGTTCATAAATTTTGTGCATTCTGCAGCTGCATCAATATATCTTACCCCGCGTCATACGGAAGGTGTGACTGCTGCTCACAAATGGAACCCGCTGGTCCTATTTGGTGGCCGCCTAAAAGAACTTTCCTATAGAACCGGTTTTCCGCTCTCGATCGGTACTAGGGTGACCGTATACAATGTAGCGCTAATCTGCAAACCCTGTCATTTAATGCGGCTGTAACTTCTTTAGCCCGACAGCCATTTTGTGCATGCTGATTGAAGTGATGGTATGTCTACGCTACTTGCTACCCCGCGGTCAATCGTTCGTTAGTGCAGACAACGGATAGCTGTATGATAATTATACTACCTGACTTTGTACTATCTAATATTATATAAACGTTTTCGTGTTGCTCTAAGCGTTCGCATATTTCAAATATTTGAGCACACAACATGTATCCCGGACCAGAGTACCGATAAAAAAGTTAAAGGAGCGTCACCTGCCATATGGAATCACACAGTATTACCGACACAGGCAAACGTGCCCCGCCTTAACCCCAGCCAGACAGGCCAGTACTTGATTTACGTACCCCGGAGGGATGAAAGGCTGAGTTGACCTTGGTGTTGGCTATATAGGCCTACCTGGTTGGTTTACATGTCCATCCAATTAGTTACCGCTGACCGACTAGGAGTCGAACCAACGACCTCGCTATCGTTAGTCTGACACTCTATACACTACCAAGTCATCTTGCATGACATTTCGCTGAAATAAATGTGATTTGATTTGCTGTTGCCTGACAGCTTGTCCGATTCGATTACCTCGTATTGGTGAAGCTGCAGTGCCGGTGGCAAGCGTAACACTTTCGATTGATTCGACCTTCCACGCCGACAGTAAACATGTTTGTTACGCTTCTCTCAATGTCAGCTTAAAGATCACATTCAGCCCACCAGAGCCTCTTGAAGCATCAGGTGAGCACTGTGTGGCCAATGTGAAATGTTGTCTTTTATTTTAACATACAACATTGCTTGAAGATCGAGAATGGTTACGTGCAAAAATACATTTTCAAAAATAGGCTACAAGATGTTATAATTGCTTATTACTGGTAGGATCATTGTTTTAGCCGACCGTAGGCCTACTACCGGTCGTGCCTACGGCACAAGCTCCATCAGTCGTCTGTGGCGTATGTACTGTGACTAAACGGTACTTTTAATCGGAACAGTGTCTGAACAAGTAAATAGAGTTGTCTGACAGCTATACCCCGTGATACCAAGTCGGACCTCCTATAAATCCCCATTCTTTCAGATAAACTGTAATATATTTATAATTATTACAATTAAGTGCCTGGCGAAATGACTGCAGAGCAGCGTTAACGTAGCGTCTATGGGGTTAATTTTTTCTTTGTGACTGGAAGTCGGACGCTGGCCTTCGGACATAAGCGGTACGGTCGGCTTTCCCTATCGACACTTGGGCTTCTTGTTTTTTTCTCTTAGACCGGTTTAGTTGTTGAATTTCGTGCAGGTGCTATTGCTGATGACAATGATAATGATAATAATGTTGATATTTTTGACGACGAAGACTTTGTCGCAGTCAAGTCTGCAGCGCTCAGTAGAAGAAAGCATGTAAACGGCATAGAACTGCAAGTCTATGAACTCACGCAAGTCATCGGACCAGTCGCCTGCTGCCGCATCAACAACCGAGCACTCCGACGAATACTGGACGATAGCGACGAGGTTTGTAGGCCCCCTTATAGACGAATAATAATACATAGGTTCTATTCAGCTCAGTTTATTTCTTCGTGTATTTAGCTAACAACGTAGAACAAGAAGCACAGCTGTCGTTGAAATAGCCGACCGTAATGGTTGTCAGTCACCTTCAAGGTCATTTAAGGTCAATGATTTTTATGTCATTTGAAAGCCAATATGCCACTTTCTATTGGCGATCAACAGTAACCTAATCCCTAAAAGATAGGGATTAGG
>Ga0209671_1005623_pt1 | contig 12715 bp, 7 predicted proteins | sample WorMetHERISLAND2_2_FD_187401 | JGI IMG/M metagenome (GOLD analysis project Ga0209671, IMG submission 187401) | Marine gutless worms symbiont microbial communities from Max Planck institute for Marine Microbiology, Germany - Olavius geniculatus... | ecosystem: Host-associated > Annelida >... | reverse complement strand
ATTTCATGACTAAATCAGACTAAGTGTTATAATGTGGTTGTAATTTTATGTGCATTTTGTTCTGTTATTAAGCGTCATGAACTATTACCGATCGCTATTTGAAGCAATATGACTCGTATTCGCCAGTTGGCGCCACTGTTGCACATAATTAATTTCAATAGCTTATGTTTTCGTATTGAGAATGAAACGACCTTGATTTCTGCAAAAAAAATCGTGTAGATCTAAGCAGTATTTCTGAAGTTAGAAGCTATATAACAGAGTGGCCCCGTTTTTTTGGGCCACCCTGTACGCCATTATTTACCTGACACACACACACACACACCTGCTTTTCACTATAGGCTTTACGCCCGCAAAGTCGGTAAATAATGGTAGCCAGGTAGATATTCAGTCGATAAATAGTTTAAGTACATACCGTAAGTCACAGTTGACTGATTGAAGCTACTGCTGTGCAACCATGCACCAGTATTATACGTAATGTTGGTTGTTGCGTATTACTGTGACGTGCTCGGTAGGTGGGCCTGTATGTATTTTATAAATAATAGCCTAGGCCTAATTGATTGTCGTTCTTGTCCAAATTAAGACGCTTTATTCTAGCGGATACGAGGCCCGCATATTACGAAGCGGGTAATCAGACAACTTTTACAGTTTTTTAAACTGTAGGATGTGGGATTTAAAAAGTAGCACTTAGATCGTGGTTAGGCCTACACCTACAATTTTGGACAATTCTTGCTAAAACTTCGGAGAATCGTACAGTCTTCGAAAGTAGACCGCGAGGTATAAATGTTGCGCGCGTGTTTTCTTTTGCGTGTAATTTGCGGTTTATTTTAGAGCAGCGCGCCATTTGGTTAATTTTGCCAGGTTAGCGTAGCATTTATATTTCACAGTGTAACCACGGCCTGAAGACTTTAGTTCCGAGTATTATAATATTTGCAGTTAAGTTTGCCAGGAATGCCATGCAGGAGCGGCAGAAGAATGGCTTGTCAACGTGATGGCTGTGGTGCAAGCGGCTACACACAAAGACCTGGTGGTCGTTCTAGCGGCCGCTAGCTGTAATCATTTCGACTTCATGATGTCAACCTCTAGAAGTCATTACGCGGCAGTCAGCGCACGGTAATTGAGTGGCTGTAGGTCGCTCGCCAGCCTCGACACTAGACGTAAACAAGAAACAGCAATCAACCAGCTTCCGCTTCATGGCACATGACGCTAGCTGCCAGCCGAACAAATCACTGGCGTCACTGGAACTTGCGCCGCGTCCGACATGACACGAAGGCGCTCAATGTGACTGGCCACTAGTCTAACTTTGGTCAAGTTCCGGTTCGTGGATACGTGGATCAGTGCCCAAATGATTAGATTTTGGTCGCAACGATCCTTATCCAGAAAGCTTTTTTAAAAGACACATTTGCAGATTGTTAGTTTTTCTTTTATTCGTCAGAGAACAGCACTACTCCTGCTAGAGGAAAGTTTGTACACCACTCTCAGAGACCCATTGCTTTTTTCGTTGTAAAGTACCGGGTACCGTTAGTTAAAAACACCAGTGTCACATATGTACTTTTGAGGGTTTGTGGTTTTCGATGTAATGAACAAACGCTATCGCTACATCGAGTAGACATGATTTGATCTTAGTAGAGTACGTTGTTTAAATATTTAAGTTTTGCGTCTGCATTTTTATTGCGTCTGTGTTGTGACGTAGCCTATAAAAGCTCATGATAAAAACGTCACGCATAATAAGTTATAAAAACACATTAATGCCTGCAATCTACGATAATGTTATACACAACAGATTGTAGTTATTGGTTTAACCCAAAAAACTACATAAAACTTTGACACTTCAGGAAATGGAAGCACAACGTTTCGAAAGCATGCTTAACACCGTCACAGATCACTAACGACCCCGTTCTAGGTAGTGACAAAATAATTTGTTGGCTTATTCCTTACATGATTTCCAGCTAACAATTAAAATAAATTAAAATTAAAAGGTTAAAATAGGTCAAGATTTTGTTTATAGGAGCCTACGAACATGAGCTTTTAGTCTCTACAGGCCTACATAACTAGCTGTCAATCAGCTATCAGCATCTGCGTGCTGTTATAGCCTACAGTGTCTTTATTTGACATCACAGAAATATCGAAAACCGTCGGCAATTTTATGAAAGTGCGACATTCGTGTTAGACCAACTGTTGCTTTCTATTTCTACCATTCGAGGGCCGTGTAGCTTTTTGGTAATAACGTACATCATCAGCCGCAGATGAAGCGGACGCGTGTCAAGTTGGTCGGTTCTGGCTATTTGCTGCCAAGAGTCTCGCGCTGCTGATATATAGCTACATGTATAGCGGTATGAATCACAGCATTGGGTCGCTGAAAATCTCGCATGATTGTCGCTAATACCGTGAGTGGTTTACTAATTTACTGCGTGCGCGAATACAGAAAAAAAATTCTGCATTATTTCGAGCAGCTTCCAGACGTTACCATATATATACTGCTGTCTCGTATGCAATCTTGCTAATGCTCCGATGTTGCGTGCAAACCGTTTCGTTTCCTTGCGGTTCTGTCGCAGAGTCAAAATCCGCGAGTTTTGGGTTCATCAACTAAAGCAAAACTTTGTAAGCTCATCAGTCGTAAACGTCTTGTAACGAGACTTAAGAACCAATACGGGAAAACAGACCGGGAAAAAATTAACGTATCCAACGACTCACTTGCTGAATTGCAAACAAGGTTATCTTTATGAGTTACGAGTGCATGCCCATATAGCTTAGCAAGATAACTCAAAAAGTTATGGACGGATCTTTTTGAAATTTTCTGGAAATGTCGGGAATGGCAGAAACTACCAGTGATTCAATTTCGGGGATGATCCTGAAGGAATCCTGGATTCTGGATCACTTTGAAATTTTCGTGAACATTGCTTTCAATGGGGCATAAGGGAAACTGCTGCCAAACCGAATATGGTGCTGCCACCTGGCGAACAACATGGCCTTGGCGGAGGTGTGCGGGCTTTGACTGTTTTCTAGTTGTTTACTATTTCATTTTCTTATCCCGCAATGACAAATAAAAAAAAGTGTATTTACATTTATTTATTATGTACTAAACCTGGAATTATTACGTAATATATGGAAATAAAGTTATCAAATATTTGGCTGATTATCGTTAATGTATGGTTCCAATAAGACGCAGTTGTTTGTCCGGAAGCGTTATGTCGCCGGTTATTGCCGCGTTGCCGTCGTGCAAATCTTCGTCTAGCTGTCAATGCAGATAAAACTATGGATCCACATGACGCTTTTTAGCCGACCATATTCAAGTAACGGTCGAGGTATTGGTACGATTTGTCGTCCGTCTCTCTGTCTGTCTGTCGTCTGTAACGGATGTATAGTGGTTAAACTTTAGGTCATAGAGAAAACTTTTTACAGGAAATAATTAGCCATGTGCCTTAAATTCGGGCGTGCACAATTTTAGCCCTTTAGTGCAAGGAGAACATATTCAAATTGGGGGTTAAATAGACGGGTGGTGAGAAATTTAATGGAAAATCGGCCATATGTCGGAAACGGTGAGAGATAAAGCCAAGGTTGCTATTAATCACTAATAAGAAGTGGCATACGCGCGTTCAGATGACATAAAAATCATTGACCTTGGATGACTTTATAGGGTCATAATGCACTATAGCATGCCACTCGTGCGGTATTGTGGCTAAACGGTAAAGTCGCAGAAAGTCTGCGATCTTAACATCTTAACATCTGATAGGGCGATGGCGAAATTTTATAGAAATTTTTTTTTAAAGAAAAAGTTTCAAGTTATAAGTGGCCATATCTTGGAAACGGTGAGAGATAGGACCAAGGTTACTACCAATCACTAATAGGAAGTGGCATACGTCGTGTCAGACGAGATAAAAAATCATTGATCTTGGATGACCTTGAGGGTCAGTACTGCAACAGGAACTATATGTGCTGTAGCGCGTCTTTCCTAGCAAATCATTTTATTGTGAAATAAGAAGCCCAGCTCTCGCTAGAGTCATCATCATCATCAAGCGCATGCCCCGAGCTGGAGCGTAGCGATTTCCACGAGGTGCTTCCAGTGTTCTCGATCCTGGGCGCATCTCCAAGCCGAGTTGAGGCCATGATTATGAGGCTGGAGATCTGCTCCCAGGGTACGTAGCCACGTGTGGCGAGGGCGTCCGAGAGGGCGCTTCCACTCTACGGGCAGACCCCGGACTGACGTTTTGAGTGCTCTGGAGATGTCAAGTGACGCATCCATCCTTGCCACGCGACCGAAGAGTCGAAGCCGACTTCTCTGAATCAGCTGAGACAGCTGCGGCGGTGAGCCAGCTCGAAGTCGAACCGTGGCGTTGGCTACATGATCCACGTATGGTATACGGAGAATACGACGACAACTGTGACAACAGCTCGACTGTTACTTGAGTACGGTCGGCTAAAAAATCTGCAAAACTTGCGTCCGATATTTTGTTGGTTATTTAGCAGTTGATATCGTTTGGCGAGACGACAGCGTGTCATCGCGCGGGATGTGTGTTATACTAGCGTTAATTGTAGCTTTCGAGAGCAGCGTTCCGTTAACATAGCGCGGATGAAACTGTGTCATCTCTGACAAATCGCTTTCTCTCTTTGGACGTAGGCAGTACAGTCGGCTTTTTCTAGCGACAGCTGGGTTTTGTTTGTTGGTTTATATGCATCAAGTTCTGTGATGCTGCCAGCTAATTGTAGGAAAGAGTATTCACACAGTATTGTTGCTATTTGCTGTTAATGTGAGGCTAACGAACAACTATCATCAGTCGTGAACAGCCACTACAGTACCGCGACCAAGACGCGATATCAACAACACATTACGCTGCTGACTAGGCTTAGGGGCCTACTGCGTTCTTTTCTTGTATGGGTCGAACACTGCTTTAGTTCCTGTTTTCTCATACTTTTTGTCTGTATTTGTCAGTGCGACTGAACATCAGATGACACTGATAGAGGTGAAAGCGTAACCGTGGGAGGTCTGTCGTCCATGATACAGACGACGATGGAGAATGACAGCATATCGACGACGGTTGAGCCTAGGACGGTGGGATGGTTCACGACCGAATCTCCGTCAGACTCGTCGACGTCGACGCAGTGGATCAAAAACATGGGCTTCTACGTGCATTTCTGCGCCGTGGCCATCATCATTCCGGTCGGACTGATCTGCAACGCTTTCTCGATCGGCGTCTTCGTTGCGGCGGCCAAGTTTCGTCGCACGTCGACGGGCCAGCTGCTGATAGCGCTGTCTGCAGTCGACTGGCTGGTACTGATCGGTGACGGACTGCGCTGGCTGACGAAAGCCGACACCAACGAGGTATACATCACAGGACTGAGCTTCTATGACACGTCCGACTTCGCCTGCAAGTTCGTCAACATCTGGAGATACAGGTGGTCGACACGCGCTTTAGCGCTATCACATTTATACGTTCTTAATCCTTTCGTGTGTGCTTTTAATTTTTTTATATATAAGCCTTGTTTGCCTGTATAAAAGATATAATTTATTAACTGATTAACTACTATTAGGCAAACAATATGATAATTTATGTCGTCGGTGAAAAAGAACACTACCATACAAACTCCTGTGTCGTCTTAATATTCGGTCAGTGGGTGTTGAAGTGTTCGATAAAGCGGTCAATAAAGCCACAAGCTGTTTCGAATTCCTCCTTTCTCGGTGGACCTAAAAAGCCTAAAGTTAACTGCAGACTTTGCCAAGATAAAAGAAAATTGTCGATTTATAGCAAGTAGCCTGAATTTCAAGGGCGGCAGGCGATGCTGGAGTGTTGTACGTTGTTTTAGCACGAAGCTGATGTCGGCCTGGCTTACGGTTATAATTACAATGGAGCGACTGTTGGCGGTCGCACTGCCGCTGAAGGTCAGTCGACTCTCGACGCCGTTTCGCATGCGATGTCTAGTCGCCGTGCTGAGTGTCGTCTGCGTCGTCCTCGGTCTGTTTCCACTGTGGACGCTGAACGTGGAGGCGCTGGAGGGCGACGACAAGCTGGTTTGTCTGTACCGCTTGGAGCGGGAGACCGAATACAAGGCATGGCTGATGGTCGTGCGTCGGGTCGGCACGCTCGCACTACCGACCGTGCTTCTCATCATCTGCTCCAGTCTCATTGTCTACCTGGTCGCACGCGCACGCCACGCTCGCACACAGGTGATGTGACATGATATGATATATGATGCGATAAATAATTAAATCTGCAGTTTAATCTAGCAGATAGGTTTTAATTAAAAAGAACCAAAAATGTTTTGAATGGAAATGAAATGACAGAAACCATAGTGGTATTACTGTTATGTAAAACATAGTCTAAAACTATACTACAAGCGTATTATGAGTTTCGAACTTGCAATACAGATGAAAGCAGATTTCTGTGAAAATTGCAGCAACTCGCCCCATGTATGATCTTCAACAGAGGTGCTTGCTGCCCGATACATACAGCCTCAACTACGTTTGTAGGCCTACACTGCTTTATGATATTACTCCTTATCATCACGCATTTTGTCGCTTGTAATGCTGCATTTTAAATCTGTGCAGTAAGAAGACCAACATTTTATGTTTAACGTTCATCACAACAAAGGAACAAACGAATATTCATATCGTACATTTGTACAAGAGCCGAGTAGAATAACGACGAGAGGCTATGCGCGTCTAAAAAAATTCCGTACAAAGCAGACTTTTTTATAAGTTTTATCTTTGTCGTCTTTTTTGGACATTTTAGTTTTTTTGTCAATAATTGTTGTTTTTATCCATAAGTACAGTGATGTCGTAGAATAAGAAGTTGTTATGAAAAGCGATCGGTGTTATGTTCTGTTCTGTTGTCAGTCGACGCATCCAGGCAGTCACGCGGCGGTCAAGCTTCGTCACCGAACATCCAAGGACACGCAGAAGTCAACACAGCGCCAACTGACAATCATGCTGATCGCCATCTGCGTCGCAGCCATCTGTCTCCAACTGCCCTACATGATTCTCTACATGGTCAACGACCGCCGGTTAAGTTGGTGGCCGCACGGCGAGGGCTCGGCGCTGTTTGCGTGGATCTACGCCGGCAAAGAGATCAGCGAAGCGCTCAGCATCGCAAACTACTCCGTCAATTTCTTCTTGTACTGTGTCAGCGGCTCGGCGTTCAGGCACCACGTGCGCAAGATCACACTGTGTATCTGCGGTGCGTCTCGGCGCTCTCTGCTAGACGCTTCCCTCGCCACGTCCTGCACGTCGGCCTCCAGACATTCCACGTCGCCGATCCGACTTCAAGCTCGCCAGCAGAACGCCGTTCACGACGACAACAACGACATTGTCCGCCTCGCCGACTGACTGACTGACTCAACACATCTATTTCACATCTAGCGCGTCTGTCATCAACTGTTGATAGGCCCTATTCATAGTTGATAAGCCTGCGCAGAACTTCGGACTTAGAAGAGATGAGTCTCGAATCTCGATACCACAGCGCAGTTTTGTTTCTTATAGGCCTACATGTACATTGATGTCCAGCAGCTACAAGTGCTGGTGCCATATCGTTGTCGGTGTTTGGAGTTCTGTCGTTTTGTATTGTGATGCTTATTGTTGATGTAAATTTTCGCCGCTGTGTTTGGTGCACTTGCTATTGTAACGTGCACGAACCAATGTTTCTGCCAACGTTCTAGTGTGTGTTAGAATCGATTTCGCCGTTAGTACGAACGACGAACTGTATTTCCGCCGCTTATAATTTTAGGCTACAATTGCAGTAACTTTTCTCTGAAATTTGTTGTCGATGATCAAGTTATTCTAATAATAATAAGATATTACTTAAATAAGCTCAACATTTATTAATAGTAGAAAACTAACACTAATTTAATAAAAACAACAAACAGTTGTATAGCACTATAGCACAAACAAATAACTATTTCATTTCTCTTAAAAGAACGTATCCTAAAATTGTCTAATTTATTTTACAATAATTGCCATAATTAAGTAATTAACATTTATATTAATCGTTATCTTTTTGTTTATCAAAACACACACATAGCCATAACCATGCAGTGCATGCTGTTTTTAGTTATAGGCTTATTATGCTTTTATGCAACAGGGTAGCTATTATTTTGACGCTGTCACTGGTTGAACAGACACAAATGCTCGTTGTCTTTCATTATGCGGTAATATGGCTTTGTATTAACTTAGTCGCTAAGACCAAAGCAGACTCTCTTCAACTTTTTTTTGTTTTGCCGAATAGACTAATAACGACTGTCCCGACAGTGTGGAGACTTTCAATTAAAAAACGCGTGTATGAAATTCTGAAACACCACCAGTTGTTCTGCAGCAATAACCTGTCAGCAACCTCTGTAACATTCCATCATCGATAAGTCGTTCATCATTTGAATCAGACCGCTTCCGTCCGTATAGGCTACAGCAAACACACAAGCGCGCAAACAAAACACAGCAAAACTGCGTTAATGAAAAAACGACTAATAAAAATTACAAATAGGCCCCTTGCTAAAGCTAACGGGCTACATTCCTTAATAAAATAGGCGCGACACCATAAATTTTGCAGTTAACTCTAGAATTGTTTATATCAAGCATTAAGTGTAAAAAACTTAACTGACTGTTTTAATTTATCAAACAAAAACAGAATATAAATCTCTAAAAATAATGATTTAATTTTTACAAAATGAAGCAAAATGCAATAGTACACTAAGCTTATATAAAACACAATTATATTATCGAACAGCGAACAATATTAAGTCTATAGGCCTACAAAAAGTCATGTAGGCGTGATCTCAAAACAGGTTCAACAGACCGAGATGTTCAAATTCTGTCAATCCGTCAAAGCTCAGTCGGAGAGTAAATGATTTAGATAATCAAGTAAATAGATTGTACAAGTTCTTTCACTGTCATACAGACCTGCACTGAAAATATTGCGCAAAACGTGATTAGCAGGATATCGAATGCACTTCTACGTTACAAATGCAAGTGCGTGTCTACTATTTAAATATCCAACATTGCATCAAACGTCACGCATATGTTTAAGTTAATAATTACAACACGAAATGCCTCGTGTATTATGTGCACTGATCTCGTGGAAGCGACAGCGACGTTAAGTTCAACGCGGCTCAGCAGCATATTGACGGCATTGGCAATGGCACTATATTATAGCATGCAGCGGCGCTTGCGTTCAGTCCTGTCGGACTGCCGCGTGCTCAAAGTTAGCCAGTACAGGATCGATTGCCTTGCGCACTAGCTCATACAACAGTAGCAGCAAAACACAGTCGTCCATCGTCGAATGATGACCGTGCGTCAATACACGGGGCTCGACGGTAGAACTGCGGATGACACGACCGAGAGGTGTCAGTCATTGGCACACGACGACGACGTCGTCGATGACGACACCGGATCACTGCTTCTGACTTCGTCCTCACTTCGCCAACACACAGACAACGACACCACTAAGAAAAACAACATCACCGAGCTGTGTTTCTCGTTGTCTCGCGTGTTTGTCGAACAACGCCTTCGTCCGATCGCCTTCATTGTCGTTTTGTTGCTGCCATCACTGGCCATTGTTGTCGCTTTTTCTCACTGGACTTACACTTCCATACAGGTAACACTTAGATGCCCGATATGTGTCATCATCCTTAGTTTGACATTTGTATAAAAATCATGTTAGTTTTAAATAACGTAATGTAACATTTCGTTAGGACAAATTCATGCAATTTCGTTTTTCCTCACTGCAGTTATTGTAGGCCTACCAAATACTCGTATTATCGTATAGTTTAGCCGTGAATGCAAGAATAAGTGAATTATCAAAGTCGTGCAGGTTTATATATGCAAAAACTATAACAAAATATGTGACCTGATTTAGCGGGGAGAAGGTGTGTAATGATAAACACACACGTGTAAAAAAAAAACAAAATAAAATAAAATAAAATAATTGATTACGCCGTGTGTCATGAAACGTGTCACTATTATTTTTAAAGACAGACTGGAAGGTACTTTGCATGCGCAAAAAACAACTCAAACATGGGAGAAACATGTTAATGGCTAAAAAACACAATTTATTGTATTTTTGCAAAACTTGTAAACGAAAATTAAACGTAGGCCTAGCTGTGCAATAATTTTAGATACAGATTTAGAATTTCGTGGTAATGCTGTAACATATTTGAAAGTAGGTGGTAGTTTTTATTATGGTTTTTTTTTCACAGAACTATTGAAGCCGATCCATATTTGACAAAGGTGCCCCCCCTATAGAAGCACATAGGCTTATTACAAGATACGGTATATGAATAAAAAAAACGACATGTATTGTGTAATATGGCGTGAACAACAAGCAATTTGAGCAAAGCTCATGAGACGCGCGACAGCCTTAGCAGTTGTTGTTTGCAAGTTGTCCAGGTCTATCTCTAGCCATGTCGGCGCAATTCACTTATGAAATGTGCACCACAGCCAAAAATAGCAAAAAACATTAAAACTTTTTATTTTGGAAATTCAAGGTCATTCAAAGTCATCGATGTTGAAACTGTCAAAAGCTCTCACCAGTGCTTGTTATTATAAGCAGTATATCTGCGTCCATCTGCAACTGTTTTTACGCTAACGCGGTAAAATAATCACTTTTTAAAGAAGTAGCCGTTTTTGACGCTTGACTGCGCAAGCCTCCTTGAACTTAGAGGGTCGGAACTTCGACAGTTAAAATCTACGTTTAGTGCTGAAAATTTCACACGCAAGTTGTTTTGGTCTATCTCGAGCCATTTCATCGCAATTCACATTATTGAAATGTGCGCTGCAGCCAAAAATTGCAAAAAAAATCACCAAAAAAATCTCTTTTGTGGGTTCAAGGTCGTTGAAAGTCATCGATGTTGACGAATCTAAAAAAAACACGTCACCAGTGCTTGCTATGACATGCAGCAAGTTTGTACATATCTGCAACCATTTTCACAGTTTAAGAGCCAATAATGGCAAAACAACGTCTTTTTGGAGGGGTGCCCCATTTTGACGTCCTTGTTCGAGGGGAATCCCATCACCCAGGGGCACGAAATTTTGTGACTAAAAGCCAGAGTCCTTGGGGCAGCCCACAATGAAGATTTTGTGATTCTAGGTGTCACCGTTTTGATACAGTGCCAGGGTGTGACGGACGGACGGACAGACGAACGGACAGACACTTCGACGATGGCTAAGACGCGCAAAGCATTACATGCTGTCGCGCGTAAAAATGGAACGGAGATGAAAAAGACGTGGCGTGATGCACAAAAAGCGGCTTATGATTCTGAGAGACGAACGACAATGAATCGACGCAACTTATCGATAAGCGACTTAGTTAGGCGAATGAACGTATCAGTTTCGCTATCATCCTGACTTGAGATTGTCGCAGCAGCAGCAGCAGCAGCCCCATGCGTTAGCGGCAGCTGGGCAGCTCATCTCAGCTAAAGCACGGCGCCGCCGGTGTCAAACCGAAACGAATTGCCGGTCGTTGCAGTCGGCTCAGACGACAATAAAACAGCACAGAATCGCTCGCTGTTCGTGCCCCTCCTCATCAGTGAATCTAGCGAGACTCCGGTTTTCCCGGCTAACGGCCGAAGGACAATAGAAAACCGATAGCATCTCAGTCTTCTTGGACTAATGCTGAGACGACCGAGCTTTATACAACGACGGGAAAGCACCGACGAGGAAATGCGAATTGCCGTGTACGCCAATTAGTTTTTTTTTCGTTAGGCCTAATGTGAAATATGCACATGAGCAAGTTCTGCGACGTGTAGCTTACTGCTTTATAAGCCTACAAACTACGCTTCTGTATACGAAAATAGACCAAACTAGCAAATTTGTGTTTGCTTTGAATAAGCTTGACCGCTGATATCGAAGAGTTTTGTTTTGCGTAGAAAACATACTGTGAGGAGAAGGATGGCGAGTGGGTAAGAATAGAAAGGTGGATGACAATCGTCATATTATCAACTCATATGCATGTTAGCTGTCATTGTGGTTATTTTCGCTACCACAGTTTTGACGAACAGTGAGTATATAGCCGACTGTCCGGCGGCGTCAAGATGGAACTTTCAATTTGTGAAGTGAATTATTGTCTGCGTGATGGTCAGTCGATATCGCGAGCACGCCGATGTTTGTGATTGAAAGAACCGATCTACGTTTGACTCGGTCGTTCTGTGGCAGCCTGCAGTCAACTTCGACAGACCGTGAACTCGTTTATTAGTATACCGCTGGACGCGTCCATGGATACTGGATTGACGGACCGACGGTCACAGATAGACAAAAAGACAGCGGTTATAGTGAATGTGCGATGATGCGGGCTTATAGTGTTTGTCGCAAAGTGAGACGCATTGGCGGCCGGCTTTGATGACGTTGGAATGAATATGCAGTGAGGCAAGCTGTTCAGTCGAGCTGTATGTTTTCATACTAGTAAGGTGCATGGTATGATGAAACTATTTCTCTGTGACTAGCCCGTTGTTTACGACAGCTGCACGGCAACTGCCGCCTTCTTTGCCCCGCCTGTCCGTTCAATACATCACTCACTCTTCGTCAAATTATATATTTTTTTTCAATTCACATAGTACAGTGTAAGTCAGAATAATACATATACAAAGAGAAACTAAAGCTAGGTAAAGCTAAAAACACGAAAAAAAAACATTCCAGACACACTTGCGAAACTGTCCGTTGGTAACAGAATATCTTGTACATAAGATATCATATTCTCTAAAACCAAAAATGTAAAATACAGCATTAACAATAGTCATGACG
>Ga0209671_1005622_pt1 | contig 12716 bp, 8 predicted proteins | sample WorMetHERISLAND2_2_FD_187401 | JGI IMG/M metagenome (GOLD analysis project Ga0209671, IMG submission 187401) | Marine gutless worms symbiont microbial communities from Max Planck institute for Marine Microbiology, Germany - Olavius geniculatus... | ecosystem: Host-associated > Annelida >... | reverse complement strand
TTTTTGTTCGCTAGAAAGTTCCTACATTTTCTAGCGAACAAAAACAACTTAATGGTCTCCACTTTACAATGTTTCCTACGTAAGGTAATGCAAGTTTAAACAAAAATGAAACAATTAAATTTTTAACCATTAATTTTTTTAATGACTACTCACACAATCAATCGTTAATTTCCTAATAATAATGTGCTTATTAACGACAAGACAGTGTCACTATAATATAATTCGGTCTTTGAGCTCAAGAATTCTTTTATACAACTCAGAAACAGTGACAATTCAATCAAGGGGACATCATACATGTAAAGTAGGAGCAGCAGTGGTTGAAAGTTCATTCTGTGCACCATTTGCAACTTGCTGACAGAGACCCGGGAAGCAGATCACGGCCAGGTACCAGTGAGCACTAGATGGACCACACACATAGACACAGAAGCCAGGATCACACAAAAGCCACCACTTACTCAAGTGTGATATTCAAGCTTCTAGCCCATTTGTCAAAATATTCAAGGACTTCTCAAGAACTTTCAAGGACAATACATAGCATATATAAGGAGAACTGAATTCAATCAAACCGGCACTTTTCACAGGCGCGTGGTAGCGCAGCCCTGTGTTAATGGCGACTGGCTAAGTCAATGGTATAAGCATATATAAGCAGGTTCAGTTTACATTCGAGATTTTAACACCCACAAGCATTAATCAAAAACTGGAATTGTCAGAAAAATTTACCAAATGCATCAACAGTTGTCACTGAATCCAATTACTATGGATTGACTTCAGAATGGCAATAGCACAATGTCAATGTCAGTCGCTATTTACACTATTTACATGGACAGTAAGTTTGCGATTTAACAGTTTTAGAAAATCAACTTCAAGCCCTTTCAAAAACCTCCGGACAGATTCAAGGACTTTCAAGGACTATGTCTGTTTTCAAAGACTTTCACAGCCTTGAAAATATAAGAAAAAATTCAAGAACTTTCAAGGACCCACAAGTGTCCTGGATATTAATTAATTAACTAAGCAATAAATATCATCGATAAAACTTTCCCATTACCTCTCGTTGATAGGTACGATGACAAAATCTTTGCCAAACAGGTCGACGTGTCTTGTCCACGTCTTGACTCGCAAATGCCTTCGCTGAGGCAGTCTGAAACATAGAAATTCATCTGTGGCATGATACGCTAATGTAAATACAACAAAGCCATGTTTTCACACTTACGGTGATAATCAATTGTCTACTGTGACACATTTAGCAGTCAAAGCAAACTGTCTGACAATGTTTATGGCAAGTGTGAACTCTCAACCTAGTCTCTGCAATAATGCACCTCTAATTCATTTGCAACATATGGCACTATAAACGTGTTTCGATTGACCAATGATGATTGATAAACAATGAAAACGATTGAATAAGGTACAAAGGTACAAAAAGATATAATTCTGCAAAGACCACAAAATGCACAATCAAAGTGCAATACAGGGAATGCATTGACTCAGTGATCTCTACAGGCATTTTAACAATGAACATAAGAACATGAAACTGCATTCCGGCAGACTCACGTTTTGTTGGCTGCATCTTCGCTTGCAGTGCCTCTCGTCTCTTTCTGCGTTAACCGGCGATAAAAGAACGAACTAAAAATGTGTGTTCTAGCCTGATCTGCATCGGAAAGAACTTCCAAGAACAGATACCTACATCATTACAAGACACACATCTTCAGCTCTTCGTAGTGTTGAATCAATACTACTTCTAATGACAATTGCACAGGTAAGATTGCAGTATCACTGATCATTCGTCAACAAATTTAATCCAGTCTAATCTAGAAACAACTATAACCATGGTGAGCTATCTTCAATGGGGTAAGCTGAAAAGTTAAGTTTTTAGTGCAAATTTAAATAAACCATGGCTACTGATAGTTCAAGCATTAACAGATTACAGTGTATGCCAAAAAACGTGCCACTTTACTTTTGTCCATATCTTTGCCAATTATTGACCGATTTTCAAAATTCTTTCAGTCACATACTGTGGACAATTAGCAATAAAGCAGTTGTTAAATATCCCACCACACTTTAAATGTGTCGCTACACTACCGTGGTGAGCTATCTTCAATGGGGTAAGCTGAAAAGTTAAGTTTTTAGCGCAAATTTAAATAAACCATGGCTACTGATAGTTCAAGCATTAACAGATTACAGTGTATGCCAAAAAACACTATAATACATATGCAAAAAATCATATTCTGAAGCAATTTTCACAAATTTTTAAACAAAAATTAAATTTTATTTAGTTTTTCATGCATTTCTGATGTTTGCAAACAAAAACAGATGATATTGTCGTAAATAATAATTTTTAATGCACTGATGATATACCTGTGATGTAATGTGCCATTTAGCAGTGGAGGCAAAGCTCTGATAAAGAACTTGTACCGATTCAATAAATACAGTTTTGGAGAAAATTTTTGAAGATGAACTGCAACGGCAAAAATAGTGGGAATGTTATTGACAAGATTTGAGAAACATACAGAACCGACCAAAGGCATGAAACCAGCAGACTGAAGCATACACGTACTGCAGAGAACATGATCACTGTGGATGAAATGGTATGCTTGCTAAACCGCAAAAGTCAGAAACAAACACATCCTCCAATATGCCAGATATCCAAAGAAACAGATCTAACAAAGTCTAGCATCGTACAGATCATTTACTGCATTTTTGGCTGGAAGTGTATTTTATTTACCAACATGCTTGCTGTCTACTATTGCTAGTTTTTCTTGCATTTGTATTTCACAAGGTAGTGTAGCAACACAGTTAACGTGTGATGGGATATTCAATAATTGCTTTATTACTAACTGTCCGCAGAATGCATCAGTGAAAAAATTTTAAAATCGATTAATATTTAGTGAAGATATGGACAAAAGTAAAGTGGCACGTTTTTTATAGCCCACAGTGTACTTACTTTATTCCAGCCTATTTGTCCATTTGCCTTTTTGCTGCTTCACCCCCGCACTAACTTGAAAATTAAAAAAAAACAGTAGAAATCCTGATTTGGCTGAAAGCCGTTCATAATATGACCTGCAGTCCTGTACTGAGGTTAACAAGTCAATGCAGAATACCATATACTGGCACCACAACACACAGAAATTAACATGCCATAACTAATATGTTGACATTACGAGGACAGCATGTTCCACGCTGTATACGTGCAATATTTCATAACACGAAATCACAGAAATATGATGTAAAGATCAAAAACATGTTAAAGTCTTTCCCGAGCCATAAGACCCACAAGGCAGCACTGATCTCTGTTTTCTTATGCCTCAGCCAGACACCAGTTTACACTGCGAGACAAGATGTAAAGATATACTAACACAAAAGCCAATACTGTAAACTAAAACAGAAAATGGGCAAAATGATTATCCAAAGTCATCCATTTCTTTCAAACACAACTCACATAAGCTGCAGCAGAATGACAACATAGCAGACAACACTGGATGGCCAGAACTCACTTGAGATAGAAGTCAATGATAACATCGTTAAGGAACTCGCCATCATTCAGACAATAGAAATCTTCGTTCGTCACAGCGATTCCACCAGTAACTGGTGGTGGCGGATATGTAAACAACCTGTCACAAAACGTATATACCGGTCATAATAATAATAATAAGATAGTCATTTGTAAAGCACACAATATCAGCAAGCTAAATCTGAAAATACGAAATATGAATCAGATACATAAATATTAGTAAGAAAACAATCGCAGAATGCAGCAAAAAAAATAACTGAAACAGCAGCAGAAGTAATGTCTGCCAATTGTCCACAGACAAAAAGATAAAGATAAAAGTGGTGCAAAGCTCATCACAAAGCACCACATGCCATATGGGATCAGAGATCTAGCTGCCACCCAAAACAGGTAACTGCACCCTGCCTTAACCTTAACAGGCCGGTACTCAACTTACCTACCCCGGAGGGATGGAAGGTTGAGTTGACCTTGGTGCTGGTTATATACTTAGATGGTTTACAGCTGTCCGCAGACAGTCACCCATCCAAGTAGTAACCACTGATAGTGACCTGACCAGAGGCCAAATTCACAAAACTTCTCACGACAATTTACGACAAAAATCTTACGATCACTTTTTAGGTGTCTTATGACATTCTATATCATACGATTCCAACATCATCCAACAAGAAAAACTTCTTTGTATCGATTTACAAGAAGTCTAATTCAATTGTACTCGTAATCTAGAAATGTCAGATTTATACTATATCAGTTTTGCGTGGTATTTTTGCTGGATAAATTATTAATGTATAAATAAACAGCACTTTGCATTGGCGATGGACCATTGCTATGCCGTAGCCATGTAAACACATATCTTGACAACGGACATAGAATAAAAAATAATACAGCGTAGTGTTGTGTGGTGCGACAAATGAATTAATGATAATGACTCAAATATCGCGATACTTGATAGTACCACAATACCAAAATAAAACTGCATAGTCCACTGCTGTCCGTAGGTGATTAGTACAAGCTGTTTTTCTTTCGCTGTAGGCCGTTTACTGCAGTAGCTAAATAGCTAATGCGTATGAAAAAGACCGCATTTATCTCTACTATTCGCTAGTAGTCAATCGCTGCCATGTGCTGTCTAGATAGTTTGCAGCAGAGCGTGCCACGGCCAAGAAATGTTTCAAATACTTCACCTTTTTCACCCTCGTACAGCTTTCAACAGACCTACTGTCTCTAAAAACTAGCAAATATTAATGAACTATAAAAAATAAAATAAATTCAAAACATTCAATAAGTTAAAAATCTAAACAAATAAAATATAAATCAACACCTGTGTTAAAACCATGTACTCGGAATTGTGTAGTCAAAATATTGAAGATTTCAAAATTAAAACATTACAAATTTAACTCTAAATGACAGCTTTTACTTACTGACTAGTCAGCAGCTCGCAGACGACCATAGTTACCATTACAACAAAATGCCTTCGTGAAAAAAGTTACGATCATTAAAGATAAATTCTGTGAATTCATTTACGACATGTCATAAGATAATCTTATGACATCTTAAATATTGATTTATGATAATTTTATGACATGTTTTACGACATGTCTTACGACAATGTTTGTGAATCGGGCTCCAGGATTCAAACCGCATCCAACACAATGTCTCATAGGAATCCACAAGTAAGCATGCCAAATGACATCTAAATCCATCCAACGGTTTAAGCAGAAAGCAGAATGTGACAAGCAACAGACAAACAGACAGATACAAAGATACAAAGATATGTGTAGCCATGGGTGGAACTGATGCACTCCAAGAGATGATTCTGTCCACTGTCAAGTAATAAATGTCAAATAATGATGTCCATAAGGACTATACCTAACGACGGGTCCGTTAAAGATAGGATGAGGCGGTGAAGGTGACCGACTTCTATCAGCAAGCTCTGCCTCTTCAGCCTGTCCCTCGATATGCCCAAGCGCACCCAAGTTCCGTAGCGTTTCCATCGAACCAACAATGATCTTCAGTTGCTGGCCTGATGATGCTACGCCGCCTGGCTGACAACAGGCAAGGAGCAATCGTGCTGCAGCGAGGGGTACTGTCGTTATCGGTGCCGAATGCCGGACGATGGTCGATGCAGTGGCCGTTGCAGGGGCCGGTGGTATGGTCGTCTTGTGGATACTCTGCAGCAACTGCTGAGTTTCGGGTGCCATAATGTTCCTGTACACAAACTTTGATGATTGTTCGCAGCTTGACTGCATCAGCGAAATGATTGGCAGCATGTCGCTGTCCAGTATACGAGACCCCGTTGGAATTATGGTGACATACTTCAGCGAGTCATCTAAGCACAACACACAAACAACACAGCCATAACAATGACAATGCCCAATGTCACAGAAAAAAGGACCTCAACATTATCAATCAAAATATGAAGATGGACTATCAGATTTTAGCAATTTTTGGTACACCTGGGGTAAAAAAACAAGTGAAATATGCATTGAATTGAACTATTGACATCGATAAGTTTCATCTATCCAGATATGTGGCCCTCAACAGTCCTGACCTCAGTCCGCTGGACAATATTTGGGGTGTCAAGCAACAGCGAATCTATCAGATGCTGTTTAGAAATGTCGATGAACTCAAGTAGCAACTTGCTGAAGTCTTTGGCAGAACACTGTCGACACAGCACTCAATGAAAGGAGGACGCATGTGCATGCCTGTATTGCTTAGTAATGACAGCTGTTACCAGACAATGCTGATCCCATGTAATAAACAGACCTATCAGTCAGTGCAGCAAACACCAAGGTCAACTCAGCCTTCCATCCCTCTGGGGTAGGTAACTTGGCTGGGGTTAAGATGAGGCATGTTTGCCCACGTTGGGTGGCAGATCTCCTATGGCAGGTGAAGCAGCTCTACAATGAGTTTCCCATAAACAGAGATATACTTACCACACTTAACACCCCAGATAACAAGCTGCTTTACCATCTGATTCAGGATCATAGTAGCCAGTGCAGTGCTCCATCATGCCAAGTATGTTGCGGATTCGCTTGCCACACTCAGCGGACATCAGCAGAAACACCACCGGACCCTGAGGACCGAAGTGAACGAACATCAAACGCATCTCCGACGACAGCAATGGCAGATTAGATATACCTGCAACAATATGTTACGAACTTACAAAACACAGCTGACAGTATGCGCTAAGCACTATGCGTCAGGCATAAAAAGCATTAGATTAGCTTGCACCAACTCTGCCGCAATCAGTTCCACAGCAAAACTGGGCTGGAGCAGTGCATAATACCAAAATTAGCACATTAGTGATTGCTGTGATTTCACAATATGACATGACATGATGAATGATTTGCACTAGAAAACAGACAAAAAAGCTTGCAAATTATCTTAAAAAAACTTTTAAAAAGTTTCAAACAATGAGTGACAGAAATGCAAATAGAAAGTGCTGCAATGCTGAAAGCAAAAAATCTCGAAACAGAAAGTTCATGAGATAAATAGAAGCCTGATCAGTAAATTAAATGGGGAAGAAAAAAGTAATGACTTAAAGTAAAAAAAATAAACAAAAAAATGTAGGCAAGGAGAATCATTAGCAGTCCAGATATCGGTAAGATCAATCAACAAGTAATTTGAGCAAAGCGCATGAGATGTGCGACAGCCTTAGCAGTTGCTGTTTGCAGGTTATCCAGATCTGTCTCCAGCCACGTCAGCGCAATTCACTTATGAAATGTGCATCACAGTCAAAAATTGCAAAGAAACGCTAAAACCCCCTATTTTGTGAGTTCAAGGTCATCCAAAGTCATTGATGTTGACACCATTCAAAAGCTCATCACCAGTGCTTGTTATGATAAGCAGTATGTCTGCCTCCACCTGCAACTATTCTCAAGCAAAAGCGGTAAAATAACCAATTTTCAAGGGGGTAGCCGTCTTTGCCGCCCAACTGCGCAGACCTCCTTGAACATAGAGGACAGCTAAAATGTACGTTTAATGCTGAAAATTTCACATGCAGGTTGTTTTGGTCTATCTCTAGCCATTTTGTTGCAATTCATGGTTAAAATGTGCACTGCAGCCAAAAATTGCAAAAAATCTACCAAAACCTCTCTTTTGGGGGTTCAAGGTCGTTCAAGGTCATCCATGTTGACAAATCTAAAAAGCATGTCACCAGTGCTTGTTATGATATGCAGCAAGTCTGTACCTATCTGCAACCATTTTCACACTGTAACAGCCAATAATGGCAAAATAACATCTTTTTACAGGGGTACCCCACTTTGACGCCCTAGTTCAAGGGGAACCCCATCACCCAGGGGCATGAAATTTTGTCACTAAAAACTAGAGTCCTTGGGGCAGCCCATAGTGAAGATTTCATGATTCTAGGTATCGCCGTTTTGATAGAGTGCCAGGGTGTGATGAACAGCGAGACAGACAGACAGACGCCTAGATGATGGCCAAGATGCGCAAAGCATTACATGCTGTCGTGCGCAAAAAAGTACCAAATGTCTATAGAGAATAAGATTTCAGAAGAATGGAAATTCTTGAGGTTGGAAAGGAGAAGCAAAAGGTAAGAGTGGTGACGATGAAACTGGTCAGGTAAGATGATTGTAGAAAAGTGATAAATCAGAAACAAGCAGACAAAATGCAGAAGTAGCTGAGGTACTTTTGGAGCCTTCTGGCATGAACGTGATGCGAATAGCTTTCATGAAGAAGGTGCAGAGCTGAACTCTCGGCAACGTGACTGATCCAATGCGTACAGAACGTGCTCGGACTGACAACGGGGGCACATCACTGATCTGTGCAGGCAGAGGATGACTTATAACAATGCTCTTCTCAATACTCAATCCCTAGCAACAAACAGCAAAGTCAATGTTTTGTATAATATTCAATAAAATGACACATATATGTATTTCACAGACATGGCCAACCTAATAAGCCACATTATGTGCTTTGTCTGTCTGGTCTGTCATGTCCATCCATATCTACCACGCAAAATTTTAATTTATACAGAAAGCAGAAACAGTCTGTTTAGAGATGTTGGTTATATGCGAATATGCGATCGTATATTTTGCCAAAACCCGCATATCGCATATTTTTCCACATAGAATGACATTTTCAAAATCGCATATGCAAAAATTATAAAATTATAATTATAATGCGCATATATTCGCATACATGCTGCAAAGTTCTGCATGTGCAAACGCATTTTTCAGCATTTTCCTTGTCCAACATTCGTTTAAGACCATTAAACATTTTTGGTGGCAGACAATTACCGATATTTACAATTAAATGTTGAAGAAATTGAACTCAAAAATGTTGAATTTCGACTGGTGGCAAAGAGCAGCAGTATATGCGGAAATATGCAGCAAAGTATGCCGCATATGCAGCATATACGCACTGCATATTTTGCAAAATTCTGCATATTTTCCCACATGTTTTGCCTCAAAGAGCACCACATATTTTAAGAGAATTTCCTGCTATAAACAAGCATCCCTAAACAGTGTGAATGTCAAAGTAACCAATGTGCTGATCTTCAGCCTTGAATATCAAAGGTCAAGGGGACAGCGGCAACAAAAATTGGCACTGGACTGACTACATTTTCTTGCTCAAAGCAAAGTTGCCTGAATAAACTAAACAACAGAGAATACACCTTGTAACTGAGACATGTGAAACATGCCATTTCACATACTTCGTTTTGGTTTAATGCTCTATGATGTTATAAATTATAACAATGTCACAACCGCTAAATGCTCACAGGAGTATGCAAGCAAAGTGCATTTTACTAACATATAAACAAGAAAATTCTTAGTTTAAAACATCAAGGCTCAAAACTTTATGGCCATGCCCTGTGCATGCAGCACGGTGCAATGAGCACTAGATCATATGCCCTAACTCCCACATGCCAACCGGTAAGCAATATTTTAAACAGTCAACAAGAAATATTTTAGATTGTGACCAATCTAATTACTCCTCGCACGCATTATTTTCTCCTGTATTCATTTAACAGCTTTTTAGTTCCTTCCTTTTCACACCGCAAATAGCGGTGCCGACAGCATCACCTCGCCGACAGCGGCAACCGTGCAACTGACGTCATCACGTCACGTGACCACAAAAGGTCAAACTCGTGACATCATTATCTTTTAGGCACCATACCTCCATAACGGTGCTAGATAGACACATGGTCTTGTCCATAGTGACCATGCATCTATCTAGCACCGTTATGGAGATATGGCACCTCAAAGATAATGGGGTCACGAGTTTGACCTTTTGTGGTCATGTGACGTCATCGGTCACGTGACCATTCGACTCCTGGGGGCTGACTTCCTATCGGTGGTCCATAGTGACCATGCGTCTATCTAGCACTGTTATGGAGATATGGCCATTTGAAGTTCTTCCAGGAAGGCTCTTCCAGGAACAGAGGTCAGTCGTTGGTAGGTCGGTCCTCAATATTACACTGATCTCATATACTCCTCTTCGCTACGTTAGAAACATAGCGCGCAAAGAGTAAAAAATAATGTCAATATACTAGTTAACATTATTGCAATGACTCTGGCATACCCTGAACGGCAATGTGGTTGCTGAGCTAGATGTTGAAACAGTGCTCAATGTTGGACAAGTAACAGCCGAAGTTACAGCCTTGTCATCTTCATCATCAGACGACAAAATATGAACAACTTCTGCACAGCATATTTTACCCAAAAACGTGGAATCCAGAGGAATATCATAACTCAGTCTCCCACAGAGTGCAAAGTCTGCAGCAAGTGGTGCAGGTGCAGCTGACAAATTTTTCACATGCTCTGGGGACAGCAGGCAACAACATCAACTCTGGAATCAACTAGATGTGATACAAAATGTGCATCTTAAGTTGTAAAAAGCTGGTCCATTGACGAACAGATATGATCGTTCTTCAGCTTCGTCGTCATGCTGTTTGAATAGAAATGAAATCTTCAATGGGGCTGTTTTAGGTTTTCTCATGCAGGTTTTTCTTCAGTTTAGGATTTTTCTCTGTCATCAGTTTTAGTAGTTGAACTATATGCCAAAGTACGTGGATAACGATTTTGTGTGTTCCTATTTGTTTTGCACTCCAACCCATTAGTTGATCAGCACGTTTTTTCAGCAAAAAGTATACCATACCATAAATAAATATATTTCTTTCTATGTCACTGCATGAATTGGCTATGTCTGCTTAAATGTAACATCTAGGCCTATATAATAGGGTACAATCAGTTCCCGAACAGTAGTTTTTTTCTGGCTGGCAGCCAGATTTTTCGACGTGGTGTTACAGAGACTGCAAACATTTTCTAAGATGGCATATGAACGTTTTGCAATCAGATGGGCCATAGCTTGCAAACAATGGCATATGCCCACTTTTCTAAAGAAATGCCTAACAGATTACAGAATTTCAAAGATATTGACTAGTCTAGATCCTAGCTTGCACCATCTTTGAGTGATTCACCCATGTGACAGAGGAATGGACGAACGGACGGACAGACAGACAAAATTGTGATGGCTAAAATGCGCTAAAGCAGTAGCTGCTTTCACGTGTAAAGATGGTCAAACCTCAAATACTGACACTGCACAAAATATTAAGAGGCATCATTTCATTAGCATAACTCTCTAACAACAGCACCAGATTGTAAACAAGTACCTGGCTCCAACTTCTTCTTAGACTGATTTGCTCTCCTTATAGTAGCGGACTTTCTAAGAGCTGTTCGCACAATGGCAGCAGTATGTCGCGGCTGAAACGAAGCAGCTAAATGGACACCGACCTAAAAATAACCACACAGTCTGCTGCAGTGCCAAGCAAGTTAAAAATAACAGTTAAAGGTGTGTACAGTTCTTCGCAGGAATCCACCTCTGAGCTGCAGAGTGTCACCTGTGACATGGGATCACACTGTGTTAGCAACCTGCCACCAGACACAGGTGAATGGGGCAAACCTTACCCCAGCCAGACTAGACAGTACTTGATTTACCTACCCCAAATGGATGAAGGGCTAAGTTGACCTGGGTGGTTGGTTATATAATGAGATAGTTTACCTCAGTGTCCACGCGCTCTTCTACCAGTCAGTTACTTGCATAACTTATCCTTTGGTTCTCGTTCCTTTCGCGTCTCTGCTCCGAGAATTTGGAACTCCTCAACTCCTCAAATTCGTCAATTTCAAACCTTGGCTACATTCAGATGTCACTTAAAGACCCACTACTTTCAGTCAGCCTTTTCTGCCACCTAGCGTCCATTGTCCTATGCGCCCTGATTCTTTCTGAGACTTTGGCGCTTTATAAATCATTTACTTACTTACTTACTTACTTACCTGTCCACAGAAAGTCACCCATCCAAGTAGTAACCATTTGATAGTGGCCCAACGACAATTTTGCGGCAATTTTACGACATTTTGCACATGAACGCCAATGTGCTAATTCACAAAACATCTAACGACAATTTTACAACAAAAATTGTCACGATCACTTTTTAGGTCTCTTATGACATTCCAAATTATAGGATTCCAACATCATCCAACAAGAAAAACTTCTTTTATCGATTTATAAGACCTCTAATTCAATTATACTTGTAATCTAGAAATGTCAGATTTATTAGTCTGCCCGAAAACGATAGTTTTCGGAAGGACTTATGTTTTACTGCAGATGTTTTTTTTATTTTTTTCTCCACTCGCGAAATCTCCGAGATGCGTGGGCCGACCGGCGTGAAATTTTGCACAATGGTCAGTACTAGACCGTATTTTATAATGCCGGTCCAAAATTTTGGGGGGCACACCCCAAAAAAATTTGGGGGGCGAAAAACATGCAAAATTTGGCCCGATTTCAAAGTTCGACGGCGAATATCTCCGAAACGGATGAAGATATTCAAAATCAGATTTTTATTCCGTCTACCACGATCCCTCCTGCGTTAGGCGAAACAAGTCCGGTGAAGTTTGGTCCAGTGACCTTGGAGATCTCAATGTTGAATCGTACCCACCTAAAGCGCATTTTTCGGAAAAACATATTTCGGCCCCTAGGGGGTGCTGCACCCCCAAATTTTTACACGCGCTAGAGAATGACCAAGTCTTACTAGCGCACCCCCCAACGGGCACGGGGGCCCCCCTTACAACTTTTTTCAAAGGGGGGTCAAAAATTGGCTTAAATTGCAATAAATGAGCTCTTATAACTTGGGAGTTAGGGGGTATAGCCCGACGAAACTTTGGCACTTGACGCAGCTCTAGGTTGGGGTGTTAACGCA
>Ga0209671_1005620_pt1 | contig 12718 bp, 5 predicted proteins | sample WorMetHERISLAND2_2_FD_187401 | JGI IMG/M metagenome (GOLD analysis project Ga0209671, IMG submission 187401) | Marine gutless worms symbiont microbial communities from Max Planck institute for Marine Microbiology, Germany - Olavius geniculatus... | ecosystem: Host-associated > Annelida >... | reverse complement strand
CCTCACCCAACGTCTGCTTTTGCACTACCTGGGAAAACAGATCAAGCATAATACGTGTTAAAATGAATTAAAAAACGTCGATAAATTTCATCTATCCTAATCTGTGGGCCCCAACAGCAGGTTTATTACAAGGTTTTACTGTCATGCAGCAGTGTGTCTTCCAGATGAAGTTTAGGAATGTTTGTGAAGTCAAGAAGCAACTGGTACAGCCTGGATTGGTCTTGAGCAGAACTTTATCAACACTGACTGTCAATGAATGGAGAAAGCATCTCCTTGCCTGTGTTCGTATAGTGGGGCAACACTAAGCAATTTTACCACAGGAAGTTGATAATGGACAACTGGATGAAATGTCAGCCAAAGTGTCAAAAAAGTGAACAAAATGTGTTTTTATGTCTTACGTTAATTAAGCAATCGTATTGCATTGGATAAAAAAGTGATATTTCGCTGGCTGTGTTTTTCCAGGTAGTGCAGAAACGTTGGGTGAGGTGGGAAACTGAGTGGTCATTTGATGGCAAGTTGTGTCAGAAATATTTGTACCAAAAATTATCAAAATCTGATGTGGAAATGGGGTACCTTTGTAGTAGCAGGCTAACACCCACTACTCTGTTCATCGGTAACCGGTCAGTTGTAGTACTGTGGATTGATTGTGTTGTACTTGTGTGTTTACGCTTATTTACGCATATCATAGAATGCGCTAAAAGATCGCATGATCACTGTGTGCATTGCAGGGTGACAAGCTGCTACCAGTGTTATGAGATCTATCACCGCACAGTCAACGTGCTGCAGTACAAGAAATGTATGTAGATTTAGTGCATGTTTTATTCATTCTGCTGTTGATGTTGGCTGCTACTTTTTGCATTCATTTAGTCAGTAAGTCTTACCGTTATTACTTTTGGTTTTTTGGTGTCCTCACCAATAAACTTTTGGCAGCATTAGACTTTATCAGTCAGTAGTGTCAGCAAAATAAATTTGAATCATCAAATATTTTATGCTATTAAGTAAGTACCAGTGTTTCCTTTGAAAGTTTTTGGGTGTTATTTTGCATGCATCAGTGGAGCTTTTATTAAGTTTCACACTCAGTTTTTCATTGACATATTTTTTACTTACTGATTCAGTTACACAGTTGTAGTTCATTATCGATCCCTAAGCCACCGACTTAGTCGCTGCCGCTGCACCGTGATTTTGCTAAGCCGCCTCCGCCGTGAAAATTGCGGCTAGCCGAGAAAAATTTTGTAATATTGGTTTGTGTGACTAAAATTCACAAAGCGCCGTAGAAATAACGTCCTGTAACGTAACTTTCCCTTCAATCAGTAGCACAGTATTACAAATTACAATGTACAGAACACAGTTTACTAGACTGCACACTGCATAATGCATTGCAAAATATGCCGGTTATGCATTGCATAGATGTAAAAAACGTTGCAGAAAAAATATTTTAAAAATGTCAAAAGTCTTTGAAAAGTGGCAGGAAAAACTGTTCATGAACGTTGAATAAAAAACGTTAGCCTTAATTTGTTCAACCTCATGCCTAAGTCCTAATTCTGTAAACACAGCACAGCCAGAACTGGGGAGATAGAGAGAGAGGAAAGAGAGCGAATTTTATTCAATTGCAATTCAACCATATGGTCATATCAGTAGACTAACTAAGCAAACTATGACAAAACCAAAATCTGCATGTGGCCTATAAATTCGTTTCTTTGATGGTTTCAAAAGTGATTCCCGAAGTTCTTGATAGAATTTTCAATAGGCCCTAAATGTTTTTTAATACAGAAAGTGTTCACAAAATAAAAAAATGTTAAAAACACAAAAACGTACCAGAAGTGTAAAAACTGCACAAAACTTCAGGAATGTAGCGAAAGTGCTAGGCCGCCATTGCCGTGAAAATCTTTTCTAAGCCGGGACCTTAGCCGCAAAAATGCTAAGCTGACCGTGAAATTCACGGCTAGTTGGCTTAGGGGTCTAGTCCATTATGTCTTTTGATTAATCAGGAATCGGTTCCAAAAATGATTAGACTTTGCAGCATTACTGCTGAGTATGTTGCTGAAAGAATGTAGAAAATCTGTCAGCATTTGACAACCTTATGAAACATGGTGAGTGCTAAGCTGTAGGGTATAAACAGAAATATTCGTTTCTGATGTTTTAGCAACGTGTGTCTCTCGGACACCATCACTCACAGAAATCTGTGGGCAGATTGCTCCGAATGCAGACTTGCTCACCATGTTCAGTAAGTTTTTTCTTTTATTTCTGTCCGAGTTTATTTTTCCTGGTGCCATGATGTATTGAGTTGATAAAGTGTAGTTAAATGAGAATGTCAAGAATGACAGTTTTAACAAATTAATTGTGCTGTGACTTATTTTCACTTTTGTCTTTCGATCAGCTTCTAAGATGTGAGAGGAGTGTCAATTTATCTCTGAGATTGAGGAATTTCTGCATGCTTTGACTTGGCATTCGCTTAACTCACATTTTTTTCTAGACGAAAAGCTATGGCTTGGCCATTTGTAGGACATCGAGGCTGGTCAGGGGCAGGATTTTGGGCGAATACATCGAAGGGATTTTGAGGGGGCGTGAGGGAAAATTTTTCTTTTGACCCCGCATATTTCCTTTATTAGCGGAGCAGGGGCGCTGAAATTGTTTTTCCGAAAGGGCCTCCAAGGGGGACGTGTTCTGACAAAATTTCAGCCCCCTCGATTGAAAGGGGGCGATTGTTACCAAGTGATTCCCCCAACTTCGGTGGGTCGATTCTGGTGATCATCAGGTCTCATAATGTATGCGGTGGATCAGTTTGTTTCATTTATCAAAATGTCAAGGAATAGCTCCCATTTAGAACCCAGGGGTACGAATTTCCAGATTTTGGACTTATGTCTTTTGATTAATTGTCTCCCAAAGTTGACGCAATTTTTTCGGCATTCTTCGACAGTTATTTGAAAAATTATTCTGGAACATCTGCAAGTGGCTCAAAATTTTTGTGTGCTGGATATAGTAGAACAGGTATCTCTAAACGTAACATGTGACTCGTTTTAAGGGAGCGCTATGGGGGTTTGGAATCGCAGGCCCCCAAATGCGGTGCAAAAATCGTCCATTTTTCGTGCCATGTTTGCGATTGCCACAAACCTGTTTGTCATGCATGTGGAAGAATATTTTCGCACAGCTTCGTTAGCGCTGGTCGTCCATTAGCAGTCAGTGAAAAAATAATCCAGATATCTTCAGAAACGGCGGGGCTACGAGCCCCCAAAGAAATCCCCTTTTGGGCCTTTTTCGACCCATCTTCACCGCCTGGCGACTTTATTGTGAGTTATATCAGCTTTTTGCCACCGGCTTACAATAGAGCGGGTCTTGTCCTTTAAAGTTTATATGGGACATTTTTTCTAGGTGGTGTTGTTTGGGGGCTAGACCCTCGAAAGTGTTATTTTCGCGCATGTCTCGTTGCGAAAGCTGGTCAATGTTTATTGCAAGCACTTTTTTGCTAGCATGTAACGTTTAGGCGCTAGAGCCCAAAAATCGAATTTACGTGGCCAGTAACTGGCGAAAATGAACTGTTCAACATTTGGGCTGGCGCCCTGTGATGAACTAAGTTTCCATTCTTGCTACCAAACTATAGCTCGGGCCAAGATGAACAATGTTTGTCTCAAACATTTTTCTGCTAGGGGTCACTGTTTAGGGGCTAAAGTCCAAAAACTGTCCATTTAAGCCGATTTTTTGCGAAAATAGAAAATATTCCAAGTCCATTCGTCCAGCCATTGCATGGCGTTAGAATTTTGCTGACATGTCACTCAAGCCGTCTTTGCCGATTGACGTGAAATTTTCACACAATGTTCAGATACCGGTATGCATCTTCTTTCTGCTGACTAGGTTTTCTTTTTTTGGTGGGTATCACCCCACCCCAAAATTTTTTCCAATTTTTGTTTTTGTTTTAGTTTTCATTCTAGTTTTCATTCCTGTATTAATTTTCGTTTCGGTGTCAGTTTTTGTTCTAATTTTAGTTTTCATTCTAAATTTTAGATCGTTTATTGTTCAAAATTTCTGGCATTTTGTTACCTTTTTTATACACATTGTGTAAATTAAATACAGTAGCAAATGCTAATTCAGCCGTTATGTTGAAATAATCTGCACAGAAGCGACTTTATGGCACAGAAAGTTAATCGTTTCTGCAAAACTTGTGGACAGTTGTAAATGACAGGCCATCGAAAATGCAGTGATCACTATTTTGGGGGTTAAAGGCTCAAGTTAGGAGATTAAATATTTTTCTTTTTAGTGCTTATAGCGGCCCCTGAGACACGTTTTTTGAGCTATCAGCCATCGCTATAGGCCCACAGGTTTGTTTACTGTGGTATGAAAACGTTCCCATTGAAAGTGCATTGAGGGGGCCAAAAATGGGGAAAAATAGGGTTAAGGAGTCATTGGATTTTCACCCCAAACAAACTTGAGCTTACTTTTCAAGCCCCGAATCACTGTGCAAAATTTCATCAAAATTGAATCAAAATTGCAACCGTAGGAGTGTTTACAGACAGACAGACAGTGTGACAGCATGACAGAAGTGATTTTATAACCTGTCCCATGCTATGCTATAGCAATGGGACCGATATCCAGGATTTCTATCAGCATGAACACTGGGCAGCGAGGTTTGCTTTTCTATTGCAAGTAGTGGTTTCATATTATAAGTAACTGTGTTGCAGTTTAGCTTAGTGGTGATGTAGTGAGTGAGCCATTATGGTCAAACCAGCCTGGTCTGCTTTTTCTGGTTAGACACGTGCGCCTTTTTGTTGAAGACACTGCCTGTGCATTGTGCAACTCTTATTTTTACATCACGTCACATCATAATGACATCACTGATGGCAGCCTGGCAGGTACCACAGTGACCCAAGCAGATTTATCAGTGCTGGCAACGTGATTGGTCAAAAGACCAGTGCGTATCGGTGGTCCAGCTGTGCGCTGGCCATATCCTTTGACAGCATACACATCTTATATCAGATGCCGGGACTCTGCCACCTGTCCTCGTTGCAACGGTGCTGAAGAGACGGCGGAGCATCTGGTTATCCAGTGCCTAGCACATGACCAGGTGTCAGGGGAAGTGTTGCTTAACCATAGACTGCAAAGTGTATCAGCAGATCCACGACGTTCGTGGATTTTCTGAAGTGGATTCTCTCCCTGACTAGGAATGAGAGAAAGAGAGTAGGCCTATGTGTGGTCTTGCAATGTCGTTGATGTGGTGTTGCAGGAATTGAGTTGCGGACAGTGAACTGCAAGGTGACGTGGGAAGGCACGTACAGGTTCTCATATGAAGTGGAGCGTGGTGGCGGAGGTATTTGTGACAGCCCCGGCAGTGCTGTTGTGGCATGCCAGGAGCCAGGATCTGTCTACGTTGATAACCAAGTGTTTACCATATTTTTTGGCAAATGTCCCACAGTTACTACGTCAGAAAATAAAGGTTTGTGGTCTTTATGCAGGCGTTCAAAAAGTTTGTAGGCTGATGCAGTTAATGAACAGATGTACATCATATTATGTCATTTTTCAACATTGTCTTCTGCGATTGAAATGCATTTAGTACAGTGTTCTAGTTGCTAGAGACTATATGTTGAAAAGAAATAAGACAAAAATATTTCTTTGTTAATTGAGTCAGGCTACGACTTTTTTGAATCTCCATTATGTTTATGCTTATCCTGTTAGGGTATTGGATAAGGTTTCAAAAATGTGTTGAGACATTGATAATCTGAGAGGATGGCTATAAAGTTGTTGTGGTAGTTTGAAATTAGATTTTTTTTGTTTTTAGTAACTTTCATCCATGGATCACTAAACGCATTCTTAATTTTAACTGCACACTGATTTGATTTATAATAAACCTTACTACATCGTGTTTTAATAAAAAACAGTCTAAGTTGTTTTCATCATTACAATTTTCATTCAATTTACATTCAAATTTTCACCAACTTCAATAATTTTTGGCACTGAAATGGCCAGAACAACAGTATTATAGATGCACTTATTTCACCTCATCTGATGTATGTCAATGCACTACCGTGTGAAACACAGATGCTCCGAATTGTTACGTTGCATTTGATTATTTGTGTCAGATTGATCATCTTTGCATCATCAATTTGACAGAGAGTGACAGAACAGAATTAATAATTTTGTGGTATTAAATATTTTATGGTGATAATAGCAGATATTATATATAAAAAAACTGCAAGCAATTCATTTAATGTTGTATAAGCGCTGATGTAAAACGGCAAAAATCAAAAAGTGTAAGCACAAACTAATGTATTAGCTTAGACATTTAATCTGTTCTCAATAGCCAGATATAAATGTCTAAGCTAATGCTTAATGTTCGTGCTTATGTTTTGGGGAGTTTTGACCCCCAAACATTATTTTTTTATTATTGAGACCCCCAAAAGGGCGTACCGTACGCAAAAACACGCGTTTTGAGCCATAAACGGCTGTGATTGGTCTTCTGGTGTGACCTGTAGGCAGGAGCAAGAATACAAAAAAACAAGGATAGATAGATAGAACGCAAAAAGTAACGGAAAATGCCCTTCCTACACAGATCTCCTTCCCGTCGTCCCACATCAACCACATTTTGCATGTTGGGTCGTATCCCCGATATCTTTTTGATTTCAAGTTTCATTAAGATCGGTTGAAAAATGTGGGAGCTGTGGGGGGTCAAAATTTCAGCCTTCTCATTGACTTGGCACATTGCTTATACAACAGCTTGTTGCTACCGCACAAGCCGTGACAACAAAATAGCTGACTGACTAGTTTTAAAACATCTAATTGATGAGTCAGTCGTTGATTCTGCTATCAGCCAATGGCGGTGCCTCTAAACCATTGTGCCTGTGTATGACGGACACACTTCGGGCATAACCTCTGATAATTTGCAAGCAAGCTGATATAAATACTTATAATTCTGCTAAATAATTTCCATTTTAGTTTATTATGTGCTTAATTAGGTCACTACAACGTTTCTGGAGACAACAACTCAGTGTTATGCAACAATTTGGAGCATCTTTGTTTCACACGGTAGTGTGTTGACTGTTGACATAAATTAGGTAAGGTGGAAAGTGAGTGCAACCTACGTAATTTTATCATCTTGACCATCGTTGTGCCCAAAATTATTTAAGTTGGTAAAAATTTGGCAAAGTTATGACAAAAACAATTATGACTGTTTTTTATTGAGACAAGGTGTATAATATAGACAGACATCATTTTTGTTTACCAGTACAGTATGTCAGTACGTCCATATGTCTGTACGTCATCATGTACTTGTTTTATCAAACATTAGCATCATTCTCAGACTCAGTTAATTTGGTAAGTTAATGCATCTAAATACATGTAGATGAGCTGAGAAATATGAGAAACACTTGCCATAACAGCTCTGTATATGTAAGTTAGGTTGTCATTATTTTCTGTGCAAGGATGATGTGCATTTAGGCCTGACTGCTTTAGGCTGCGTTCACATAAACGCTAGTACGAGTCTGGAACTGTACAGGTTCCCGTATACGAGTTCCAGCTAACACGACTTTGCGTGTATTTCAATGGCGGCCATTCACATACATATGAGTACTGGTTACCTGTAAATTTCACTTGTACGAGTAGTTTCTGTGCAGGTCGTGTTTTTATCCAACTCGTAGAAAGTAAACTACTCATAAATAGCACTAATATAATTTATAAAAACTGCGGCGCATATTTGATGTCAAACGTCAGAACTGACGTCATTGTAAAATTGTTCATCGTTAGAGATATGCGGTTTGTAAAAATATTAACTTTATAGTGGGATATTGTTGTTTTAATGGCGATGCATTTTTTGCGATTCAATTTTATTCAATATGGCCGACACGCGTTTAGTTATGTGCTTGTACAAGTGACCGTGAACGCTCCGCTTGTACGAGTGAAGCTTTTACAAACTGTAAACCAAAACCCGGACCCATACTTGTACTCATGTTTGTGTGAACGCAGCTTTATTTTTTCAACTACCCAATACAATCAGCTTTTATGATTAATAGATCGTGTGGTTTGCAGAGGTGCTGTTCCAGTGCATGGGTACATGGCACGATGATGATGGCAACATCTACTCGGCCATGGCAGACATCGGACGTGATCAGTATCGTGAGAGATTCCGCTGCATGGTGAGCTCTGAAACAAACGTTTACTAGTGACCAAGATGGTATGGAGTCAGTGACGTAGAAACCGGGGCTTGGTTCGGGCGGTTTACTGAACTGGAACCCAAGTTCCTGAGGGTCGCAAGCGAGCAGGGAAAAAGTTAACAAAATGATAGGCCTTGTTGCTGAGAAACTGACAGTATGCTGCATGAATGTTGAGATCGTCCATAGCAGGAGATGACATCTGAGATGACAAAGGGCGTCAAGACTTTTGGTGGCTGTCCCTGCAGCTGTTGTAGAGGGCACTTACTGTTACTCTACAGCACAGAGCCCACCATACTTCCAGGCCTTGCTATGTCTCTGTATCTAGTTACAGTTACTGTCTGTCACTACTGCACTCTTGCACGATTTTAATAGCCATTTTTCATATCAACCAATGTTAGCAGGTTTCGGCGTTGATTTTTAGTCCAGCCTTGTAACTTGAAATACATACAAGTAATTTGAGCAAAGCTCATGTGACGAGTGACAGCATTGGTGACGCCACGTGGGGAATCAGTTAACAATGTGCAATAAAAATATCTCTAGTAATTTTGGTGCAATTTACTCATGAAGTGTACGCTGCTTTCGAAAATTGTAACAAGACACAAACTCTTCATTGTTATTATTACAGCTTATTTGCAACTGTTGTCATGACAAAAAAAGACAGAAAACGCGACTTTTACACTGAAACTGGCATGAAAAATAATAAGTAAGTAAATATTTCTAATAAAATTTCGACATTTTTGGCCAATATAAAAGTAGTTTTTTCTTCAAAAGTACGCATTTTTGGAAATGTCCCCAAGTCTCAATGTGATCAAGACACTATGTATGTTATGCTTGCAATGGCACCTATTAGTATGGCAAAGTGCAGCATTCTGTGAAAATCACCTTGGGCGAGCGCAACTAAACCCACAATTTCAATTTCGTGATTTTAGCTTACACAGTTTTGATACAGTACAGCAGTGTGTTGGACAGACAGATGCCCAGGCCATAGCTTAGATGTGTTAAGCATTTTACTGTCGCGCGTAAAAATGTGTAGTAAATTATAGCAAAGTGGTTGTGATGCTTGATGTGCAGTTAACAAGAAAAGACCAGCAGTATGAAGACAACACTCGCTACTATGCACTGTCACGATGGGCAGAATGCTCCACACTCAGAACTCCTTATGATGGTCCTTACAGACTTCGACTGTGGCCAGGTATTTCACTCGCTGTAATTGCGAGTCTTAGTAGTGGTATTAGCTATAGTCGTAGTGATAGGATAGTAATGGTAATAATTGCAATTTAATCATTTGTTAATGCCAGTCAAGTTTCTTATGCTTTTGCCTTAATTTTGAGTATGGGCCAAAATGATAATATGTAGTCAACATTGCAATATTTACTGGTTTTTTTTTGGTTAAATCCAGCGTACGATATTCTGATGCAGTTGTCTATTAAAGCCGTGAATAATTTTTCATTTCACCTGGTTATGTTTATGCACTACACTACTGGTACCTGACATTGCTAAGAATAATGTCAACATTTTGTAACTTTTCTGATTAATGTGGATTCTGTGAAAAGATGATTCTGTTTGGCAGGTGTTGCTATAACTGCTCTAATGTAAGTTTCTATTCAGCTTTTAAATCTGGGTATATGTTGTCTGTTTTGTAGCATATATTGGAAGTCTTGGAGTTTGTGAGTATTGAGTTGTTTATTAGTTTCAGTACATGTTTGCTGCACAGTAATAAATTTGTGTTCTGGTATTTATTTCAAATTGTTCAGTTTTTATTGTTGTTTGTAATGTAACAGAACATCAAATGCTTAACTCAGAGAATGGTATATGTATTTATCTGTACTACATCACAGTGAGCTGAGCATGCATGCTTTGCTATCAGAGTAAGCAAGAAGAAAATATGCTATTTTTATACTGCATGATGGTGTGTAATACACCATATGCACTAGTGAGTTTTGACCTATGTCTACTATGTGTTTTAGTCTTGCTTTTCTATGGGAATGGCAGTAATAAGTAATTCTTTAGGAAATTAGGAAATTTCTGAATCTGTAGAGCAGTTTGAGTCCGGCCACTCTTAATCCAGACTGCAATAAAATGCTGCATTGCAATGGTGGATGTTGATTATATATGAGACTGGTATAATTGAGATATTTGCTTAAGGGACTGTGTGTTCCAATTTTGCATGTGCCACCCTGTATATCTAGCACTATACACGAATGTAATCTTGGCCGATTAACGAATTGACTTATTGTCCATTGCAGCAATCACTGTCGGAGCACGGGGCCCTTTTGTGGCATGAGGCCCTTGGTACGTGCCAAGGTGCCACCCCCTAAAGACGGTCCTGTTATGATCCAGCTGCAACACACAACATACATGTATCATTTATTCGGTTTATTAATCTGTTCAAAATGTGCTGTTATTGTGCAGCTGTGTATGGAGTTGACCTGGTTCAGCCGGGTTGTAACTTTCCGCGCAACTTCACCGGGACCTGGTACACGACGGCTGAGTTTGACTCGGATGTCATCATCAACAACACTCACATCTACCTCAAGACGAAGATTGACGAGTACACCTACCAGGAGTCCATCTTCACCTGCCAGCAGCAGAGGGACTCGAGATACCTTGTCACGGCTGTCACCGTCGGACGATGGTCTGTAGCTTTATTGTTGTTATCGACAAATTTTGTTCTTTATTTTAAGAAGTTAACTTTTTATTCATCAGTAATATTCTTCATCATGGTTTTAGTGTAGCTTAATATCATCAGTTTTACATCGACTTTTTGTTTTTTTTAAAACTTTTGTACAGCCCCTGCATGCTTGGGCTCATCGGCCATAGGAAAGTAGATGAGCACCCTGCCTATGCCCCTTGTGGGATATGGCAACCTTCACCTTTATCTTTTTACCTAATTAGTTACTGTTGACATTGCTATAGCACTAAATGGCTTTTTCTGTGGATGTGCCATCAAGAAACTACCCACACACTCACTTTTTTAATGTGCAACAGCAGCTACTGCTGTAGCACATCTTAGCCATCGCAAGTCTGTCTGTCCGTCCATCTGTCCATCACACGGGTGGATCACTCCAAAACAGTGTAAGCTAGGACCACTGAATCTTCACCATCAGCTGCCTGGAAGACTATACTTTCAGGATCAGTAAAGCTTTTCTAGAAATTTAAAGGGGTCGCCCTGAACGAGAGCGCTAAATAAGAGGAGGTGAGAAAAATTTGTAATTTTCAGCCGATGTGTTAGCAGTGCTTTTCTTGTTTTATTTGTCTGTATTTGTCTTACAGTGGCTAACTGATAAGTTGTCAGTCTGCAGCAAAACTAGCAGTCTAGCAGCACTTATATAATTTGATGGTTTAACAAAAAAGCAAATTTAATTTTTAATAGTAAATGCTGTGTTGAAAGTAGTGCATTGGAATAAATTACTGTTTGCAACACTTTGACAATTACACCATAATGCAAATGTCATTTTAGTAGTTTCCAAAAAGTGAACTTTCAGAGGGTGAGTTTCTGGCTTATTGGTGGCATCAAAACATTGAGTAAACTTTGAATTAACTGATGGTTACTTGCTACGTCTTCTACTGTATGTTTGACGAGCCGTCTTTTGTAGAATTATGCCCAATTTAGTCTAGGTTTCCCCAGTGAAAAATTTTTGAAACTTGCTTTTAGAGTCTTTATATAGACTGAATTTTCATTCTTTCTGCTCGCCTGACAAACAACATTTTGTAATAGATATCTGGTGATCGATTGATTGGTTGAGAAGTAATTGTTGCCAGAGTATATCGTGAGTATGCTTGAATGTGCATTGCAGCGAGGTCGATCACATTTGCTATGATTTCATGCCTCGACATCACAACATCATCAGATGGCGAATGAGTTAGTTATTTGTCTGTTCATTCTTTGTTGATTCACAGAATAACCGACATCATCATTTTTTCTGAAGTTAGTTTGGATGATTTTGTCAGATTTGATGTGCTTGGCTCAGAAAAGTTATTTGCATACAAGTACTTTTTTTGCTAAAAGTTTTTTCATAGTTCATGAAACCAGTTATGCAGTGGCAGGTCAGTATTTTGATGTATACTTGCTGTTTTTTTGTAACTGGTAGTGTCATCTAGTTTCTACAATAACTGAGCTGCTCCACCATTGTAACAGAAACACTGGCATAATGATAATCAAATAACGTGAACATTTTATTTTGTCTATAAGCTGAATGTAGCAAACTTATTTGTTAACTAGAAGGCACTCGTGAGAGTGCATATCTCCGCCAAGTGAAGTGATGTAAACTCAAGGAAAGGGGAGGCAGAAGGAAGAGCCGCTTCACTGCATGAGGGGAGAGAAGTTTATGTAACAGCCGGTGTTGCTGCTTGCGTTGACACAGACACACAACGACGGACAGAACGACCAATCTCATAATCTCCTCCAATGTTCACTTATCGGAGATAATAATGTGTTTTAGTTTATTTGTGTGCACTGTTTGCTGCATAACGTGTAAAGACGTTTTTACAGAAAAAAAAACGTATTATCCTGGACAGTTGTCACTGTTAGTTATTAATTAAAATTAATTCTTGATTAATCATGAATTTTTTATAAATTGGCT
>Ga0209671_1005616_pt1 | contig 12724 bp, 13 predicted proteins | sample WorMetHERISLAND2_2_FD_187401 | JGI IMG/M metagenome (GOLD analysis project Ga0209671, IMG submission 187401) | Marine gutless worms symbiont microbial communities from Max Planck institute for Marine Microbiology, Germany - Olavius geniculatus... | ecosystem: Host-associated > Annelida >... | reverse complement strand
AGAATAGATATACTGTTAAATGTAAAACTGACAAAATTCGAAAAATGACTGAAGTAAAGACAACTAAAATAACAAAAAAACTAAAAAGGTAAAAAAAATGAATAATAATGAAAACTTAAACTCAGAAAAAAACTGAAAAAAAGTAAACATAAAAACCGTGAGTAGTTTCTATGATATCGCAGTCGGACCTGGGTGGTAGAATTGACCGATGCTTTGTGACGCAGAAGAAACTCGATCATATTGATCTGGCCGAAGTGACAAGCCGTGTGCAGTGGCGTGTAACCAGCCTGTAACAATACATTCAACATTGCACGGCGTCACAGAAATGATCCGCTAATACGATCAGCAATCTATGCAATCTAATACCCCGTTTACGCGACCGAGCAAACATCGAACAAACGTCGAGCAAATGTATTCAAAATACACGTGCTAACTGCTCGACGTCTGTTCGATGTTTGCTAGCATTCATCCAGCTAGCTCGACGAGCTATGGTAATTAGCATGCTAATTAGGAGGGCGGGCGGGTTGTAATTGGAAGGCCTATATAACACGTAACCAGCTGTGGGCTAAGCCTAGGTCTACATTTGAGCCAGGGGGCGGGGTTCCATCAAGCCTGCTTGATGTTTGCTCTATGTTTGCTCGATCGTGTAAACGGGTTATAAGATATCGATCTGAAAAATAAACTGTTCGATGGTCTGTCATCCTTAAGACACCAAGACAGTGTGTAAACAACTGTGACAAATCGCTAGAAATTTAACGACCATAAAACAATGAAGTATAACTGTTGATATACAATAAAACCTAAAAAAAGCACGTCGGTCCAGTGCGGACATATTATGCGGCTGTTGCCTCACGCTGCGCCTTTGAGTTAAAAATTGGAATACTGGTTATATTGTTTTTTATACGCCTTATTGTTTTTGAGCTCATAGAAGCCCGTACCGGACAGACGACCAGACTGGCAGACGGACTGGCAAGACCCGTAATTTGGTCTATTAGAACGGCCGCATAAAAACTGAATAATGGGTCTTAAAATTTCTTGTTGTATGCATGCCTTTGTCTGTGGATCGATCTCAGCGCCATGTTGTTCAAGAATCTCAGCGACGTTGACTTTGTCTTCCTGTGCAGAGAGATGCATCGGCGTCAAGCCATTCTTTGCTCGGCAGTTGGCGTTAGCGCCATTGTTCAGCAGCAGGGTCGCTATGTGCGTGTTGCCGACTGGTGACGTCAGATGAAGTGGGCTGTAACCGTTCTGCAAAACATTCATAACAATTGCGATGCAACACACGACAGATTTTACTCAGATCAACTTAGCCTGGCCATCCCTGCGTGGGTAGACGCAATCAGTACCAGCGAAGGGCCTAAACAGGCACACAGCGCGATGAACTAAACGCCATATCCGTGGTTCCATGGTGTAAACTGGATATGACTGGATCTGGCTGGGAAAGGGGCTAAAACGGACATAAGCGCTGCCCTACTGGACGAATGGTCAAAAAAGACTTACGTATGTTTTCAGTTATACAATAACTCCATCGTATTATAGCGCATAGCACAAAAAGTTTCTGGCGGCTTGTAGCATCAGAGTACAAATTTTAAAAAAAAAATAGCGTTTCAAAGTGTCAACGGACTATAGAGCGGTGAGAATGGGATCTTTCACAAATAGGCCTACACACCACGCTGTTTCATTACGGCTTTGTTAGCTTCAAACTATGACTTACAAAACGTCACCAGAAATCAGCAAAGCACCTCATTGTACAGAGAAATGCAGCTGTATTTCGTTGTATTCTATTTCATTTTTACTATCACCTCATGTTCTGCTCTACATTCTAACACAGCGCAGTATCAAACTCGACAATGTACAATGCATCAAGAAGGCACGCGTGAAATGCAACTTGAAGCGTACATACTACGGACTCCGCGTTGGGATCTGCTCCGTGCTTCAGAGTTGCGGCTGCAATCTCTCTGCGATTTCTTTTTGCTGCGATGTGCAGCGGCGTGTAGCCGTTCTGAAGCATCAGACAGTTTACCGATCAAATCACTGCACGCTAAACCAATACGGAACTGCAACAACAACTTGACTCCATAATACCCAACATCACTTCAAACGTTCGAGCATCCAGTCTGATTCCGATCTTGTGCGACACATGGCTAGTTAGGCCTGTGAAAAGTGACTCCACGCTATCATGCAGCCGATTGACTAACCTAACTCTTCCGTTTTTGACATGTTACATCAGTATCGCAATTGTGAGCGAATTTTTGGAAGGGATTGGGCATGGCCCAAAAAAGTGGTCAGATTTTGCACGTGCGATCAGGATTGTTTTGTGAAGAATTTTAGATCATCCGAAGTTCTTTGGACGGAGCGTAAACTGGAAATCAATCCGTTGCGTTCGCCAGGCGCAGGCATTATTCTCGGCTAAAGTTTAAGACCCCTGCTCGCCTCCGGTTATCATCACGCTTCAGACAGGCGTACATTTTACTCACAGAAGAAATGTCGGAAGACTACATACCTTGGCAGCACGCTGCGGCTTGGCGTCTCTGTCGAGCAGTAGCAGTGCGACGTCAGTGCTGCCGTAGTGGGTGGCGACGTGCAGCGGAGTCAATTTGTACTTGCCTTCCACATCCGCCTCAGCTCCCTTGTCCAGCAACAGTCGTGCCACCTTCAGCTTACCGAACTTGGCAGCCATGTGCAGCGGCGTAAACCCACGCTGTACGTGCATGACAGCAAACATCATAGTTTAATATCACCTCCAGTCTCATGTCAAGGCAAAGGTAAAGGCAACGGAGAACTTCAGTACTTTTTAAACCATGGGCTCATGGAGCAGCGCTTCTTACACGAATCAGACTCGACTCCAGAAGCGCGCTTTACAACCTCAGAAGTAGCACCGTAAAATCGCGGCGTATTATTCGGTCATTATTATTCCGCGTCAGCGAACAATTAGACCCGCGGGAGCCAGCAGACATACCACCGCCCCAATCAGCCACACTCTGCCCATCCCGTCCTGCTGAGAATAGGAGGCTAAGTTGACCTGAGCACACAGTACGTTAGCAACTTGCTCATGGTTGCCTGCAAGTTTTTTCAAGTTATAATTCTCATGAACTTATTTCCTTCCTATTTTAGTTTTCTGCTGTTAAGCTTCTATCTCTCCCATAGCCGTCTGTTTCTGGATATTTTCTTGCTATTACACTCTAGCAGTACTTGTTACCTCCGCCAAGGAGATTATGTTTTTGCCAGACTTTGTTTGTCTGTTTGTCCGTCTGTGTGTCCGCAAGATAACTCAAAAAGTTATGGACGGATCTTTCTGAAATTTTGAGGGTATGTCGGGAATGGCACAAACTACTAGTGATTCAATTTTGGAGGTAATCTGGAAGGAATCCTGGATTCTGGATCACTTTGAAATTTTTGTTACCATTGCTTTCAATGGGGCATAAGGGAAACCGCTGCAAAACCGAAGATGGTGCTGCCACCTAGCGAACAACATTGCCTTGGCGGAGGTGTGCGGGCTCTGATTGCTTTCTAGTTTTATTTATATTTCAATTCATTTAGGGTTAGCAGTCAAGTCAACTAACTTATAACGGTCCATTGCTGCAGTGCAAATTCCTTCCAGTTCCAGTATATGGCATATAGGTCGATAAAGTGCGTTTAAAACGACAGAAATGAGATGAACAACCTAATTGTATACGAAATAAACTGCGCAGAACTGAGATAAACTGGCCAATTAATTTCAGTTCAGTCCATTTCATTTCTGTCGCTTTGAACACGTCTTTAAGGCCCAAATTCCGCTACTTCGATTTGTCGCGGGTCCGTCGTATATAGCTTGTTTGCATTGCACACAGCATGTTGTACGACAAATTCACAGCAGATCGTCGAAGCAAATGGAGTTTGGTCAGTATACGACGTAGCCTACTTCCAGGGAGAGACGTCGCCACGGGATGGACATGTCCATACCCAACTTTTGCCAGAGGTTTTTCCTGAGATTGATGCAAATCGGATGAGTTTTTACGAAGGACGTGGAGAGGTGGAGAATGTCGGTCAGTTTTGGAGTTTGCAAAATGCTGAGAATGCGGCAAATTTTCTGTTTCTATTGGGCATCCAAAAGCTAAAGAGTTTTCAGCATTCAGGGGCTCGACTGACCCCTGACGCTCTGTCCCTGGACGCCGCTGGAGGGCCGCGGCTCTCAGATTCTTGTTATAGGCTTGCGCTCAGCGCTCCACCCCACATTTTTGGGTCGACCGTTCAGCTTTGCTAAGCTTAACGGTCTGCCCTATGGTAAGTAAGTAAGTAAGTAAGTAAGTAAAATGTGAATTTATATAGCTCATAACGTTGAATTAACCTCTAATGCGCCTGTCTGTAAGCTGCCTGTCACGGATGTATTGTGGCTGCGAGATAGGGCCAGGTTGCTATTGATCACTAATAGGAAGTCGCATATTGCCCTTCACATGAGACGAAAATCATTTGCTGGCCTTCCGACACTCGAGTACGGTCGGCCCTCCCAAGCAACAGTTGGGTTTCTTGTTTGACTTAGCGATGCGTCTGTGTACTGCAGCAGGGTCGACGCAAGAGTTCGCCGCTGGACCGCAGGCGTCGCTCTGCGACGGGACGCGGGTCGCGAGCTCGTCAAGCGGAGTCCAGCGAGTCATCCAGCGATACCGAAGACGATGACGCTTCGGTGTCGCCGTCCGCTTTCTCGATATCATCCGACGACACAAGCGACGACGACGACGACGACGACGACGACGATGAGGAGGAGGAGGACAGTTCTCGACTTCACATCGTCGACCGTGCCTCCGCTGCTGGCGCTACAACATCGCGCTCCCCTGACGACGATTCGTCCCCCACGCACGGTGCTCGACAGCATTCCAGCGCGGCCACGGCGACGGCCACTCGGTCCCCGGCCCGAGGCGCTCAGACCTTCTCCTCCTCCTCCTCGTCCGTCCTTCGACTCAAGATCAACAAGCGGCGGGTCGACGTCAGCGGCCAGCGTTCGGCTGCGGGCGCGTCGTCGCGGCGTGGCACGACTGCACGCCGGAAAACATCGTCGACGTCGACGCCGCTAGGAAGGAAACTGTCCGCAGCAACCGCCGGTAAAGTTCGAGGGACGAAGACCACCACCGTTGCTGGTGAGATAACGTCGCCAGAGCTGGGTTCACCACCGGACGTGAAGCGCTGTCGTCCTGCCCACTGGTCGCCGGTCCAGTCCGCTCGCCCGCCGTCTGCCACGGCCGCCACCGAAGACAACATCTGGCTACCACCGCCCGGGGTCCGGTCCCTCATGGACAGGGTCAGCATCACGGACGTCACGGCCAACACGCTGACGGTGACCGTGCGCGAGTGCACCACCGAGGAAGGCTTCTTCCGTCGCCCTGACGCTGAGGAAACCAATGAGACTGCAACGACAGCATCATCGACGGCAGAGACTTCGACTAGTACCACAGCCGCCGCAGCAGCAGAACCGACGTAGAAATACAATAGGTCCTACAGGTTGTGCCAAAAATAGCACAATTTTTTTATACTATAATAACTTCATCAAATATTAACTGATGTTCAATTTTTTACTGTCGGAATCAGGAAAAAAATGTAACACTTTCACTAAAGATCCCGCTACATCTCATATTTGTCGCTACACTACCTTGTGAAATGACAGACATCGCACTCAAGCCGGCGACGACACTGACCAATTACGTGATCAACGTTGATGGAGCCTGACATGTGGCCCCAAGCAAACCAGACTTAAATTTGGTCCTTTATGCTGTTTGAGGGGCCCTTCAACAGATGGTCTGTCAACGTCAACAATTCACGACAATAAACCGGCTGAAACAGGTGATCCTTATTGAGTGGGGCAAGCTGTCGCAGCGTTTGGTTGATCGCGCCATTGGTCAGTGGCGTCGCTGGCTTGAAGGCGTCGTCTAGCAGCAAGGGGGACACATTGAACATTTGATGTGAAAACTGCTAGATGTGACATGACAGTTACTTTGGACAATAACTAAGACAATAAACAGGTTGTTCCCTGTTGTTAATTTCTTACGTGTTGTTACAAATTATCATCTTGTTTTCAATTGTTGCTTTTAAAACACTGATATTTCGCTGGGTAGTGTAGCAACACACTTCAGGAGTAGTGGGATCTTTAGTGATAGTGATACTACAAATTTTCTCCTGATTCCAACAGTAAAAGAATTTTTTAAATCGGTTGATATTTGATGAAGTTATTGGCGTATAAACAAAGTTGTGCTATTTTTGGCCCACCCTGTGCATAGTACAGTACGACACGCAATAAATTCATATAGCGTAGCCTACAGAAATACAAACAGTTTCTAATACGTTGTAGCGTCAAGGTTAGTGAAGTCTACATTAAGGAAAGTGTTTTAAATAGCCTAAACATGTCAATGGAGAGTGGGATCTCTCAAATGGCCCATCGGAGTATTACAGACATTAGGCCCAGACACTAATAAGCCTAAAGAGCAAGCCTTGGTAAAGCAGACTTTGAATTGTTTATGCGGTTCAACTTGATAGCTCTGTGACCAACTCTCCGTGGCCCAAGGAATTTCTGAGAGAGAGTGACACGAGGATGGTAAAATACTGAGAAATTAGTATGCTAAGTTATTGGCTGAAGTGGGGGAGGCAGACATTCAACTTCTCCGTTGAGATGGGATCTTTTAATCTGTGTTAGAATCAAACAGTTCTGGGATGAGCCTATGTCTAGTCGCTGTAATGCAGTCTGCTGCTGGCACACGTTGCCATAGCTTCCCGAGTTACGCTTCAGTGAAAACGTTACCGTCAGTAATTCACAAATTTACGCTAATTTTTGCAGTGGGCATTTGGATCAGTGTATCACGGTCATGGTGACACATCAAATTATTAACCATGTTGACCTGTCTTTGACGATGCAATTGTTAAATGTCACATGAACCAGTTTAGATCGGATCAGAACGTGACTGATCTTCACCCAACCGTCCTAGGCCAGTTCACAAATTTTAATCTATTGTTTGTTTTGAACCAGTCATAAAAAACTGTTGTCATTACGTTCCGTAGCTATGGCATTAATCATAATGAGTATGGGCATTAGTCTAGTTGTTTTCAGTAGAAAAATATTACCTCATATCTAAGCAAGAACATTCTAGAACCAATGCATTGTTAGTTATTTTATTTATGTTTTCCCAACAACTAGTCAACTGGAAGATCTGCAACTGAACATTTTAATTATGTACATAATAATATATTTAAAGCTTTAATTTATTGTACACTGCTGACAGATAATGCTTTAATGTTGTTGGTTGCAGAAAGTTGCTTTTATTAATTTACGTTATTGTCATGTAGAGAAACACAGCAGTGTGCGTAAGAAGGCTATTTTATTGCCAGAATATTTAACTTGAAATGTTTTATTTGTTTTAAACATACACCTTGTTGTGTTGTGTTGCATGTGTATTTTGTATGCAACATATATGACGCCAGTTTTCACACAGTTGTAGTTGTGTTATTACATGTTACAGTCAAAATAATAACATGTATATACTGTTTTCCCCATTTTTAAATAGAAAAAGTACAAATCCTTAACAATATCACAGTGAGCATGTACAACAATTTTTCATGGCACACAATAACTAAAGGTCTCTTGCTGATACTACCAATGTTAATTATCAACGTGCACTGGTGCAAAAAAAACAGTTTTCTCAGTGGTGAAAGTATATTCCTTAAAAAGCCCATGTAAGTTTCATGCCAGAATTACCCTTGCCTTTCCCATGGCCGTAGAAGCCGGTTCGGCAGGTCCGACAGCTGCTGACCAATGTTTGGGTGTGTATATAATCCTTTCCCAACAAGAGCGAAATATTGGTGCCAATTCTTGTGAGAACTTGTCTTCATAGTGCAAAATAGTCCTCAGCTTCAGGGGGCTTTGTGCCCTACCCCCTCCAAGAGGAAGTTGCCCCTCCAAGGCCCTGCCCGTAAACCCAACTTGAGGCTATGGCCCCAGAACCCCAAAGTTACCCCAACATAGGTTCGCGTTCCCGTGCATGCCATAAAAGCAGGACCAATCCAAAGTACACTGCTACAGGCCTGTTTCCATCTGCAACTCGCCTAGAGTTTCTACTGGTATGACCGGAAGTTGATCACATGTTGTCATGCCCAAAGAATTAAACTGCATGCCACACACTGGCCAATGCACAAAGCTTACGAATGTCTTCACTATTCACTCCATAATAAACAGTAGCAGTAGTATCTACTGACGGCATTAATAACAGCAATAGCATTAGAAACAGCTGTATTGATATAACAAGAAAGCACTCGAAACATCTATAAATGATAAAAGAAAGAAATCTGGGTCCAATCATACATGTAAACTTTAGTTCAAACACAGATACCGGTACTCCAGCCAAGTCCAGATGAACCTATGTCAAATTATTACAGCCGAACTTTTTACTTAAACCCAAGGTACAGTAAAAATTGACATATGCAGTTATACATCTTAGAACAAAGTTGCAGTTGTAATACGATTCTCACAAAAAAAAATCTGAAAATCCGGATCCTTATCGAGGTCGATGCCTGCCAAAAATCTTACGAAAATTAGTCTGGATGATTTTCAGCAATTCTGCCAACAAAGACAGACAATTGAGACAACATTAACTTAGTAAAGCTAAAAGCAGTGTAATAAAAACAGTTTCAATAACAGTGCAGTGACGGCAACGCTTAGCAGCTAGCTGTAGAATATCTCGTGATTAAGCAGCGTCACTAAACCATGAGATGTGGTGACAGTGATGACTGTGCGCTCGGAGTCTCGCGCTCTTCTGAAATTGTTTCAAAGTCTCGTCGCAGCTCCAGCTCTGCTTCCAGGGCTTCGCGTTCAGCCGCCGGCATGGCAGCCAGCGCCGCTTCAAACTCCGAGAAGTCGACGTACGCCGCGATGCGACCGCTTTCATCCACCTTCATTGCAGCCGCCGCACGGAGGTTGACCTCAATCGACCCGGTGTCAGCGTCAAACGTCGAGGACGAAGGAGACTCACTGCCGGCACTGTCATCAATGTAGGAGGATTCCCTCTGCACCGCTGCCAGCGGATGCTGATTGGCTGGTAGCTGTGGGAAGAACGGGCGAGGGGGGGAGTCCTCAGCACCAGGTCCTGGAGGAGGGATGGCAATTGACAGTGGAGCCATCATCTGTGGAAGACCAGCGATGGAATGATGGATGAGGACTCGAGACGATGGACTTAGAGCAGAGCTGGCGAAGGGGAAGTTGAGACCACGAAGAACGACCGTGATGTCATCATGTGCACGGTATCTCTGACGACTCCGAGCGTCCGGTGCAGACTCGTACGCACTGTGATGTTGTCGGACGACGTGATCGACAGCTGCCTGCGCAACGGCGTGAAACGTCGACTGCAGGGAGAACTGAGTCGCAATGATGCTCGCAATCTCTGCATTCACCGGCTGATCCGGCCCTGTGACATCCTGGATCGTTCGGTACATTCCGTCCGACAGCAGAGCCAGGAAACAGCACGAGGAGTCCAGGTCAAAGCCTCCAAAGACTTCAGGCACGGCCAGCAACGGCGACGATGATGCACAACTAAAAATAGTTCAATAAAACAACAACATCCGTGTTACAACAGATGTAGCAATATATAGGATGCTGGCACACTACATGCAAGTAAAAGCTCAAAGAAACAAGAAATCAAGGTGTTCTCAAATATCGCTTATCTCGAGGCATCTCTGCACAGTCATACTTCATGGCACTATTTACCATTGACTCTACTAATACTGACAACGTAATGGCATTTACTTTCTTCAGTAAACGAAAACCAATACCGAACCAAATTAAACAATGCCGGGACCTGGTGCTCAGTCACCTGATCATTTCAATATCCCGATAGTCATTTTTGATGCTGTAGTCGCCAATACTGCGGGTGTAAAAGTGTCCAGCCAGTCTACCAGTCTGTCGCACTTTCTCCACATCGACGCCCAACTGAGAGAGACGTTTGAGTTCGTCATCATTGTTCAGATTGTGATCAGCCGTCAGCTGTATCACTCGCAGCTGGTCCTCTGATCCCTGTCGGCATAGCAACGCTCGACAACAACCTGTCAAAGCATCACAGACCAGCTGCACGTTTATCTAGTTAGAATCACACGGTGATCATAATGTGGCACATATAAACTGCATCTCAAAAACATCCAAGACTTTTCTGATTATAACTTGAAAAGGGATTAACAGATTTTCAGGTTTTTTGATGCGAATATTCTTGAGACAAATGGCCACCAAATGACTGTTTAATTTCTCACTTCACCCAACGTCTGTTCCGCAGCATCACCTGGAGAAAACAGAACCGATGAAATATTACATTTTTATATGAAATGCAGTATTACTACTTAATAAAAATAACGCACAAAACATTTCTTCACATGTCTGAAACTTGGGCTGACATTTCATCCAGTTTCAACTGCCTGCAGTAAAACCGCCCGAAATGTCAGCTAATTATGTAAATATAGGCATGCAGACAGAAGCATCGATAATGCTCTGCTCTAGACCAATCCAGACTTCACCAGTCACTTCTTGAATTCATAAACATTCCTGAACATCATCTGGTAGACATACTGCTGCACAACAGTCAAACCTTGTAAAAAACTGGCTGTTGGGGCCACAGATCTGGACAGATAAAAATTACTGACGTTTTTTTCATGCACTTCAACATGTATTTTGCTTGGTCGGCTTTCCTGAGGTAGTGCAGACAGACGTTGGGCGAGGTGGGAATTTAAACAGTCATTCAATAGCCAGTTGTGTCATAAATACTACTGCCAAAAATTATATAAATCTGATAATCTTTCTTCAAGTTATGATCAATAATGTTGCGGATGTTTTCTCACGTTTTTTTGTTTAATTCAATGCACATTTTGCCTGGTCTGCTTTCTCCAGTTAGTGCAGAAGCAGACATTAGGTAAGGTGGGAAAACAAACAGTCATTTGATAGCAAGTTGTGTCAGGAATATCAACACCAAAATGTAGTGTAGACTCCTGAAGCAGAGCAGAATGATTAACATTTCAAAGTTTCTGTCCATTGAAGGTCACATTTCTCATTCCTAAACTGCTTTAGTTTGCCAATAATGCGTGAGTGAATAAATGCAACATATGACAGGTTTCAATAAATGATGAAAAGCTCACAATCAACCTTCAGACTGGCATACAGTTACTGCAATCACACAGGTCAGTAATGAAAAATCTCGCTGGTCACTGAAACAACACTTGCGATCCCAATCCCATTCACTGTAAGACAAACGTTAACATACCAACGTTGGCCACGTAAAGACGATTGTTGACAATTAACGCAACTAGTGCCGCAGTTCCACCTGCAATTTCAGCATCAATTTTCTTCAGACGACTGTAAATCTCAGGACAACGGTGTGGAAACTGTTCTGCCGTTACATCCTAACACCACCAATCACTTCCTGATTTCAAAATCAGCCACTCACGTTTATTTTTACTGCACTAATTTTTTACAGCATTAAACTCGGCAAGACGACTGTCTGTGATATTACATACATGTAACTTAACATTGCCTGACTTAAGCCCAAAGTATGCTAAGTTTTCAACGCACCATAGTCCAATGGCAATAAATACAGTAAATACAATGCAAAATGAAAAAATACACTTTATATGCAATGCGCAACACCAACCGAAGGCATCAACAATGTGGATGTGTAATGTTGTAATGTAAATTTAATGAATTACCGGTATGTCTATAATTAATGCTAGATGCTGCATAGGCCAATATTGTTCAGTACACAGATTAGGACAAACCGCTATCTGAATGTAATGGATAATATGACTATTTAGGCCTAACTATAACATGCTAGCTCTAATAGCTTACAGACAGTTCACAGAACTGATTCAGTTACAAAAAAAACACATTTTAACTATGTCTCAAAGTGATGACATACCGTTGGAATTTCCATCATGAGACTGTATTTTTCAGCAAGTGACTCATTGATTAGTTCAAAGAAACCTTTCTCTATGGCAATGAAAGCCTGAACGTAAAACACAGTAGTTATACCAATCACAAACATGTATGGCACCATGACAAAAACTCCAAAAGCATACAATTCAGCTCTATGATCTATATTGCTAACACAATCTTACTGACAACAGTAAGAACGGTGTTTATGAGTTCACTGGGCTTGTTTGTTCATTTGCTGAAAGCAAAACACCGTGCAAAGTATCAAGTGGCTGCCGACCCTCATGACTAACCTTACCGACCAGCTCCTAAGTTGGCCCTTATATCAAAACTGACACTTAATACCAGTATTACTACATAGCCAAAAAAGCTCGTACTCATTTACCACCCACAGGGAGCAGAAGACAAAGTCAACCTGGTGGATGGTTACACATGCATTGTAATGGTCACCTATCGCAGCATTAATCAGATTTGATGCACAGCAATTATACCGAACAAGACCAACACACTATCAATAGACCAAGCTCTGTACTGCATACAACAGGAAATAAAAACCATGCATAATAACAAAATAAAAAGTACTGGTATCACTAAATCATGACCTGTTTAAGGACATCTTTTATCTCGTCGTCTGTGACTTTGCCATGCAGTTGACCAAGTAATATCTCTTCCGGCATTCTCTGTGCTGCAAATGCGGCCACTTTACTGCCACTGTGACCATCAAAAATGCCATACAAGTAGACTTCACCATCCTGCCTAGAAACAATAAACAGTTTCATAAAACATTAGGCATACACCCAATAT
>Ga0209671_1005615_pt1 | contig 12724 bp, 11 predicted proteins | sample WorMetHERISLAND2_2_FD_187401 | JGI IMG/M metagenome (GOLD analysis project Ga0209671, IMG submission 187401) | Marine gutless worms symbiont microbial communities from Max Planck institute for Marine Microbiology, Germany - Olavius geniculatus... | ecosystem: Host-associated > Annelida >... | reverse complement strand
ATGTGATATATGCCTGTGTCATTGATTCTTTTTTGTGTACTTCGTGTACATTTTCATAATATATATATAAAATATTTGTGAAGTTATTATTGTTTCAGTAACCATCTGTTGCATTTTTTGTTTGTTTGTGTTTTTGAGTTGTGTCTAGTTTGGTTTAGTTTTGGTTCAGGGTTTATTTTCAACCATTTTTAGCTTATGAAAGTGTACTGCAACAAAATAGCGTAGGCTACTGCTGTAGAGTATGATGTGATGGTGTTTTATTTGTTGGAAAAACTTCAAACTGAAAAGAAACTGTAATCAAATCAAACTAAAAACTGATGAAAATTAATTATGTGCCAGTTGTCATTGAGTTAGCTGGGCCCTCGATTCTAAGAGGCAGTGCAGTTAGTTTAGGAGATGGACCGAGACGGAAGACTCCCGGGAGACAAATTATTTGTTCCAACGGCAGTCATTGGCTTTCCAGCGGGGAAATGCGGTCTCCTTTCGTTGCATTTTCACCGCCGAATGAACGCCGCTGTGGTCTATTTTGCTAAGCTTTTAATATCTCACTCTCGGAAGTTAGTTTTGAGGATTGATTAAAATATTGAAATTATTTCCGATGTGTGTTGCTATGGCAGAGATCTGTTGACTGGTAACTATAACTTCCTGCAGTCGGTGAACATTTGGTCGCCATTTGTGGTCATTGGTTTGTTTGCTGCGACGCTGTCAGCTGCGATGGCAAACCTTATTGGTGGATCTCGCATTCTTCACGCTGTCGCCAAAGATGAGATCTATTGTTAGTTGTTTCTTCAATAACGTTGTACATTGTGGGCCATAAAAAAATTTGTGCCACTTTCTTTTTGTCCACATCTTTGCCAGTTATTGACCGATTTTCAAAATTTTTTCACTGGCACACGCAGCAGACAATTTGCAATAAAGTGACTATTATGTATCCCATCTCGCTGTAAATGTGTTTCTACACTACCTTGTGAAATATAAATGTAAGCAAAAACTAACGATAATAACTAAAAATTTAGGTTAGTGAAAAAAAAACACTTCAGACCAACATTGTGGTGAATGATCTGTATGACACTAGACTGTGTTAGACCCACACAGTCTAGTGTCACATAGACCATTCACTGCAATGTTGGTCTGTAGTGTTTTTTTCAGTTTTACCAAAATGTTTTTTTGTTATTATCATTATGTATGCATATTTCGTTGATATTTCACAAGGTAGTGTAGAGACGCATTTACGGTGTGGTGGGATCTTTAATAACCACCTTGTTGCAAATTGTCTGCAGAGTGTGCCAGTGAAAGAATTTTGAAAATCGGTCAATAACTGGCGAAGATATGGACAAAAGTAGAGTGGCACGTTTATTTGGCCCACCCTCTAGAATGGCTTAACGTGCAATCTGTTGACGATGGTTGTGTGTCTGTAATCTGAAGTTTTGATAGTCTGAAGGTTCAATAGTTTGAAGATGTATGCTGCAACATTTATTTTCACTAAGTCTGAGTCTAACCCTACTCTTAGTTTAGAGGAAATGTTGAGATTGAGTCAAAATCTGCAGCAGTGTAATATTAGCGGATAGGAAAGAACTGTAAAACTTTCGGATCATTGAGCCTTCGAACTATCAAACGTTGAAGAACTTTGTACTTTGTAGTTAGGTAGTTTTGCCATAGACATTGGACAAGCGTAGATACAACGTTTTTCCATTCTACTCTATTACTCACTGTTTATACTTTAGTAGTTTTGATACGAATGTTGCGCGACTGCATCTGAACCATTTAGCTTTATTTAGTTTCTGCTGTATCTTTTTTTGCATTGAAAACTGTGGACTGTTTAAATGTAGAAGATTGCAAATGAGTACTAATATCATTTGAAGTGCTGCTAATGTTAAATGTATTGGCCTGCTATTCCAAAGGTTCGCTATTCTGAAAGTCCATTGTGCAGATATGCACCACAGTGCTAGGGTTTGGGTTAAGGTTAGAGTCAGGGTTAGGGTCAGGCTTAGGGTTAGTGGAAATTGAAGACTTTCGGAATAGCAGATCCGGATCATGGTAAATATTTGAGTATGTTGTGTGGTAAACTGCAGGGATATTGCTGAAGCCTGCTACACTGACAACTCAGAGTGGTAACCCCACAGTGTCCGTATTAATCACTTGGTGCCTTATTCAGGTCGGACAAACATAAATTATTTCAGCTAAATTAACTCCAAATTAGCAGACATTCGTTTGCGATCGAATGCTGTTGCTAAAAATTTCAGCATTTATTCAAATCTGCATTTCTGTTGAAAAAAACTTTTTTTTGCTTCTAATTAGCCAATAAGTCTACCAGTTTGTACCGGGTGTTTGGGGCAGATGTAAGGGCGACAAGAACAGTGGAACATCTGAGACAAACTTGCATCAACTTTCAGTCCGAAAAATATATGTTTGGGTGTTGGGAATGCGGCAGTTGTGAATTGCACTTTTTTAACATGTGACAGCGGCTACGTGTATACTGCTGAAGCGTGTCTTAGCCGTCGCGTTTCTGTCCGTCTGTCTGTCTGTCTGTCACATGGGTGGATCAGTCAAAAACGGTGCAAGCTAGGATCACCAAATCTTCACCGTCGGCTGCCTGGATAACTCTAGTTTCAGGAACTGTAAAGCTTTTTCATAAATTCTTAGGGGTCACCCCAAACAAGGGTGCTAAATGAGAGGAGGTAGGAAAAATTTGTGATTTTTGGCCAGTAAGTCGCTGTATTTCAGTAATGGTGTCAGATAGGGCCTAGGTTACTGTTAATCACTAATAGGAAGTCGTACACTGGCTCTTGAATGCCACCGAATTCAATGACCTTGGATGACCTTGAATGCCAAAAATAGGGTTTTATGGATTTTTTGGCGATTTTGGGCTGCAGACACATTTCAAGAGCGAATTTCTTCTAAATCAATTGAGACAGACATGGAGAAGCTGCATATGAAATTTTTTGCATTGAACGTAGGTTTCAGCTGTCCAAGTCTCGATTTTTTAGGTTCAAGGAAACCTATGCACAAGAGCATCAAAGACCGGTACCCCCGTAAAAGTCTTTGTTTTACCGTTGTTGGCCAGTCTTACGCGAAAACGGTTGCAGTTAGGCATAGGCATGCTGCCTATCACAACAAGCACTAGTGACGAGCTTTTCAGTCGTATCAACATCGATGACTTTGAAAGACCCTGAACTTCCAAAATAAGGGGTTTTTATTGATTTTTACGATCTTCGGCTGCAGCGCACACTCCAAGAATGAACTGCAACAAAATGGCCGACAGTTTGCGAACAGGAACTGCTATAGGCTTTTGCTCGTCTCGTGAGCATTAGCTGAAATTTCTTGTTAATTTTTGTTACGTCAATGCTTGATGATCTTGTTGCTTGTTGTTGCTGTTTTGGTAGTATTAGTAATAGTATTAGTGTTGTAGTAGTAGCAATTTGTTGTTGTTATTGTTATTGTTGTCCTAGCTGGTGTTGCTGATTGGGTCAATGAATGCCATAGCCCCTATGTGTTCGGAGTTGTTCCTATTGTCCTATGCATCTACTAACTTAGCTTGTCTTGCTCTCGAACTTTCATCTGCTCCAAACTTCAGGTACATTTAATCCAGTTATCTCTGTTATTATTTAGTAATATATTGATTTTAACTGCACCGTAGTGCTATAGCTTTCTTATAGTGTTTTTTTAGCATTTTTTCCAGCTATTTTACTGTTACTACTACTGCAACTTTTTTGTGTTTTTTTCCTTTTTTGTTTTTTTTCTTGATGGTGTTGTTTCTTTCTTATATTTTTTGTTGTTTGCTTTCCTTTTTTAAAATTTTTTCTTCATCTACTGTTTTTTCTTTACTTTTGATTTTTTTATTTAAGTTTTTATTTGTTTGTCTTTGTTTTTCTCCTTGTTATTTTTATCCATTTTTTGTTGTTATTTTTTTCCAGTTTGTTGTTGTCCACTGATTGCTGCTATCACACGGTTGTCTCGTGATGTGCTTATTATTACAGCAGTGAAGAAAGTTAAAGATGGCGTATAGATTTTTATGGGAAATCCATTGCAGAGCTTCACCTGCCATATGCGATCACACAGTGTTACCTGCCACCTGACAGGAGAATGTGCTTCGATTTAACTCCAGCATACAACCTAGTACTCGATTTACCTACCCCAGAGGGATGGAAGGTTGAGTTGAGGTGGGTGGTAGTTTATACTGAGATGGTTTACCTGTCTAGCGACAGTCACTTGTCTAAGCAGTAACCACTTGATAGCAACTCGACCGAGAGTTGAACGCACAACCTCTTGATTGTAAGTCCGACACAAAACCACCAGTGCTGCTGCTGCTGCTGCTGCTGCTGCTGCCGCAACAACCGTTGTCATTATAGGCAAACGTTTTGTTATTTGTTTGCCCACACTGCACTGCTGGGAATGCTCAGTTCATTATCTCCGCCAATGGAATGGATTGAACATTGGAGGAGATTATGAGATCGGTCGTTCTGTTAGTGTGTGTGTCCGTTCGTCGTTGTTTGTGCGTGTGTACATGGTGACTCGTCATCATCTCCACATGTCATACACAACCGGCAGGAACGGTGGCGCCCTCCTGTGAAAACTTCTACATTGGCGTAGATATCCACTCTTACGAGCACCTTCTAGTTTGCAATGTGTTTACTTTACTTCTATTACTACTATGTTTACTACTACTACCACAACTGTTGTTGTAGGCCAACGTTTCGTTATTTTTCGGCGTACACAGCTTTGCTGGGAATGCTGGGTTCATTTGCGATGTGCTTCCTTATCGACGCAGTCTACGCTACGATCGCCATCGCCGTGCTGATCCTGTTGGTCATAGTGCTTCACGTGAGATCTTTGGAGACGTCGTGGGGTTCCATCAGCCAGGCGCTAATCTTTCACCAGGTCCGCAAGTATCTGCTCCTGCTGGACAGCCGCAAGAACCACATCAAGTTCTGGCGACCACAGGTCGGTGTTACCACTACAGCTACAGTAGTTAATATTACTACTACAAATACTACAACAACAACTACTACTACAAAGCACCTGCTGGAAGAGAGAACTTAAGCCCTAGGGGCTTAATTTTCGCCGAGTCTGAATCCACTTCAGCTTTTTAAAATTGTGCTAAGGCAAATCAAAGAATGTAAGTTGACATCTGGTCTGAGTCCGGACTTTAGCATTCAGATGGCAGGTATCTTTAGTTAGTAACGTCGTCAGTTGCGTCGACCAAGTTAATCAACGCTGGGCCTGGTTAGTACTTGGATGGGTGACCGTCAACAGGCACGTAAACCATCTCAGTATGTAAGTAATCACCGAGGGCAACTCGGCCTGGCCATCGCTTTGTAGGTAGGTGCAGTCAGTACCAGCAAAAGCCGGAGCCTAAAGTCCAAATTCCATTACGCCGACTTTCACCGAAACTTCTCTGCGGGGAAAGTCGTGGACACAAATCATGAATGTCACGGACACAAATGGTGACAAATCATGAACCATGAAGTTTCAACGAAAGTCGCTGACACAAATCACGAAAGTCGCATATACAAACCATCTCAACATGTCGAGATGGTTGCGACAAAGTCCGCGACAAACCCGTTTGTGTCGCTTTAATGGAATTTGGTTCGTTACAATGCACGGGGAAAGTCGGCGACAAAGTCTGGAACAAGTTTTCGACAAAGTCGCGGACTTGTCGCGGACACAAATCATGAAAGTTGGCGACAAGTGTTGCGACAAGTCCGCGACTTTGTTGGGAACTTGTTCCGGACTTTGTTGCAAAGTCGGTGTAATGGAATTTGGGCTTAAACAGGCACATTATGTGATGCACTAGCCCCATTACCGTTGGTCTGGCAATACAAACTGCACTGACAGCTAAGAAAATTAAGATCGGAGCCACTTTATGTGGGTTTTATGGCTTGGGAAGGACTTCTTGACTTTGGGTTAAGGTTTCGCTCAATGAAGGGCTGAGCAAAAGTTTAAGTCAAAGAAGTGAAGTCACCCACTGACTGTATAGTTGATGCTGGATGTGTTTCTGTCAGATGTTGTTAATGGTGGCTAACCCGCGGACGTCGTGTCATCTGGTGGATTTTGTGAATGACCTCAAGAAGACCGGTTTGTACGTTGTCGGTCACATACACATTGGAACCATGGACGACTCGGCAGACACACCAGACCCTGCACAGCTCGAGTACCCCAAGTGGCTGGAACTCATCGACTACTTGAAGGTTAGACACTCGCAGATTGTGACGATATGACGCGAGGCAGATTTGCAAACTCTCGGTTTAATCTACCACATAAACTATAATTACAGAAAATGTTTTTAATGGAAACAAAGTGAGAGAGAGTGAAACAGAATACAGCAATGCATGGTTATGGCAGAGCTAGAAGTCTTAAGACAAGATGAACTAAAGAGGAGCGAATTAATGATATGCTCACCTTCATATCATGGCTCGTCGTAGCGGTTAACACACAAGTTACAATCACTGAAGTTACTCTACACTACATTTTTGCAGCAATGGCATTCGTGACGGAATGCGACATCTGATCCGCGTGTCCACAGATGGATGGCTACATATGTTGGCTGTATTTGGAGTAAGGTTACAGCTGATTATATGTCTTCGTGTAAAGGTGAAAGCCTTCGTGGAGCTGACAGTGAGCGACAGTGTCCGCGACGGAATGCGGCATCTGATCCGCGTGTCTGGATTGGGCGGCATGAAGCCCAACACCGTCTGTTTGGGCTTCTACGATGACTCGCCGCACGACGACCTCCTCCCACACTACCGATCCGCTACCAATGCTCGCAGCCGACTGCTGGCCCTGCGACATGAAGCCATCGATGATAGCCTTTCGACTTACCCGGAACTCTGCGCCAACTTTCCGGATCCCAAACAGTCCAGAGCGGTGAAGGATTTTACCGGACTGGAATACGTGGGGATGGTCTGCGATGCTCTGCGCATGAACCAGAACGTCTGTCTCTTCCGACACTTTGCTCATTTCAACAAACAGGTAATGATTATTGGCAGAACCTAACTAGAAAGTTGTTAGGTAATACATTTATTAACTTTTTGTAGTTAGTTAGGTATTTCAATTAATATATAGTAGATTAGTCGAAATTCTGTTAATAGTTTTATTAGAGTGCCTCTTCGAACACCTTGCCCTGGTTAACAAACAGGTAATGATGCACAAATGTGAACTAGAAAGTTGTTAGCTAATAGTTTGATCAATTTATTTTTGTTCAATCAATATTTACATTAAAATAAAGTAGCTTAGCTGACATTTAGTTTAGTTAGTTTTTGGCTGACCATTCTAACGGCATGCCTATGGCACAAGCTGTTGTCTGTCCGTCTGCCTGTCTTTCGTCTGTCTGTTACGTACATGTTGTAGCTAAATGATAGACCTTACCAGAAAACTGTCTAAAGAAGCAAATAGGGTTGCCCAACTGCCACTCTGTGATACTAACAACGTCTCTGTCTGGATCGGTTTGCTTGCAATTATGCAAAGAAGTTACAACCTGCATCGACTCCATGTTCGTCAAAGCATTTGCTTATTTACTGTAATCAGAAGTAGTGTGATTTGTAGGTATGATCCAGTGGCTTCATTTCAGTTAATCCTCGTGGGGTCTCAGTCTACGTAACACATAGTTTTTGCAGCGGTAACAGTGTTTCAAAGGTACGATTTACAGGGGAAGAATTTAAATCATAAATCCTCGGCGTCCGTAGACCCCTCCAGTCCTGCCCACAAATGATGCCCTTGGTATGATACAATGAGGTTACGATCTTGATATTAAGTAAGTAAATAACACAGTAAGGATCAGACAATACAATACGGTACTTTACCGTTGGCCTTTCCTAGTGACACCTGGGTTTCTTGTTTTACTTAGTTACCTAATGTCACTGCAAACAGGTGCTGTTTTCTCACAGTCGGCCTGCTTCCATCGACGTCTGGCCGGTAAACTTCTTCGCGGGATCTACGACTCGGGTGACCCAGTTTGACACAACCTGCCTGTTCTTGCTGCAGCTGTCATGCATTCTTAGGATGGTACCCGGCTGGAAACGGCACAGCGCCCTCCGCGTGTTTGCCTGTGTGCCGCTGGGGACCAGCTCTGAAGAGACGCAGGTCGATACGTTTTGCCTTTACAACAGCAACAACAATAACAACTAGTATTGCTAGGGGTGTGCGGAAAATTCTGGTGTTTGGCATTCTTAGAATCGAGCCGCATTGACCTCAAGTTTTGAAAACCAGCCGGTCATTTTTTGTGGTTTGGTCGTTGAAGAACAGAATTATCAGTATTTTTAAATGCACAGTAAAAGACCAAACGATTTTCGCAAAACTGCAAACCGTTTTTTTACACGCGAAAGCAGCTACTGCTTTCAGCGCGTCTTAGCCATCGCAATTCTGTTCGTCTGTCTCTCTGTCTGTCTGTCTGTCACACGGGTGGATCAGTCAAAAAGGGTGCAAGCTAGAATTACCAAATTTTCACCATCAGCTGCTTGGAAGACTCTAGTTTCAGGAACCGTAAAGCTTTTCCATAAATTCGAAGGGGGTCACCCCGAACTAGAGCGCTGAATGAGAGGGGGTGGGCAAAATTTGCAATTTTTGACCAATAAGTCGCTGTATCTCAGTAACGGTGCGAGATAGAGCCTAGGCTGCTATTAATCACTAATAAGAACTTGTATACTGGCTCTCGATTGGCACCGAATTCAATGACCTTGAATGACCTTGAACGCCAAAATAGGGGGTTTTATGGATTTTTTGGCGATTTCGGGCTGCGACACAAGTCTGTATCATTCACAAGGTGGCGCCACGGTACTATCGTTACCGGTATGCGATCCAGATAAAAAATTTGGTGTTTGTGTATTAACTTGGCGTGAACACCCCAATTTTCAGCTAAACTACTGAACCGGAACTGCTATAGGCTTTCGCGCATCTCGTGAGCATTAGCTAAAGTTTCTTGTTAAATATAGCTGAAGATCGAACTGAAGTCATATTTTACAAACCGCACACATTAAACTACTGCTACTGTTACTACTATGTCTACTACTATGCTGCTGCTGCTGCTATTACTTTTACAGTCATTTGATTCAAACTGTTTTTATTCCTTTAGAAGATTTGTGATTTGGCTTATTAGAAGAACATTTTCAGATAAGATGATGTTGAAAATTTTTGCTTACAATTGTCGTTTTATCTTCCAGTGGTTTTTTTTTTGTAAAAATTATGCAGTCAAGGAATGATACTGAGCAGTATCAACGAAAATCAGTTTCGGCAGTCCTTGAAAGTCTTTGAAAAGTCCTTGAATTTTACTACACAACTACGGTGGGAACCCGGTTCTTGCATTTCTGCTGTCTTCACAGTACTGTCTTGGATCACATGTTCAGGTGAAGAAACTTCGTCTGGAGGAGTATCTGTCGGCACTGCGTATCTGTGGGAAAGTCCATGTGGTGGCCTGGGAAACCGTGGAAACACCAAGACCATCGCAGAGCTTAGATGGTCCGACCCTGTCCTCTGACGTTCTACCGACAGAGGACCACGTCCACAGGATAAACACAGTGATCAAGGTACTTCAACGTTGCTGGCCCAATAGTCTGCTATCTTTAGTCATCAGATTTTTATCTCCACCAAGGTGAACGTAGTGAACATTTGAGGAGATTAAGAGATTGGTCATCCTCTCCATCATTCTGTGTTTGTGTGTACACGTACTTTGAGGTGCCATGTCTCCATAACGGTACCAGATAGACGCATGGTCGCAATGGACCACCCATAGGAAGTCGACCACTGCGAGTTGAATGGTCACGTGACTGATGACGTCACGTGACCCCAAAAGGTCAAGGTCATGACCCCGTTATCCTTAGTTGTAGTTGTAGGTGTATAGTAGTTGTAGGAGTAGTAGTAGTAGTAGTATTAGTAGTTATGTTTAAATTACTTCACTTGGCGGAGATACGCACTCTTACAAGCGCCATCTGGTTTTGGATTTTTTAGTTAAAATTTAAAATGTCTAATGTCTGATATAGTATTTAATGCCCTGGCTACTTGGACCGGACCGGCCAGGCATCAGTCACTGACATGCAGGATAAGAAGGTAAAAACAGTTTAAAACAGAATTCGGACAGACATAGCTCTGCAAATTTCAGACAGAGGAGATTTGGATGCTCTGAATTTTAATTTTGCCTCTAAATTTCCCCAAAATGGAGGTTTTATGGTTCCAAATGGACGAAGATTTTGTGGAAAGAAGGGGATTTTCTGACAATTTTCTGACATTCCAAAATTTACAGGAAGGGGACAATTGTTGATTTTCTTGAAACATTTGCCTTTTTTCCTTGTTTTTGTTAACAGTTGAAAACATTTTTACTTTGCAGATATAGACAATATATTAACACTTTTCTAGTGCATTAGAGACTTTTCTAGTTGTGCTGTGCAAATCATTCTGCCTGTTGTTGATAAAGAATATTGAAAACAGCTTTCTGTGCGGTGCATTTTTGACCATTTTTCCAGTGCTTTCAACGTTCATGTTAAGTTTGTTGATAAATAGCGTGCTTTTATACAGTTTTACATGCTACATTTTATTTTGTAATGTGATAAAATAAATATTTAAGTAGTATTTTGTAGCTCTTCGTAGTTTGCAGTTAGGACATTTTTGCCATAGACGAGTGCTCATACTTTGTCTTGCCATTCTGCTTTTGGAATGTATTTTGGATGTGATTTGATTCGTTCGAGGACCAATGTTGCGGAGGCGTTGTGGGTACTTCCGGGACGGCAGGTTTTTCCAGCACGGCGGTAGTGTTTCTGTATTTACCGCGGCCGCCATCGGACTTTACGCAACACGACGAGTATCTGCGCTGTCTGGAGCTGATGACTGATTCACTGCCCCCCACTGTGTTAGTTCACGGCCTGCATCCTGTTACTTCCACAACACTCTGACTACTACTTCTACTGCAACACAACAACTACTACTACTGCTGCTGCCTCTGCTGCTGTCTCGTTTTCGACAATCTGACTCAGAGGCACAATCTTTTAAACATAGGTCGAGTAATTTGTGGCTTGTTATTTTGAAATTTGTAAAAAAAATAACGAGTTTAAAGGATTATTTTGGAATTAATTAAAATTTCTATTGGCACATTTATAGCAAGCAAAATTTTAAAGGTGGCAAAGTAAGAACTCATTTGCTGAAGTAAGCTCTATAAATACATCAAATTGCCGCCATTAAATCTCTACTCACGTCTGACAGTTGTTTGGTGACAAACACAAAATGGTTCTGAAGAAGTTAGCAGCAGTTTTTTTAAACACAAATCGTCGAAACAGTTTCCATTTTATTTTGTTGCCCAAAGTCGACTTTTGCTACCCTGTTTTTCCAACAATCAAATACATTCCATTAGTATAAATTTTTTGTCGTTATGTTGGATGTCCTGTGTAATGAATATCTGCAAAATGCGTCTTCCATTGCCGAATAAATGTTTCATCTGCCAGCGATGTAGTATGCTGTTAATTACCAGTTGTGAATTCATTAATCTAAGCTATGATCATTGCACAGGTCTACGTTTTTCTGATAGTCTGAAGCTGCTTTTGCTGCATTTGTTGGCAAATTAGTCTTTAGGCTTAATTACTTTTATTCGTGGTTGCTAATGAAAGTAGGATGGCTTTAACTTTTTATGTGGTTGTCATAATAGGCCGCATTACAGATATTGCCCGTCTGTCTGTCTGTCAGTATGTACTGTATGGACCCTTTTTTAGGGACAACCGGACGCATAGGAATTTTATAACCCTTGTTATTTTGCTGCACTGTTATTGCACATATTTGTGTGATCATGGTTGCTTGTGTCTAATTAGGTTGCATTATTTGTCGGAAATATCTTAACGCATAGTATATGTGTCTGTTTTTTCTCTCTTGTATTTTTGATATCATGTTACAGGGTAATTCATAAACTCGTAACATAACGTATCTTGCCCCATACTCAGCATCACCTCTTGCAGCTCTGCGACCTTTGGGTCGGTGCTCATCTCCGTTTCTGAGACCCTGAGCCGGCAGTGAGTGCAAACACAACTCAGCTATATGGGCGGTATTCCACACCTGTTCCATATACTGCCGTTACGTTCCTGGCAATGAGGCCGGTACCAAATTATACTGCTTGGTGAACAGAGGCATGTGTGTGAACAACTTGCCCAAGGTCGTTACCCGGCAGTGCACCAGGTTGGAATCGAACCTGCAACCTCAGGGTTACAAGTTCGACCTGCTACCACTACACTAGCAAGCCACACTTACTAAAACCTGCTAACAAATATTTTTTTTAAATTTCAGCAGTGGAAACCTGCACAGATATCTTGTTATGTTGTGAGTAACTATACATATAAACTGTGAATGTTTTTCTTGCGTATGCAATGTTATCAATAATGTCTGAAACTTGCTTGAGGCTCAACCAGAGGTGTCATTTAGGGGGAGGGGCTGGGGTTCCTTAGACCCCAAGGATTTGTGATTTCAATTCTTTTCTCGAGTTAGTCCTGTGTACTGTAAACAACTGATGACAAACTTGTGATCTCCGAGTAACCTTTTCTGCGTAAACTGCACGAAATTTGTTCAGTTGATTCACAGGAAAATCATTAAAATTGTTGCCACCAGATGTCATATATATTTTAAGGCTGAAATGCACCAAATTCGATTTCACCTGAGGCTCCGCCACAGACCCCGCTGGAGGAGCTTACAGCGCTCCCCCAGATCCCCTAGCTGGATTTAAGGGGTCTACTTTTAAGGGTAGGGGTGGAGAGGGGAAGAG
>Ga0209671_1005614_pt1 | contig 12726 bp, 6 predicted proteins | sample WorMetHERISLAND2_2_FD_187401 | JGI IMG/M metagenome (GOLD analysis project Ga0209671, IMG submission 187401) | Marine gutless worms symbiont microbial communities from Max Planck institute for Marine Microbiology, Germany - Olavius geniculatus... | ecosystem: Host-associated > Annelida >... | reverse complement strand
GTGTATTATTAGTCAGCATGCGGCGGGCCTTTGCACGAGGGTACATATTTTATTGCACGTTACCGTAACGTCGGAGAGCTATTTTATGGACGAGAACTGAAGTCAAACTTACTCGCCGAATGTAAATAAGAACCGTTGGTCATCAGGGACAACTCGGTGCGTGCAGTGCACGAAATGCCATAACACGACACGACGTTTCACTATAGGCCTATGAAATCAAACGACCTTGGCTATCGCCGATGTCTGTTGAATGCATGACATAAACGGCCATTGTGCTCGCTAAAAGCATACCAAACAAATGCAACTTACTAATGGTGCATATATGTCAAGCCCACGAATGTCAAAATTAAGAGATCTACTAAAATAAAAAGCAATATGTTTCTCTCATTTGATTTTATATTCAAGTAAGCCAACTTAATAACACCGAAGTTACGTCAGATACGTATTTAATGGTAATGATAATTATTGTTTCACGCACAAAAAAACGAAAACTCATCTATGTGTAATTTTGTGTATGGGTGCACTTGATTTAACCACGTATTTTGTGGAGTAAAACTCGCATTTTTACATATTTTTATTTCTGAAAAATATTTTCGTAGGCCTCTACGAAAACTTTATTCGTAATTGTAAAATGTTATTTTCGAAAGTTACTTGCAAAAAAGTCTGCACAAGTAACGTTGAAGTAGAAAATAACATTTATAGCTGTTTTGCATGACATCATTGTATGCACGCTGTATTTTCTTATAAATTTGCTGAATTATAAATTATACAAGCTGTATAATAAAGCTTTCAAAATCGTCACGCTTATTAGTAACTAGGTATGTACAGGCATAGACTACAGAAAAACGTTACACGCGGGCCAGATAAAAACAGAAATGTAGAACTAAAAAACAAATATTTAAACAAAAACATTTATACAGTTACAAATAACACGTAGGCTACTGCGTTTATACGTATTTTTGCAACCAGGGAGAGTCCGGGGTAAATTTGAATGACACTGTTAGATTGGCCATCCCCAAAAACCTTACCGTAGAACCAAAAATTACGACTCTATCTTATACACAGTCAAAGTTATGACCGTTTAAAGAATTGTTTAATTTTCCCCATGAGCGCCGGCAATTGTATTCTTTGGAATTTCTTGAATAAATACGTTAAATATTAATTTCAAATTTTTAACCGCGCGAGACTGCGTCGTTTGAGCCATCGCGCGCAAAAATCCGTCGAGGGGTCTGACCTGTAGGTGAGTTTCTTTTTTGTGCGTATCCAAAAACTGTTGGTTTTTATGTCCATACCAAGGCGCATTGTGACTTTTGCGTATATATAAATTGCGCCATATAAATAATCTCATTGAACTGAACTGAACTGAACTGAACATTTGCAGAAATATGCAAATCACAGTTTTTTGTCGCATTTCCATGCACCCCACGAGGATCGACTGAGTACAATATAGTTCACCGTCCTACAACGCGTGTATAATGTACAGCAGTAGCTGATTGGTGGGTGCGTAAATGGATGAAGTGAGGTGTCAAATAAGTCGTCATGACATTGTGAGTGGCTCGCTGAAGTCATCACGCTGGGCCATTGACAGCGTCGAGCTGGCGCGCATTATTGTCACTATACGTCTTCATCGCGGCCAGGGCGAATACTTGGTCTATATAGCACGCTGCAGTCATCGAGGATTAAACCCAGTAATTGGCCGGCTTTACAAGCACTACAGAACACTTGTCTGCAATGTCTGCAGGCGTGCCGTCAGTCACTGCCGCACTGACGTCTGTCATGAGTCCATACACTGCAGTCATGGTCGATCACGAATGACTGCTGAAGACTGTGGGAATCAGAGGCACTTTGCGCGCGCTGGATAACCTATGTGCTTCAGCTCAATTAAAATCGCTTTTGCATCAAGGTGTACGATTGCGACCATTAATACTTGCAAGCCTTGTTGAAATGATAAAAACAGTAAAACAGAAAGTCAGTAAAGCGTACACTTAGGCTACCTATAGGCCTAGTAAAAAATCAGGAAATAACAGATAGTCCTGGTCCATATTCTGTAGCGTTATAAGTTTAATACTTGCCTAATACTCGAAAAAGTTGTTTGCCATTGCACACAATGAGTTTATCTAATAAATGTACTTTTTACTTATGTTTTCTGCGCATTACCGGCTTTTTCATTTCCGGCGTCGATACGTTATATAAATTGACGTTTTACTTACTTACTTACTTACTACATTATACATTGGTCGATGAGTTTTTTACAAATCAAAAAAATCGTGCATGCAACTATAAAGTTCGTAGGCCTACTTTTTGGAAAATAGCTTCAAGAGATTCAAAAAAAATTTGTTAGAGCGGGGGGAGAAATTGGCGTCAAATAAGAGTATGCATAAATGTGTATAAATCAAAAGTGACCAAATTGTGACTAAACTGACTTAAACAAGAATTTCTCACTCAACTTTTGTTTGTTATGTGCTATTGTCCGGCAAACGATTGACCCATTTGACTGATAACTGAGATGTGCCTGCACTTTGCAGCTAACTGCTGAATCAGGCCTGAACAACGACCCTAATCTTACAGTAAACGGTCGCAAAGCAGCCTGTGCCTTCAGAATGCGATGCTGTTAGGCTATTGTTTTAATTTGCGATGTATTTCGCATTTTTATCGCTAAACAACACTGCGGTTGCTCTTGTTAAAGGGTTAATGGACTTATTTGCTCTGTACGATGGCTATTAGCTGATGACGTTAAGTCGACTTCAGTTTTGTGCCATACAGCACTGCACCTATTCATGCATGCATCGTCTTAGGTCGATCTCCCATTGCAGAGATCTTGATAAGAACGGGTATAGATAATCCGAAGGGCGTCTATTCGTGTACAGGTCGCAGAGTGCGTGCAGTCATTTCTATACTCGTGGCATAGAAGGCGTGTATAGCAACCGCTTAATCCGTCGTCGGTCACACTCACCTCTCTCGCTTGGTTGCACGCTATGTGTTACAATGTCACCCAGTCGCCAGTTGATTGGCGTGCGGTCAACTCTCTACGCTGAAATGGATGAAGCACTCAACACGTGGGCTGAACAAGGTCGCCCCACTACAGTCAGCGTGGGGTCAGCCTGGTCATAAATTCTGGGGGAAAACAGTTTTCGACGATTTCCATCATGCGTATCGAAAATCGTTTATCCCGTTCGTCAGATATGCATAGGCCTAGGCTATAACCTAACTGGAAGCACGGCGTATTTTCTGCCCATGCTCATAAAAAAGCGAAAACAAGAACAAGCTGTTACGCTGACTTCTTACTTTTGTAAGAAATAAAAAAAATATGACTAAAAAATATAACGGTAATGAATGATGAATCCACTCCATGACAGAAAACAAAAAAAAATATTAAGTTGTCGATCGCATTTTACGCCAGCTTCGGTAGCTTATTAAAAGCTATTAAAAGATGTCAAAACAATCCTTGTCAGACAGTACTAATGTGACCAGCGCATTAGAGGTTAATTTAACGATATGCGCTATATAAATTCGCATTGTACTTACTTACTTACTTACTAACAAGAAACCCAGCTATCGCTATGATAGCCGACCGTACTGGTTAACAGTGACCTTCAAGGTCATCCAATGTCGATGATTGTCATTATATCTGAAAGGGCGTATGCCACTTACTATTAGTAATTAATAGTAACCTTGGGCCCATCTCTTATCGTTTCCGAGATATAGCCAGTTTTCCGTTGAGAAACGCACATTTTTTCCTACCCCTCTTCCATTCAACTCCAAATTTGAAAATGTTCTTTTTTCACTAGATCGCTGAAATTTTGTGTGCCTAGGTTTATGACATAGAGCTAATTATGTGTAAAAAAATTTTCTCTTACGATTTATCGTTTAGCCACACGACGACGGACAACAACCTTATTCTAAGCTCGACCGTTACTTTAGTGAGGTCGGCTAAAAGCATAGCAACAGCTTGTATTGTCATCTAAAATGTCTAAGATGTTTATGAAGCCTTGAATTGGATCAGATCACGGACGGCGTTTCGACGACGTGGTGTATAGCCTGCCGGTGTAGATTATTACCGTTCAAACTTTTTGACTAAAAAGCAGAAGTCTTGAATTTGAATGCGGCGTCAAGAGATTCATACTTTCATAAGTGAGTGAGCGGTGGGAGCCAGTTGAAAGGATGTCAAAAGCTGGATTTTTAAAAATTTTAAGCCAATGTCTTTTGTAAATTATTTCGATTAAATCTCCACACGTACATCTTTTCTCTTGCAAATAAGCCTATACAAACATAAGCTGTTGTATAAAACATAAGCTTATATCTCAGTCTGACCATGGGCGATGCCGTAAAAAATACTGATTCAGGATATTTGCATTCGGTTTAAAAAATTAAAATAGAAGGCACACGCATTTTATTTTTTAGTGAAGTTTAAACAGCAATAATGCACTGGCATCTCACACTCAAACTTCGATCACGTGTTCCCCGTAGTTTACGTATTGAGCCAGCAACGTCCTGATCTGAGTAGGCCTGCGATGAATATGATGAGAACTGAAGTTGAATGTGTAATGTTGGTCGCGCCCTCCGTAACCACGACATCATTCACGTCACGGGCATTTCATTCATATAATTCAACTGATAACGATTAGAATAAGGCGACGATTAACCCCCAATTCCTTTGCACGACGACGACGAACGACGAATTCGACGTCAAATTAGATATCCACACGCCTTGCATTCATTAGTGCTTCATCATCAGTGTCTCCTTCAGTGAACTGATGACAATAACGATACAGATACAAATGAATAACAGACAATATTTGTCACGTAGGCTAAAGAAATCAGCTTTAAACAGAAAGTAAACCCCTAAACATTGTACAATAGAAATGTCAAATTTGGACGAATCTATATAAAATTTTAAATGCTGAATTAGTCAGTAAATTTTGTTAAAAAATACTGTTTTCTAGCGAAGATATGAACTGTTAAATATCGATAACAAAATATTTTCGTTACCAATATGGCGTTACACAAGTAAGCCTTTCTGTTATTGTTCATTTGCGTATAGCTTTAACAAACAACATTTAATTTCGGCAAAATTTTGTATTAACAATGCCTCATCTACTAGCAATCAAAATACCAAATTTTAGTTAAATCTGCCAACGCAAACAATAGTTACAGCGGTTTTTGCGAGGTCAATCCAAAACGTATGTGTCCAGTTAAGCAACCACACGAATAGTTTTTAAAAATCTTGAACAGTGTCTACGGTTTGCTGGGAAATTTTGCTAAACATTTTTAGCACCAGACCTTTTCTGCTGTCTTAACAGTTTAATTAAAACACAATTGTTTGCACGGCAAAAATACCATTTTGATGTTGTTTACGTTGATTGCGTCAACAAACGTCACTTCCGATCGAGCGACTGCAGCACATGCCCGTAATGCCATAGGCCTATTGGTAACGGAGACATTTTGTTAACGATATTCAACCATTAATAACTCCGCTAAAAATAATATGTTTTAACGAAATTTGGTGATCACTTCAGCAATTTATTGGAAATTAAGTGCACAAAATGTTATCTAAATTTGTTCAGATTTGACATTTTATTGTGCGATGTCTAGGGGTTTACTTTTTTCGGACAGCTGTCGAAAAATATCGAATAGTGTTCGGTGTTAAACTACAAAGTGAACAAATGGAACAACCAAAAAATTAACATACGAATTTAGAAATCTGACATTTATGTCATTTGTTAAAACTTTATTATACAATGGTAACGAAACATTTAAAAAAAATTAAAAAAACATACAAAAAACTAAAAGTGTTCACGTCTTGTGCAAAAATGCGTGTGGTTCTTATTTTATGTTTTCTTGTCTCTGGTTTTCGAGCTGCTATAAAAACATCAGAAAGTTGACATGCTGGCAATATTTGGCTTTCAGTTTTAAGTTTGATAACTTTTCAATGCATAAAAAAATCGCGTGTTAGTAAAAAACCTTAACAAATCATCACATGCGTGTTTCCGCTGTGCTTTGAAGTAAGTTGAGGACTTGAGATTCAGATACATGTAAGTCAAAATAACGACTTGGTGTAGACAACGTTTGATAAAACAGACATTACAAGACTGCTCAGTGCTGTGCGTGATTCGGTAATGTGACAGTTAGTCGAACAGTGCAATATGCGGGATGACACGCAGAGATGGCACGTACAATATTGGCCGATATTCTCGGCTGGCTGGCGTCAGCAGGACGTAACACCGTGTGCTATGCCCAGGCCAGACCCCCGGACAGACACCTTGCGCCTTGTCGGCTTGATGGTTACCGTCAGTCCAACAGTCCATCCACGTCGACGACGACGATGACGATGACGATGAGTGACCAGTCGACTGTGAAACTAATCAGGCGTGAACCATGACACGCCGCCAGCTTGCCAGTGCCACGCATGCGCAATGCGACTAATTACCGTCACGTGACTGATGTGAGCGAAGATTTCACGCGACTGACTACCGACAAATATAGCGAGCGAGCGAGCGGACGACATAGGCTAACGTAACGAGCCCACAAGGTGACGTCATCGTGGGACCGTTAGTTACGTAGCCAGCCACTGAAATAATATGACGTCATCATCATCAGTCGCCAGTCTCCAGTCTATCACAGTGCTTCGCTCACGCTATCTATATCTGTTTTTCTCAACAGTGTTATGCGGCCTTTCTCAAAGCTACGTTACGGGTCTTGCGCGTCCGTATGTCTATCTGTCCCTCCCGTACTGACTTCCAACTGACAAACAAAACGCGTAAAAAACTCAAAATTGGTGTGAACGTTCTCCACTGCAAGACTGACCAGTATGCTAATTTTTAGTTTAAATAGACCAGCTGAGCACAAATCAGTAAAAGATAAAGATATAAGTCGTCAATTTGTATAGCGCATCGTCGCGAACACGCCTCTAATGCGCTTTCGTCACTAACCAGAGCCGCCGACCGCACAGCCACCGCGTGCAGCCTGCAGACACAGGCTGGCGCAGCGACCGGCTAGGCAGCCCCAGTTAGCTGTACTAAGGTCCTCACCTTCAGTAACTCATATAATGGGTTACTACTTATTTAACCGACCCCGGAGGGATGGCAGGCTGAGTTGGCTTTGTTGGTTGAAAGTGGTCAAACGGCCATCCATCAGTCTAGCGCAGAATAGGGAAAGTTCGCCGGCCAGCACCGACGTTCTAACCACTATGCTACGCCACCAACAGTAAATCGTAAGTTTGTATTATACAGCCTTAACTACATACGTTCAAAAACTAGAACAACGCATAGACTATAATTCTATAAAGAAAACGTTGGCTTTGATTACGTAAAAACTGAAAGCAGACGGCTTGTCGGCAAGTCGTCAAAATAGTAGCATTGGACGAGTAGAAGAGCTTGGGACTGCCGAGACTGTCACGAGAGAACGTCAACAGCTCGGAGTGTGAGCCGGCGTCTTTGGACGAGTGCTTGAGGCAGCTGTTGTGTGAGGACGTCTTGCTCATCTTCACTGAGTAGGCCTAAGTGATTACGATTGATTCAGTTCTCAAAGAGAACTTGACTGCTTTCATGAGGACAAAAATGACAACCCTCTTGCGCTTTTGTGTTTGATGTAATCGATGTAATTATGACACGCTACATCGAACAATTAATGCACGAAAACATTTAATTAAATAATTAAAGGTACGCAACGTTTTCGGCCAATTAAGTGGAAAAGTTCAAACATCAAAAGTTCGCTGAATGATTTGTCCAAAGCCAAGACGTTTTTTGTAGGCGCGGTGTAATCATTAAAATGACAGGTCAACAGTATAGTGTGCTGGCGTTGACCGTGTTATTATCAATCTCGAATGTGTCCGCTGCTCGTTGTCATACATGGAACTAATGAGAAGCCACGTCCGTGTATGGTCAACACTGACACTGTACGCGCATTCAATAGGTTAAGGCGATTACTCAGTCAGTCTGGTGAGCATCGTTTTGTTCTGTATGGACAGAATGTGTTCGCCGAAGCATGTCGGATCGTCTTGTTATCTGCAGCTCGGTGAAGCATGTCGACTCGATGACTGACGTCTTGACGTACGACGTACGCGATGATAAAGTAAGTAGGCCTTAATAAGTATCAGGTTGAGGGGTGAACAGAGCGACGAACGACGGTCGAAACGACTTCATCATCTTTCTGTAGTTCACGCCCGTTATTCAATGACTCAATCTGCACTGCCGGTCAAGTCCATACAGCATCCGATTGTCCGACATCGTATGATTTCCTTCTACGTTTTCCAATCATCGTTGGCGGTTCGTCGTGGCCAGGACGACTCTGTAATTATTACAAGAAAAATAAAACGGTAAAGTTTGCGATCTTAACCATGCAGATTCTACAAGCACTTTAATTACAACCTTAGAAGTAATGGCAGCTGTTTGGCATTATCGCAGCGCATTATGCGGCCATCCATATCGACATAATACCCACGCCAGCGAACATCAGTTGACATAGGCCTACCACCACGCCGATCAGCCACACTTAGCCCGCCCGCAAGCCACTATACTCGTGTTCCATCTCGCTGTGTGTAGGAGGCTGAGTTGACGTCGCCTGGGTAGTGAGCTGTGACTTACACCACAGTGGCACAGTCCTAATAATTAGGTCGCCCAGAACGGTAGTTCCTGGAAGGCCTTATGTTTCACTGTAGTTCTACTTTTTTTTTCAACGCGAGATCTCCGAGATCCCGCGGCCGATCGCAGTAAAATTTTGCCACACGATCGGAAGCGTGCTCAATTTAAATTTATAATCCAAGTAAAAAATGGAAACTTGTCTCCAAAAAATGGGAACCAAAAACATGCTAAATTTAACGCGTTTTGCGACGACTTCAGACTTTGACCGCAAATACCTCCGGAATTTATAGAGATATCCAAAACCGGAAAACTCAGTGATTGACAGCGATTCCGATCTCGCGTTCGGCGAAAAAAAGTCCGGTGAACTTCGGAGATGTAGAGGTGCAATCATACCCACTCTAATCGACTTTTTCGGAAGAGCATAGGCCTATTTCGGACCCCTGCATAAGCGGATGCTTCGCCCTGAAATTTTTACACGCGCTAGAAAATGACTATAAGTCTTCCTAGCGCATACCCCACCGGGAACGGGGGTCCTCCAACAATTTTTTTACAAAGGGGTTAAAAATTGACTTAAAATTTAGCGTATCTGCGCTTATAACTTTGGCGGTAAAGGGCGTACACTAACAAAACTTTGCCACTTGACGTGCCGCTAAATAGAGGTGATAATGTCAGCACAATTTAGGGGGCACCGCCCCATAAAATTTGGGAGGGCAAAAAACGCGCAAAAATCGGCGTAACTTCGGTCAACCTCAGAATTTGACCGCAAATATCTCTGGAAAAGATGGAGATATCGATAAGCGGTAAAAGGCATTATCAACTACGTTTCCTCTTGCGTCCAGCAAAAATAGGCTATTTGGTAAACTTTGGTCCACTAACAACGACGGTTAAGGCTCGGATGTTGACCCACAGTCTCCACTCTCCACCCTAAGTCGACAATGCGAGTTCGGGCCACATGACTATGCCAGAAAAGGAATTTCAACCCTCTAAACTTTTAGTCTAATAGGACGTAAGGCACCGGGCGGCCTCACTTTGGGCTCTGCCCTAAATTATAGTTTTTATCTAGGACTGTACATAGCTTACCGGTATGCTAGCAATTTGCTCAAGTTTGCTTAAAAATAACAGACTGAAAGTCACGAGTCCGGCATCTACTCAACCGTAGATCTATAGCAGGGCCACCTGGAATTTCCGGAAATTTGGCTTTTCCCAAATTCCCGCGGAACTTCCATGGAATTTTGCGAATATACAATTTTTTGTATTTTTTACGCATTTCAGCCACGAAACCGTCTAAGTTATCATTTTCAGGTGCAGAAATGTACCGATTACTGTTAGCGATGGTCCATAATAGACGATACTGTACAATCGATGCATGATAATGTTGTTATATTGATGAATAATTCTACAGCGACATGTTGCGAAAAAAACTGAACCATGCCGCAAATTCCGCAGTCACTTCGATGCACATAGCCTAGCTGGTCTGGGTAAGGCTAAAATTTAGGGATATGTTGCCATACGTAGTCGATGGTAGAATTTTGAGAAGCGAAGACTCTAATCATGTTGGACTATGGCAGGCGAAATCAACATTCAGAAATAGTGATATCGCTAATTCGAATTTGTGATATCACCAATTCGAATTAGCGAAAAGTTGATTCCGCTTGCCATAGGACTTGCCGGTCGTACGACGGTACGGCGTTTACTTTTTTCCGATGACAAAGGCCAAACAAACAAGTCCATTTGGTATATGTCGGCAATTCGATGGAACTAGAAATTAAGTTCCGCATGCTAATTCATTTTCGATACACGCAAATGTGGGTTAGCATTTCCGGGTTTCGTTTATTTTCGGTACAGTAATGTTGCAAACACGTAAAAGACGTGCTGCGTTAAGAGACAGTAGAGAAGAGGATAGACATGATCAGCTAAGTGATGTTGACATGGAGTTGGAAACGTTTACAAAGCTGTTTAAGTCTCGATCCTCCGTTCAAGAGCAGACATCTCCGCGCATGGAGCAGACGCAAGTGATCGTAAACTCCGGAGCTCATCTAATCAAAAAAACTTCAAGCCACAAAAAGAAGAAGCGAAAATTTGACTTAGTTGCTAACGACAGTAATAAAATTGACGGTAAAAGTTACGATTCTGTGGATACAAATCCTCGCATTCTTACTTCGGCAAAGAAAGCAAAGAAAATGAAGTCCAGTAGTGACTCAGTTGTTCAATCGACTGGGAATGTACAGCACACAAAAAGTAAGAAACCGTGTAGTGCTGCTGTAAAAAATTCTGGAAGAAAAAGGAAGAAACAAAAGATGGATCCTGATGGCAGTAAGCTCAAATCTGATGTTCTAAGCTTGGAAAGTGAATCTGATTCTGTAGCTGAGAAAAATGCAAATGCCTCGGATTCAGCAGAAATGCCATCATCAAGTTTATCACATGATTTGGAATGTATTGAAGATTCCATTGACGATGACTATGTAAGTGAATTTAAGGAACTTGAAGTGTTGATTTAAGAGCATTCACTGCATTGTGTTTCTATTCCTAACAATGTTGTATATTTTGGCAAGCCAAATTGACATTAAACAATTTTGGACGAATTTTTTACGATTTTTTCTAGGGTCGTTGATCCACACCAACGCCAGTGGGGTTCGCGGTGGAGCCCCGGCAACTGAGACATTTTTGCGGATTTTTAGCTTAGACCTACCGGTAATTTGAGCCTGGTGAAAACAATACTTTTTGTCACTTCGATGTAGTGTCAGTAGGCCTAATTTGTTTAAATTATTCTGTACTGACCACTACTGCCATACAAATCTATGTATATTAGACAGAAAAATAAAAATGCGTGAGATAAAACTGTGATGGACAGTAAAGCGCGAGTTGGCTGAAATGCGTGAGACTCGTGCTCGAGATGCACGCGTGAGGCTTGGCAGGGCTGCTGTTGTCTTTGGAAATTTTATACAGTGAAATAAGACAGATTAAAATAATTTAAAAGGAAAGTTCTGTGAGATTTGTTCGCAATTTTATGAGTGTAAGTAAAAACTGAAACAATTTACAAATTTATACTTATGCACACGTTGCGCACGCTGATGACACGCATCTGGTAACGGAGGAAATTTGACTTCCGGTATGACCGCTACATATGCCATCTTGCGAATGGCGATTGCAGCCGCAACCCAACACAACGTTTATTGGTATTGTTTTGCGCAGTGTTTTATTTAGTTTTATAGTTTCTATGCAGAATGTTTCATGTGTTCAATTTTGCAAAGAAATAAGTTGTGATAATTGATCAAATTGTAGATAACATTAAAGTAAAGCTATCAAATTAATGCATTAACTTAATGTGTTAAATAAATTATGTATATTAAAAAAATTAATGTGCATTAAAAAATGCACATATGCAAATTTACTAAACTCTAGAAGCAGGAGTTCCAATATTCCATTAAACTGCAGTTTTTTGATGACCAATTAATATTCAAGTAATTAAAAATTGTTTCGTTGTCATTCTGTTACTACTGTCATGGTCCTGCACCACAGCCACGGGTTCATTGGTCACCATTCCAGTCACTTTTTCGATGTAGTCTACTTCAATATTAGCAGTATAATGGTGCAATAATTTTTGCATTAACACATGCGTAAAAAACTTAATGCATGTGTTAACGTCGTTAAAAAAATTGATGCCTTTACATCTTACATTAAAGTTATATGTCTGTGAATCATTTTTGTGCCATGATGCGTCAAGACTTTTGTCTATAATTTAGTTACTGGGTACTGGTAAAATAGTCTACTTCTTGCAGTGCTCTGCCAGTAATTACTCTGTGTTAACATATTCTGCATTGACATATGCATTTCGTGCATTCAAATATAATATAGATATTTCACCTCAGATTACCTGTGACCACTGACCATCTTGAATTTGTGGTTGCGAAAGTGGATTGACAAAGAGTTGTGAGGGCACAGTATGGTACTTTTGTGTGTTTATATAGGATTTCAGAAATTATGTATGGAAATATTGCTATTTGCTGTGCATTTTTTATTATTCTAATTTAAAATATATGTTTTTTTGTTTGTTGTAGGCTGCAATACGAAATGGTTTGTATATCAGTCAGTGTAATTGGAGAACTGAATCTTATTGATTGATTGAATGTTTCATAGAGTACTTTAT
>Ga0209671_1005612_pt1 | contig 12727 bp, 9 predicted proteins | sample WorMetHERISLAND2_2_FD_187401 | JGI IMG/M metagenome (GOLD analysis project Ga0209671, IMG submission 187401) | Marine gutless worms symbiont microbial communities from Max Planck institute for Marine Microbiology, Germany - Olavius geniculatus... | ecosystem: Host-associated > Annelida >... | reverse complement strand
TTCTTCAGCTACATCTGGTAAAAATTTCGTGTAAATTGATCATCATTTGAGTGAATTATGAAAGAAATAAAAAGGGTGCCCGTTTTTTTGAAACACAGTGTATTAACAAATAGCTTGAAGTTGGATCGAAGCAGATATAAATTTCACAACATACATTTCTGTGTAGGCCTAACTATTGCATTTTTACTCGTTACTGTGTGTACTATTTGCTCAAATCAAACATGTTGATTGATTAGTTTGTTTTTAGTTGATTTATTGATTGAACTAATCGCCTTTCGTGTTTGTCTAACTTCGGCTAATGATGCTGTAGCTCATTTATCATATTATGCAGCTATAGAAATTGACTCCGTTGACAGACAACTGGAACTAAGCTGTAGAACTAACATAGGTCCACTATCAGCAGCCCAATCAACCTCGTTATGGTTTTCACTTTCTACACCATTCTTATAATTACCAAGTAAGCTATTGCTCATTTTTCGTCTAGAAAAGAAGCAAAGCAGCCGTCGCGGTCCATTGTGTATAGCCCTTGTACTTCATTTTATGGACGTCGGTCTGTAGTAGGCTATATTAGTTGTCCGAGTGGACCGCTGCTCTTCAAGCAAATAAACAAACGTTTATGTAAGATGAAAAGACTTTCAACGTTTGAGACTAATTGCTCAAGGTTAACAGCTTGCTCGAAGTAGACAGTCATATCCAGTACACTTTGAACTAGAAAAGCACTCGGAGAGCGCAGACCTCCGCCAAGCCCAAAATTGAATCACTTGTAGTTTTTTCGATTACCGACATTCCCTGAAAATTTCAGAAAGATCCTTCTATAACTTTTTGTTATCTTACTAACACAGAGACAGACAAACTCTGGCAAAAACAAAACCTCCTTGGCGGAGGTAATAATAGTCGCTACCAGTGAAACACTGAATACCGGCATGACAAAATATTAATAGCCATCAGCACGTTCACAACTTCGAGGCGACAAACTGTCGTGAGCTATCGCGCTCTGACTGCTTGTTCTCAGCTGCCGATTCGCTCCTTACTTTTCTTGCAACGTGGGTGTCCGGATTTTCAAACTCAATCAGCTGAGACTTTAAGACTGGCGGATCATCCTCTTGATTACTTGCTGGGAGTCAGAAACGCCGATTGACTGCGGAGTAGGCCTATAGGCCTAGAGACAAAAACTATACCGAAACTGCTAGTGTAAGCTAACGGTAACTTTTAGTTGTTACGGATTACCAAACTGTTAAGGATATAGGCCTAGTGGTTTGCGGTCCGAAATCGAACAGAAATTTGTAGTGTTTGCACATCTCTGTTTCTTGGCAGGCGCGAAGAAGACAGAACACGGCTAATGTCGCACGTCTACGCATAACGACGCCGCGATGGGTTCCCATGTCATCAATTCAGTTATGAATGTCTGAAAAATGAAGTACACAAACTTAAAAACGGTTTCATGCCGGCGTATGCAAAACATTTGTTTGCCAGTGTTTGACCTGTTGTGCGCATTATGCATGTGTTGTATCAAATCCTAGGTAGTCTGGTTAGCACAACAGAAATGCATCTGTATGGAATAACACATTCAGACAAATTCTTTAATCGCTGTTGGATAAAAAGGCTTCTGGCTGGCGCTGAAGAGCAAAGATGCGACAGTGTCCAGTTTGCAGCCTTGCAGAGAAAAAGTCGGAGTCGATATGTTACGTATGCGAGTTTGCCGAAACATCTCATCAATGCGGCGACGGATCTCACTGCAAAAGTGCCAGATCTCTTTTCCAGTGGGATCCAGCTAAATTTTTGTCAGTCGTAAAATATATACGTTTTAACACGGTCCGGAGTTAATGTTTCATTAATTTTATATAATGTCTCTGATGAAAAGTAGGCCCTATACTTATTCCACCAAAACCCTGAAAAAAGGATTTAGTCAATACGTCAATTAAAAAGTTGATGACGTTTTTCATTCGATGCTTACAAACGTTTTTTTTTTGATTTCCGCCCTAATGTTTATTGCATCATTTACGCTACACTGACTGTTGATGGCGCATGTAGCAAGCGAGATTATCAGCAGTAGCAGCAGCGGCGGCAGCACACGTCGCGGCGTTGTTTATGACGTAGACAAATACGCCACGCCACCACGGTTATTGCACAACGCGCCCGCCGCTGCAGATCATAATATTGCGATGCCGTACCGTGACATCAGCACATGCAGGTTAATGTTACGTATATCTCTATTCAGCCACCCAGGCAGAAAACAGAGCATCGGAGAAAAATAATAACAGCAATTATAAACAAAAAAGCAAACACACGCATGAGTTAGGTCTATACTTGTGACATGCATGGCTTGTGATGCAAAATGGTTTTCAACGTGTCTTATAATAATGCCTTTATTACACTTTGTTCCCCCCCCACAAAAAACATCCCAGACATTTTTAATAATAACTTAAAGAAAAGTATGAGATTTTAATAATTTTTGTGAGAATATTTTTGACACAACTTGCCATCAAATAATTTTTTAGTTTTTCACTTCACTGAGCGTCTGTTACTGCACTACCTGCAAAAAACGGAACAAACGAAATAGCCTCAATACATCCGTTTGTTGTGAGATGTGAGATGTGATGGGATCTACCTATCATGATAGCTTTATTGAAAATCGAGTAAGTGTACCAGTGAAAATAAATTGTGTTTGCTACCGAACTATTTTGGTGAATAAAGGTTGACATGTTAGCTTGCTTTATTATTGTAGATAACTTTTTGTTTGGTTCGTTGAGGCGCCTACACGTAAGAATATACGTGCCACCTAAACTGAAAGTTAAAACGTCAACTTTTGAAAGAAAATTCTATAGTCGCAGGTTTTGTCATCGTTCTCTGCACTCAGGTCGAGGCGTGACGTGAATCCAATATTAATGTTTTGTTGTTTGCGCTCGCGTTTTGTTGGACTGGAACTGCCAAACTGAAGCACTTAGGGACGGATCCATGGTGGGGAAGGGCGATGGGGCGATTGCCCCCTCGTAACCTCGTAACGGTTTCAGCTCTCCGCAAAGAGAAAACATGACTGTGAACATCTGCGTGAAAACGGTTAACATATGACCTTGCACGTAACATTCATCGCAATATTCAAGTCACCGCAACAAATGATTCGGCAAAACAGCAAAAGCGTTTCCTAACTGAATTTCTAATTGTCTGTCCAATTGGACAGAGTATAAAATCACCTGAGTGTCCGTGCGTGCGTGCGTGCGTGCGTCCAACTTTTTAAAGCTCACTTTTTTCCACCTTCCCCTTTCCTTTCTCTTCCTCTTTTCCCTTTCCCCTTTCTTTTTTTCCCTTCTCCTTCCCTTTTCCCCCTTTTTTTCTCCTTCCCAATTTCCTTTTACTTTCCCTTTTCCATTTTCTTTCCCCTTCCATTTTCCCTTCCCCTTCTTTTGTCATTCTTCTTTTCTTTTTCCTTTTTCTTCCCTTTTTATTTCTCTTTTTCCCCTTTTCCTTCCCCTTTTTCGTTCTTTTTCCTTCTTCACTTTTTCTTTCGCTTTTCCTTTTCCCTTCCCTTTTCTTCTTTCATTTTTTTCTTTTCTCTTTTCCCTTTTTTCCCCTTCCCTTTACCTTCTCTTCCTCCCTTCCCTTTTCTTCTTTCATTTTTTTCTTTTCTCTTTTCCCTTTTTTCCCCTTCCCTTTACCTTCTCTTCCTCCTTCCCTTCTTCTTCTCCTTTTCCTTTCCTTTTCTTTCCCCTTCCACTTTTCTTTTTCCTTTTCCCCCTTCCTTTTTTTCTTTTTTTCTTTTCGTGTCCACGTGGGTGCGTCCAACATTTGAGGTGCCATATCTCCGCATGGTGCAAGATGGACGCATGGTCGCAATGGACCACCCATAGGAAGTCGACCACCGCGAGTCAAATAGTCACGTGCCCGATGACGTCAAGTAACCTTAGAAGGTCAAGGTCGTGACCCCATTATGTTTGAGGCGCCATATCTTCAAAATAGTGCAAGGTAGACGCATGGTCTCAATGGACCATTTATAGTAAAGCGTTGGTGACGAATCGAATGATCACGTGACTAACAACGTTAATTGTGTAGTTATAATAATAGCGAATAACATTACTGCTGTACAATTTGAAATTAAACATTTTGATTTCTTTCTACTAGTCCAAGCAGCTCACTGATTATATTTATACGGACATATATTGTAAACTATCGAAATGCAATTGGACAGACACCGTGTTCGTATGAACATTATGTTGTTTTTAAAGCGACGAAATTTTATCCAAACAAAAGCAAAACTAGTCACGTCGTCAGATTTGTAGTGTACAGAAGACCATAAAATGTACAAAAGTTGTGACTAAAATATTGCACCAAACTTAACTTTTTTCTGAATGCAATTATCATTTTTTGAAGAGGGGCAGCCCCTTTCCCAGACTTATCCCCAATGGGGAAAGCCCACACTCCTTCCCTTCAGCGTCTGCGGCGTCTCAGTCCTCGCGTCATTGCCTCTCCCCACCTAATAGGTTTACCCCCGAATCCACCGTGCACGGCGTGCGGTGGAGGCACCCGACGATGGGCGGATACGTTGAGTATAATTTCTACTGGCGCTGGCGTTGCTAAGGAGCACCTGCTGCACAGGACCTAGGCGTCATCAGCTGACAGATACGTCAAAATGACGTCAGTCAACTCAACGGACACTGACAATACACTAAATGCAGTTTTCTGCCAATGATGCACAGTGGACGTATACGAGGAGGAAATTATTACTGCAACATGCCGACTGCATGCAGAGCTCTTAAACTTCGTGACACACTCACACACGCTATATGCGACGCTAATCATTGTTATTTTTACTCCTCGCGCGCTACGTTGCCAACGTAGCGAAGAGGAGTATATGATATCAGTGTAATATTGAGAACCAACCGACGACCGACCTCTGTTCCTGGAAGAGCCTTCCTGGAAGAATTTCAAACAGCCATATCTCCATAACAGTGCTAGACAGACGTATAGTCACTATGGACCACCCATAGGAAATCGAACCCCGGGAGTCGAATGGTCACGTGAACGATGACGTCACGTGATCCCAAAAAATCAAGCTCGTGGCCCCATTATCTTTGAGGCGCTATATCTCCGTAACGGTGCCAGATAGACGCATGCGTTGAGGTACACATATTTACCGACTGTAGGTCTACCTCACAAAGTAACGTAGCAACGCGTTTAGGGTGTGACGAGATCTTTAGTGATCGCTTAATTGCAAATTAAGTTAAATAATTGATGCAGTTAGTTTATGACAAAACCTACGGGGCTTACTTTTTATCGGATCACTCTGAATAATATTCACTGAAGTGTGTTGTGATAAGAACAGTGACTGCGTCGTTGTTTAGATTAATTGCCATTTTCGCGGTCCATTCGACGCCGGAAAGCGCGAGTAGTCACGGCTAATAGCAGATCAGTACATTTACGTCACTGCAGTAACACAGAGATTTGCTTTCTGATAGTTATGTTCGTTCTGTACATTGCCTACATTAATACCGGGATTTCCGCCGCGCGGTAGAGTTGCTGAATACAGAATAACATAGCTTTATGTCGCTCGCTGAGTACAGGCCTATGCAGAATGATACGGCATGGTGCAGACGATATACATGTAGCCTAGCTCCCATCAGTAGGGGGCTAGAGAAAGTTGTAATGAGGCTCTATCAAGCAAAAATAGGCATCAAGTGCCCAGATATATGCGGCCGTCCGTCCATTTGCTCAGTGTCATAACTCACAAACGCCGACAATGAACTTAGCCTAGACCTAAAAATCGCTCTGCAGCTTTTTCCGACTTCCGATCAACCTCACTGGTGACCTCGTGGAACATCTTGGTATTATCTGCAAATTTAAACACACGACTTGATGTAGGCCCTACCATTTTCTAGGTCACTGATAACAAAAAGCCCAGCTGTTGTTAGCATAGCCTACCGTACTGGTTGTCAGTGACCTTCAACGTCACTCAAGGTCGATAATTTTGATTTTATCTGAAACGGCGTATGCATGCACTTTCTATTAGACCTATGATTAATAGTAACCCAGGCCCTATCTCGCACCGTTTAGCCACAATAGCGCTTATCGGTCTTCAAGGTCATCCAAGGTGAATGATTTCCGTCTCATCTAACGGGGCGTGCCACTTTTTATTAGACTAGCAACTTTAGCCTTATCTAGCTCGCCGTTTCAGAAAAATATGGTCAGTTTTCCGTTGAAAAAAGCACATTTTTCTACCTCTCTCCCTCTGCATTCAACCCCGAATTTGAAAATGTTCCCCTAGCATTAAATTGCTAAAATTTTGCATGCCTATAGGTTTATAACACAGGGCTAATTATTCTTGTACAAAATTTTATGACTTACCGTTTAGCCACAATACATCAGTGACAGAAGACAACAGACGGAAGGACGGACGGCCGGACGACAACCGTGTCAATAGTTCGACCGTTACATAAATACGGTGGGCTAAAAATCAAGAACAGGATGGGGCCGATGACAGAGCCTTGAGGCACACCACTACAAACCTTTTTTCAGCTAGAACAACAAGAAAGCCTAGCTAACGCAAAGGGGAACGCGCGACAACAGTGCATGTTTGAGAGCCCACTATGAACAAGATCTAAAGCTCACCGACAGCAGCAACTGACGATATATTCACATAGGCCTACGCCAGATGGCGCCACTGTCTCGAGAGGATTTTGCTGTTTGAATGGCCGAATGCGAGTATTTTGAAGGATGTACCCAAGTTTGACGCCCTCGTACAAAGAATTCCTTGAACGCAGGGGAGGGGGGGGCGAAATTTAAACTAGTGATACGCAGTCTGTACCGGTCTACCTATAGTGATTTCGGCGCTATTCGCTCTTGAAATGTGCGTCGCAGCTAAAAATCGCCAAAAAATTCATCAAAACCCCAAATTTTCGCGTTCAAGGTCATCCAAAGGCCATTGCTTTCGGTGCTAATCAAAAGCCAGTGTAGGATTTTCTATATTAGGCTAGTGATTAATAGTAACGTAGGCTTTATCTGGCACCGTTTCTGAGATATAGCGACTTATTGGCTGAAAATCGCAAATTTTCCTTACCCCGTCTCAAGCGCCCTCGTTCGGGGTGACCCCTTTCGAATTTATGGAAAAGCTTTACCGATCCTGAAACCAGTGGCAGATTCACAGGGACGGGAGAGGGGCGGCCGACCCCCTATTGACCGGATGCATCTTAAAACAGGCGAAAATTTTTGCACGAAAATGCACTATTTTTGATGTCGCGCGTAAAAACTCTCCAGAGAAACCATCTGCCATCTGTAATGATCTGGTTTTCGGTGTTTACTTATATATTTGACAACTCGCCTTCGGCGTTTAATAGAGACCTGCGTTTTACGCAGTTTTACAAAGTTTTACGGTATTTGGTCGTCACTCGTCAGTCTTCAGTCCGTCAGTCACTCGTGCCGTCGCTGAAATGTCTGGGTCTATTTCGGTTTTTACTTGGAGCAACACCGGGCACCGGTTGTTGACGACGTCCTGTGGCTCTGTGGTTCACCAATGACTGGTTCAGCTCTTTGGAATTTTGACAAGCGATTTTGATAAATTTAGTACAAATGGCAGCTGCAGGCGTATTCGATTTAGAACTGAATGAAGCTACTAACGAGCAGGATGGTTCAAGTGACGTATCTGACGAGGAACAAATAGCAATAGACGAAGATCAAGTTCGGGTCTGTTGCATATGTCCTTCATTTTCGCTCACTCACTTTCACTTTTTACTCTGGCCGTTCGACAAACTTTTTAACGGGCGAATAACATCTATGACTATTTGGCTATATTTAATTGTTTTAATTTATATGTTATTGTTGGATATCGGAAATGTTTGAAAATTGTGTGTTATGTTGGGATAGGCAATGTGCGTTGATTTTGCTGTCGAGCTGCCATCATGTCACGATATCTGATGTTTAATAGCGAGTTGATATGTTATGTTTTTTATGTGTGAACAGAAGTTTCATGAGGCTGGACCAAAGATTGATCTTCAGTATGTTAACTGTTTTTCATTATGTTGTGAATATTTTGGAAAATCTGTCCCTCTATCTATTGTTATTTTTTGGTGCTTGTGAGTTATGATCTGTGTAAAAACAATTGCGAAATGGCTAATTAACATAATGAAATAGTTTCATTACCTGATCACTGCTATTTTTATAGGATCATATTGAAAGTTTTTGTCAACAGGTATCAGCATGCACTGGATCGGTGTAACAGTACACCGCACTGGCAGCACCGACCACACTGGCAGCAAATTACCGCAAATTAGACACCAAGGCAAACGTTAGGGCTAAGGTTAGGGTTAGCGTTAATGCGGTAATTTGCTGCTGGTGCGGTGTTTCGTCTCACCCTGCACTTGATTTCACACCAGTGGGAGTTTTTTTTGCCGCGAAAATTCCTGGAAAATAAGTAGTCATTTTTCGCTATCCACTGGGAATTTTCACGGAAGCTAGCATGAAATGGTTATCTGCCGTGAAAATTTATGAAAAATAAATAGGCCTATCATTACGCTTATCTGTTGTGAATTTGCATCGAAACAAAGCATAGCAAAGTAATTGTCAGTGCTGTTTGGTACAGTATTATCAGATTATGCAAGCAGTTTTATTTAACGAGTTAGCAACTTCTGTAGCTATAGGCTTAGCCTATGTAATTGATCACGTCACTGGTAAGCGGCCATGGCTTTTCAGCTGATGTATTTCTAAATACGCAACAAGTCAAAACATGGCATTAAACTCTTGTCTATATTTTGCGCCTAGACATTGGCAGCAAAAGAATTTTGCAATCAGTCAGACTCATGACCATGGCAGACAATTTGCAACAAAACAGCATTAAAATTTCAATTTTGCTTAAAGTAACTACCAGATACGTTGCATAAAGCTGGTAGCAACTGTGGTGAAAGAATCAAGTTAAGCTTCATCAATATGCAAATTTTTCACCGTACCAAATTGTTATTATTAGGCCTTAATTGTGTGATTATCTCTTATTTCTCATCTTCAATATGTATGTTTCTTTTCTGTACATCAGTTTTCACGGCATATATCCAGAAGTAAACAGATGCTGCCCTGAAAATTCACGGAAAATGAGTGGTCGATTATGTCTATCTGCCCTGAATTTTCATAGCAGATATAATCTTTGTTTATTTTGTTTATCTTTTTGCACATTTCTTCTCTCTTTATTCTATGCTCTGCTGTTGAGGAGCTGCTTTGTGTCGTTTTTTTGATTTACAATTGTTGAAGCAGCTGGTAGTCAGTCATGTCGTGATGAGAATTGTCCAGCTGTTCGGTGTGATTGGCACAAGTGTGTTGTTGATAGAAATGAGGATGTCGAGACTGTTGAACTGTCTGAGCTTACGGTCAACCCTGGTGAGCCGAAGACTGGTCCACATGATTTTGAGCTATTGAAGTTACTGGGCAAGGGTGGATATGGCAAGGTAGCTTATTTACTCTTTCAGCATATGACAATATCAGTGTATGTCGAATAATATTAACCCACGTTTGCAACCAAGTGCACAGAAGAAGAAGTACACAAGAATTACATTGTTATGACGATGTTACGTATTTTTTGGTTTTTGCATTCACTGCCAGCCTTGTAAGTGGCAAACTGGAGATGAGTACTGAGTCGACTGACCCTAGGGTCTCAGAGCTGTGACAGAATGCTGTTGACTGTAGGTAATTTAGCCAACTACAGTCTACACTGACTTGAAGTGTATGGGAACAACTAGCATAACCTGTTGAACTCTTGCTGTATATTTTTGTACAAGATGCCATATCCTGCAACCGCATAGTCTGTCAATACTTGGAAATAGCTGTTTAATACTGAGTTTTGTGATTGAAAATTGATTTGCTGGAAGGTTTGCAGAACATAAGTCTGCTGCTTTTGCTGTAAGAAACCAAGAGTTGTTGACTTTTTATTTATTGTATTATAGGTGTTTCTGGTAAGAAAAACTAATGGAAAGGACAGTGGAAAAATATTTGCTATGAAAGTATTAAAGAAGGTATGATTTGTTGTTATTCTTTGCTGATGAGTGAGTTGATTTGAAGCTGCTAATTTTTAGTAGCCACACAATGTAGATAAGCTTACTTTTATTTTAATAGCAAACCATATTTATATGGTTAAATTATTGATTTTTTTAGCATTTGTAGGTTCAGTTTTTATTTTTTTTGTGGTTATTGAATTTTATTGTGTCAAAAAAACTAAAAAATATGGAACAAGAACAAGGAAGAGGCATTATGCATTAGAATTGTGATGCATGTGACTTAAATTATGATATCACATTCAACCAAAACTGTTCTGGTGCTGTCTGCCATTTCGTTTTAAGTCTTCTGGGTATTATGATGTTAAAACTGACATAAACCATATATAGTACAGTTGGTACTGCATGCAGGCTACAATTGTACGGAATGCCAAGGATACAGCTCACACGAAAGCCGAGAGAAATATACTGGAAGGAGTCAAGGTAAAGGTTCCTGGCTATCTGTTTTTGTGTGTATGAAGTGAAATGTCATATTAATTATTGGTAATCTAACTGCTACTGCTTCGGTTATTGTTTACGGCTGCTTTGGATTGTCCACATTATGCCAGTTTAAGAAAAGTATTTTTTTTAATCTTTTTTTAAAGCACAGCATATTACAGGCATGTGATGTTTCAACCAGTAAAGTCATAGAAGTTGAAAGGACTAAAGTGTGAAATGATTTTATTGAGCCATAAAAATGAACATACAATATAGAAGTTTGGCGGACATTTACAGTATCTGACTGAAGTTGATTTATTTAATCTGTACTATTACGACCAGTAAGTGCATTTATCTTGGGACTCTGTGGCACTGTAAAAATGCTCTGTATTTTTCAAAATTTATTATCATTATTTTCCTCCGATAATCCGCAGGTTACGTGCTGTTGCAGCATCCGTTTATTGTGGATCTGATCTATGCATTTCAAACTGGTGAGAAGCTGTACTTAATTCTTGAATACCTCTGCGGTGGTGAGCTCTTTATGCAACTGGAGAGAGAAGGCATCTTCATGGAGGATACTGCTTGGTACGTTTTTCCGGCTACTGTTTGCTCATTTAATAATGTTAGGTATTACAGTGAGTCATTTCTTTTACCAGACTTTACCAATTTTATAGTAAAAATAATAATACTCGTTCTGAGTAAGATTTGATCAGTTATTGTGTATGAACATACGAAAAGTTTGGTATTGTGGTTAGTTCAGAAAAAATGCAATGTGGTGAATGTGCTTATGTAGGAATATGTTTGCCAGATAAGCAGAGATAGAAAAACCACATCTTGGTTTGCAGATGTTATTTTGTGCCAGAATTTGCTGTTCTATCAAGACATTCTGCTAGTCAGTCTAGCTGATGATGGCTTAAATTGTCATTCAGATTTTGTGTTTTGGCGAAAAACTGGGAGTTAGGAATAGTTATAGGTGGAAAATCCAGTGTCTTACTCAGCTGTGACTGAAATTGCTGTTAAGATGCTGTGTCTACATGTACGAAATTGTCATTCCTTTAGTCATGATTATTGGGGTTAATTTTCGCTAACAAGGTGTCATTTGTGTGCTTCATATTTGGTCACTGTCTGATGTGTTTTTGTTAGTTTCTACTTGGCCGAACTGACGCTTGCCATTGAGCACCTGCATCTGTACGGTATCATCTACCGTGACTTGAAGCCAGAGAACATCCTTCTCGACGCACAAGGTGGCTTCAGTCGTGTGCTGTGAACTCTTTCTGTTCCCCTAGAACAGTGACTCAGTCGATCCGGTGGTTAATACAGTGGTCTCGGAAAACTCTCAGTTGCTGAAATTGCTCTGTTATGGGTCCAGCTACTGCTTTGATGGGTGAATTTCTGCGGACAGACAAACCGTCTGATCTCAGTTCTATAACCATTCAGTGAGCTCAACTCAGCCTTCTATTTCTCTAGGGTACGTAAGTCAAGTACTGGCTGGGGTTAAGGCAGGGTTCACCCATGTCAGATGATGGGTAACACTGCACGATCCCATATGGCTGGTGATGCAGAGGCCTTGTTGCTTTTGTCATACAAGAGTTGTTCCATAAGTAAGTTTACAAAATGGTACCATTCCATTAATTTTTATATTAAAAAATCTAAAATATGCATTTTGTAGGAAATTTTATTTTGAACATGTGTGAAAAATTGTTTGATAATAACGTCATTATTGTGACATCATCTGCTAATAGAACACAGTCTATTTGTGTATTATTTTCCCCACCAGTAACGTACCCTGACTCACAAGTGATTCACAGCACAGAAAAGAATTTAAAAGAATAAACTTGACAAGTTAATGTGACCTCTTTAAATGCTAAACATTACTGCTTCATTTTTACGCGCGAAAGCAGAATGCTTCGCGCGTCTTTGCCATCGCCTGGGCGTCCGTCCGTCCGTCACACTCGTGAGCTGTATCAAAACGGTGCAAGCTAGGATCACAAAATCTTCACCGTGGACTGCCCCAAGGTGTCTAGTTTATCGTGACAAAATTTCGTGCCACTGGGTGCAGGGGTTCCCCTCGAACGAGGGCGTCAAAGAGGGGTGCCCCCTAAAAAAAGACGTCATTTTGCCGTTATTGGCTCGAATAATGTGAAAACGGTTGCAGATAGGTACCAGGGGCGCCGATTTGTTCTAAACATTGGAGGGGACGAACACGAGGGGTAGAGCCCCACAATGGGGGTCTGGGGGTGTTACCCCCGGAAAATTTTTGAAAGTCAATATGCAAAATCGTGCATTCT
>Ga0209671_1005611_pt1 | contig 12727 bp, 6 predicted proteins | sample WorMetHERISLAND2_2_FD_187401 | JGI IMG/M metagenome (GOLD analysis project Ga0209671, IMG submission 187401) | Marine gutless worms symbiont microbial communities from Max Planck institute for Marine Microbiology, Germany - Olavius geniculatus... | ecosystem: Host-associated > Annelida >... | reverse complement strand
ATATTTTCCCTGCACACAATGGACGGGCTTTCGGCAACAGCGAACACGGCGGGAAAAAAAATTGACAATTTTCGCGCCGCATTTGGGGGCCTGCGACCTCAAAACCCCGACACACACCCCTCAAATGAGTCGCGCGTTACGTTCAGGGATACCTGTTCTACCATATCCATCACACAAAAATTTTGAGCCGCTTGCAGTTTTTCCGGAATTTTTTTTTGAATAATTGTCATAAATGCCGAAAGTATTGGGTTAACTTAGGGGACGATTTTTTAGACCTAAGGTTAAAATTTGGAAATGCGCACCTCCGAATTCTAAATAAGAGCTTCTTTGACATTCTGGTGAATAAAATGAACTGATCCGCACCATAGTTTATCAGACTTGATTTGTACCGAAATCGACCCTCCAAAATCGGTGGAATCACTTAACATTCGCCACCTCGTCCTTCGTTCAATCGAGGGGGCCGAAATTTTGCCAGAACACGTCCCCCCTCGGAGGCTCTCTGTGGAAAAGAATTCTTTTCACGCACCCTCAAAATCCCTTTGATGTATTGCCCAAAATTCTGCCCGCCCCTGACCGGCCCTCGATGTCCCCTACAAATGGCCAAAATTTGGTGCACGCAGCGGTTATAGCATTTCGGCTAGACAAAAAAGTGGGTTGGGCGAATGCCAAGTCAAAGCATGCAAGAATTCCTCAAGCGCGGAGTAAGCTTGACACTCCTCTCACATTGAATTAACTTTGAGGTAGGTCCAAGGGCCCTCGCCGGCCATGTCATCATCATGATGGTCGTGTCTGTATGGTTGTACTCGTAGGTCGAACGTTGACGAAGAGCGCTTCATGTACGTCTGCTTCAGAGCCGAGCTTTGATGATTCAAGGACCCCTAGCTACGTAGTGACGTCTGGAACAACGTCTGGAGTAGCAGGGGCCGCCAGTGCAGGGACCTCCTCCAGTCAACTGACCCCGGGAGCAGGGGCGGCTGTTAGATCAGCCAGCGTGTCCCCACGCAGCGCCCGCCGCCGTTTCTTTGACCAGTACCCGCCCCCCGCCGTTGAAGCGGGGGCGGAGGCGGGGCCTGAGAGCTCGGGATCGTGCGGTGGTAGGCGTGGCCCGGGCCGCCCTGATCCCGCCCACGCCCCGCGCTCGGCGTCCGTCAGCCGAGGCGAGGGGGGCGGGGCCGACCCGGCGCTCAGGGCGCGTATATCGTCGGCTGCGACCTCGTTCTTCCAGTCTATCAAGGACAAACGTAAGGTAAGCTTACGCGAACTGTATTTATTCGCCTCATCGTGATTCGTGCGTTAAGAAGTAGCGGAAGTGGGTACACTGTAGGGAGGATCGGGATACAGAGGGAGGGGCAATTCGGCACTGCCCCCTTTTCACTCATATGCGGTGGCCAGAATCTATAATATAAAATAGGGATGTTTTGGTTATGGACTGCGATTGGCTGGCTCACGACGTCATATACACGTCTCACCATGGCGACGCATCACCAGCATCATTATAGCTAGCGGCTACGCTGCAGCGCTGTGTATCGAGGCCGCAGACCGAGTTGATGCCTGAAGGGCCGAAAATGGAGGCCACAGGCCGATACTATGGCGACGCTCCCTGTCCGCTTGTATTGTACTGTCTCAGAAGCAGGGCACGTTGGTGGGTTAAATGGCTATATGGTACTGCTCTTCATGGAAAAACCTATGTTACAGAGCTATATACGGAGCGTCTACTCCAATAGACAGCATTGTGAGATTGATGACTGTCTCTAGGATAACAGGGAAGATTATTATCTGTCCCATTGCAGATTATGAAATCACTTCTGTCACTGTCACACTGTCATTCTGTCTGTAACACTCCTACGGCCGCAATTTTGCAGTGATTTGGGGCCCGAAGAGTAAGATCGAGTTTGTTTGGCGCGAAAATCCGATGACTTTTTCCCATATTTTACCCCATTTGTTACCCCGTAATGCATTTTCAATGGGAAGGTTCTTGTACCACAGTAAAAATTCGTGTGAGCTTAATAGCTTAATAGCTCAAAAAGCGCGTCTCAGCGGCCGCTATAGGCACAAAAAAAAGAAAAATAATTTAATCCTGTCAAATTGAGCCATCAGCCCCCAAAATTGTGATCACTGCATTTTCAATGGAAATAAGCTTGTCAGTTACAGTTATGCCACACCCGATTAACATTTTGCAACATAAAGTCGCTTCTTTGCGAATTATTTCAACAAAACGGTCATATTTAATGTTAGGCCCCTATATTAAATTTGTTAAGCAACTCCATGCGAGTACTGTTATTTAACATTTGTATGCCTGCATTTTAAGTTGCTAACACAAATGTGACAGCATTTCTTCGTGTTGTTGAACTTTCACGTAGTTAATAAATATATCCTTTGCAGTGTATGCCCATAAGAGCGTTAAACGCTGAAACGCACAAGTTATAATAGCGTGGCAATGGGACAAATACCTCGTTCCACAGAACGTATTTCTAGTTATAGAACTGCCATTATCGTTTCATATGCGCAATTATAACCAGCAGTTCTTACAATTTTAGGTTTCCGTTCGTTCTTTGTGTTTTGTGTTTCATAAAGGTTAAACTATTTGTTTCGTTATTATGTGTAGCCTATGTGCAATTTTGCCTGCAAACGTCGTCCCCGAAACTGCGTCGGGTGGGACGTTAAACCCCACTCACTCACTCACTGTACGGAGCGTCAGCGGCCATATGATTTAGCTGTCCCTGAGGGATGGAAGGTTGAGTTGACTTTGGTGTTATATGTTTATTGATTTACCTGTCCGCAGACAGTCACGTACCCATCCAAGTAGTAACCACTTGGCCAAATTCGGATTCAAACCTTTGATATTGTATCACAAGTTTAACGTCTTAACCGTTACACTACCAAACCACCGTGTTTAGGCAGACCAAGAAAACGGTGATGGATCACTATTTAACTACACTAAGCCTATGTCCCAAAAAACAAGCGACTTTTTGAATAGTTTCGTCGTAAATTTTTAACCAGTTTTGACAACTCTGACAGTTTGTTGTGTTCTGTACGCTATGCATGGACTTGATTATTTTGTTTACGTAAGTTGTGTGTTTTTTTATTATTTGCATTTAGCCTTTGTTTCTACCATGTTTATGGTGAATAAAGCTTCGTGTGTGTAAGAGGTGAAGTTACAACGTAGTGTAGCCACAATCACAGGTGAGGTGGGCAAAATTATGATTGTTTGAAATTTTACACGTCAAGGTTCTTCTCGATGTTGCATGCCAAAAATTACTAAAACCGGTCAATGTTTCTCGGAGCTGTGCAAAAAAAAATAAAAGTGGCTTGGTATTTTTGGGTGGAAACGATGTATTAAGTACTTACTTACTTACTGTCTGGTGCAGTTGTTCGGTGCGAAGAAATCGTCGAGCGTGGACAGTGCTACTGGGACGTCAATTGCTCGCATTGGTGCCGTCGTGTTGACCGAGCCTGCCGCACCGTCAACGTACAAGCCACCCGACATACCGGACCCGTCAACACAGCAGCGTTTGACGGGTATAATTATTCACCAGATGTCGCCACCACTGTCAGCCAATAGCCACTTTATTGCTAATTGTCAACAAAATGCACCAGTGAAAGAATTTTGAAAATCCGTTGGCACTTGACGAAGATATGGACCTTAAAATAGTGGGCTTTTTGTTCTGACTGCAATAACTCTTGCGTACATAGCAAACTGGTCGAGTATTGAGCGTTATTATTCGCCAGATGTCGCTATAGTCAGTCGACTTGCAATCATATACGCTATTTAGTTGCTTGTTCGCTTAATTATTAACAACATCAGTGTACTAACTATTTTGTCGTAGAAATATTAATACTAGGTAAACGCAGCTGTTCGAAAGTGGCTCGGAACACCTTTAAAACTTGCACGTAGTGTAGCGGTTCTGAGTTGCGCGGAAAAACCATTATAATGTGGACAAGCTCTGCATAAGTATTGCTTTGAAAGCTACTGAAAATTCAGATGAGGAGGTAGTGATTTTTCGGATTGAGGTACACGAGAGCACACCGTACAAAAACGAACAAACTGCGCATGACCTGAGTACGGTGCTGCAAGTCGCGTATAAAAGCGCGTAAATAGCGGCGTGACGTAACTGAACTGAACTGGTCTTACCGTCTAACACGGTTTTGTTTTTGTCGAACTGACCAATGGCCAAGCAGGGCGAGCCTGTTGGACATTGGATGACGCATATACGCACGCGTAGTACATGCCAGTTCAGTTTAGTTCAGTTACGCCGCTTTGTACTTAACTCATTAGACAACGTTGTTGTCTTTTTGCTTATGCGCAGGTGAGTCCGGGGGCGGGGCCAGCAAGACGCTGGGCAAGCTACATCGACGCAGCGCTAGCAGCGTGGATGTCGTCGCTAGCTCCTCCCACGCTGCTGACGCTGGCGCCTCATCCTCACAAGAGCAGCATGCGTCCACACATCAACGATCTTCATCTGCTACCAGAGAAGGTAGGCCCCTAACTATATATCCAGTGGCGTAGACGCATTGGCGTAGCCATAGGGAGGCACTGGGGTCACGTGCCCCTTTCCCTATGAGCTTACTCAGTTACTCAAAATAGTGCCAAAATGCACCAAAGCACTTCATTCTACGCAACAAAATCCGAAATTTTTTTTTTGGGGGGGGAGAACATAGCTCCCTCCCCACACCCTTTTTCGTGGGTAAGGGACACTTTTCCCCACGCTTCACCCCTTAAGTGCCCCCTGCATCCAGATCCTGGCTACGCCACTGCGGGGAAGGACTATATGGGGAACAGTGTGGGGGATGAGGGGGCATATCACCCACGTAAAATCTCCAAATATCGCTCAAAAACTGGTTCTTATAGGTATAGGCCTACGTGCTGACTTAGGTGTCAGTAGGTATAACTTAGGGCAACTGCCCCCGCCCACGCATTTTTTGACGAGTTTGATAGGTGCCCCGCCCACTTTTGGCACACCCTGGTACCTTAATATGTGTCCGCCTGTAGTAGGCCTTGGTAACCCTTACCCTAAATCGCACAATAGTAGGGTATTTAGGGCTAAATTAGGCCGCCTATTGGTTGCTTTCTCAACTTTAGCTTTCAGTAATTAATTAATTATGCTAATTAACCTATTTAAATAGCTAATAGCTAATTTAATTATTTTTCTAATTTACCATAACATCCTTCTTGTTGGGGTTCATACATACACCCAGCACGTTTTACACGCTATGGTCGGAACGCCGCCTGACCTTGAATGACCTTGTAGTGCTATTTTATGTTAAGTTTTGTTTTTTGGTGCCGGTTTGACTAAGCATTTGACTCGTGCGCGTCTTTTGTGGTGTGCATCTATTTTGCAGTAAAACACAAGGTGTGAAGAATGTCGTCATCGTAAGCACTGCAGATACACAGCGAAGCCGGTCTTTGCTGTTGCTCGTTTGTTCATTCACTGCAGGGGTGGAAAGATTCGTCTTCCGACACAATCTCGACTAGCACGCGACCAGTTATTACAACACGAGGCGCAACTTTCGACCACGACGCGATTAATTGCCGCCAAGTCTCCCAGTTGGTCAGCGGATCGGATTTGTTGAGAGCCGCAAGCCGCATTCTGAACTCGTCAGCGGATCGACTGTCTCTTCTGTCGTCATTGGCGTCGTGGCAAACAGAGGCATGCAAGGGGCAGACCCCTCTCTTTAATTTTGGTCTTTCGTCAGAAAATTTTTGAAAATTTTTAGAAAATTTTTGCTGTCAAAATTTTACATCCAAAACTAGAAATGAGGAAAAATCTTGGAGAAAAATCAAAATTTTGAGCACCCATATGTCCTCTGTCGAAACTGTCTGTCGGAAAAAAATGCAACGTCTTGCCCCTCGTACCTTTTTGAACTCGCCACGCTGCTGTTTATGGCGTGTTTGCGTGATGTGCTTGTGCGCTGCAATCAACGCTAAAATAGACCTACAGATACGATACAATAATTTGGCGCACATGGTTGATGGCTGCAATAGATTTTTTTTAAATGCAGTCATTTCCTTCCGCATTTATACGGTACTGCTTATTGTGCTGATTGACTTGCTGACTTGTCTGAAATTGTATAAAATTTAGAATTGTATGAAATTAAACTGTACAAAAACTGACCGATAAGATTTGAATTATTTGCTAAAATGTGGGCACTAAAGATAAAAATATACAACAACAACGATGACAAAAACAGCAGTAATATCACCAGTAATAACAATCATAAACAAATGCGCTTTAATTCTTTCTTTTTGCAGGAAATCATCACATCAGCGTTTTTTCAGCAAGGTATAAGCCTTTATGTACAGTAGGCCTGCAGTCAGTCACGCGTAAAGTCTAGGCCTGTTTTGACCAATCTGATCGAATAGTTCATACAATGTACACCGAGTCTCAAAAAGCGTGCGATTGTTTGAATAGCTCCGTGAAATATAAGCCAATTTTAATACTTTTTGGCACGCAACATCACGAAAGAACTTGACGTAAATGACTATAGTTGAGCCTAACTTGCTTCATTACTGTCGCTTCACCACCTACTTTTTGAAATGCAGAAGTCGTAGTTTTGCTGAGGTGAGGTGGGCCAGGGCGTCTACGTACATGTACACTGGGGACTACGCCCAAAGTGTATTACTTATCTTAAGGGAGGGGGCAACTTTTAGGACTTTAGGGGGGCAGTCATCGTTTCACCAGAACTTAACCAGAAGTGTTTTGTGAGGCTAAAATACACCAAATTCATTTCCGGCATGAGCTTTGTCCCGGACCCCACTGGGAGATCTACGACACTTCCCAGATGCCCTATAGTTGGAGATGAAAATATCCCGTCCCATTCTCCACTTCGTTTGATGCCTCAATCACTTCCGCACTGAAAATAAATTTCCACGGGCACCCGTGAGCAAACGATGCCATCATATGTCATTGGGGACAATGCAGCTCTTTACTATGTTTGACGTGCGAGGGGTTTGAGTCGACGTTGAGAGAGGGTGGTTAAACATTGAATAAGAATGGGAGGGGGGATGCGTAGTATGTCCAAGGAAGGATAGACGCCCCTGGGGTGGGACAAAGTATAGTCATTAAATCGGTCAATGTTTCGCGAAGTTATTTAAAAAAAATAAAAGTGGCACGTTCTTTGAGACAAGTTGAACACCGGTCTTAAAAATGATCTGGGACATTGCGGACTACAACATGAAGAAAAATTGCAAGATTTTGATATTTCTATTACAAATATTTCTGACGCAATTGGCAATCAAATGACTGCTAAAGTTCCCACTAATTTTGGACAGAAATTTAGAGAAAATGTACGTTGCATGTGCCATATTAATTGAGTAATCGCACTGTTTCGAATAAAAATGTAATATTTCAATTGTACTGCTTTCCCCAGGTAGAGCAGACATAGACGTTTGTTGATGTGTTAATAAACAGAACAAAGCTTATACAATTTCAGAAAGCCATCTGACGCTGTCAGATCAGTCGTTCGGACTATGGACACTTATTGTACAAAACATACGAAACATACCTGCATGCTGTACATTACTCAGTGATAATAAGAAGCTATAAGCAGGGTGTTCCAAAAAAACGGATACCCAATTTTATTTTTGGGTTAACTTTGGTAATTCAGCACCGATTTTAACCATTCTTTCACTGTTACAAGCAGAAATTTATGGCGCATAAACGTGAAGTTCTTCCACCCACCGCACCTTTATTGTGTGACCACATTACCTAGCAAAACAAACACTGTCAAAGCTACAGTGGTCTCGGAGAACAGACAACACATAAAGATATCAATTTCGTAGCATAAAATAGTTAACCTTACTTACATATTCATTACATATACATTACAGTAGTGGCTTGTGACGTCATTGTTACGTCATATTGTGTTTATTTACTTTGTTTACCAGTAATAATTTTTAAGAATAAATCGTTTGATATAGGCAGAATAACAAAGGATGATCGCTGTTTGATCATGGGCTTACGAACTGAAAACCGTTTTGCTAGATAATGTGGTCACACAACGAAGGTGCGGTGGATGGAAGAATTTCACGTTTACGCGCCATAAATTTCTGCTTGTAACAGTGAAAGAATGGTTAAAATCGGTGCTGAATTACCAAAGTTATCCCAAAAATAAAACTGGGTATCCGTTTTTTTGGAACACCCTGTAGTGCGGGTCAGTAGACTAGCTATTGTTGATAGTGAGAAGCTACGGAGTTATTGCGGATGCGGCCTGGTCTGCAGTCACAGCAGCAGCAGCAGCAGCAGCAAGCTGTAAGGCATGACTTGGCGTCAATCTGCTGCGGTTCACGCTGCATGCGTGCGAAGCTAATGAACACCTGCTCGAGTGTCGTCTGACTGACAGAGTAGTCCTCGATATCATAGGTCGACCGGACACTCTCCACTGCGCCGAACAGCCGAGCCCACGTCAGACCCTGCGTCCGCTCGATCCGGTAGTGCAGCAGACCGTCGTGCTCGTCCTAGCAACAGCAGTACATTTCACAAGGTAGTGTAGCAACAGCATTAAGGTGAGATGGGCAAAACTACGCGTAGGGCCTATGTCGCAAGTGAAAACATAGGCCCTACGTGCTCTTGAACAGAAGCACGCACTGTTGATAGTGCATAATGAAAATTAATCAACAGTGATTAACTTATTAGGCCTACTGCTAATTCCCTAAACGTTAACGGTTAAAACTCGTAACTATTGCTAGGTGTAATAAAAATGGAAAATGTGAAGCAACAATTATTATCACGTGCTTTGAGCTGGCTGTTGGGGAACGTGGCTTGGATGTATTGCATGAGCGCGTGCGTCTTGTCGTCGAGTGACGCGGCGGCGCCCTCTAGCGAATGTTCATGAGCTGCTGCTGCTGGTCTTAGCTTGACGATCAGCGAGTAACCTTCGCCGAACTTTGCCTTGAGATGCTGCGTGCTGCCCAGACATTGGAACCGGCCGTTCACCATCACAGCCAACCGCGTGCACAGCGCCTCGCATTCCTCCATGCTAGAGACCCAACACAGTGCTCAGTCAATCAATCAGTCACCAGTGCTGTGGTCTTTGATCTTGGTCCTTGGTCTTGAGGGTTAATCTTTGGCCAAACGAGGGCCCCACAAAAAAGACATTTCTGGCCTGTGTCACTGTGGTACACGGCATTTTTAAATGGGTTGTGATTCTATGTCGCAACGTTTAAAAGCTCATTCTGTGCAGCAAGACATCCTCTGTCTGGAATGAAAAATACTAAATTAAGAAAGTCGTATCTCAAAGTAGGCAATCGCAACAAAATTTGGTACAGTTGTGAGGCTGAATTCCGGACACATTTTTGTACAATAAATTCAGACAATTTGCGAACTCTCACGCTATTAATAAGCGGAGCTGCGTCACGTTTAAATCCAGCTATACCTTGAGTGAAATGCAATTAAATATCATTCGATATAGCATAGCTTCACATGCACGAGTGCGTCGCTGCACTACCTTGCGAAATACAGTCGACGTCGACCTTAAAATAAGTATGTTGCAATGTAACATCCAGTATTCTAAAATTGGTTTTCTTAATTGGCTTGGTAGAGTATTGGACTTGCAATCACGAGGTCATTGGTTCAACTCCAGGTAGGGTCGCTATCAAGTGGTTATTAATAACAAGCGTTACCGTCTACGGAGAGGTAAACCATCTCGAGATATAACCAACAGCAAAATCAGCTCAGCCTCCCATCCTTCCGGGAGAGATAAATCAAGTAGGTTGCCGGCCCATCCGGCTCGGGTTGAGTCGGGACGCGTTCACCTGAGTCGGGTGGCAATTGGCAAATGCCATTCCGCATGGCAGGTGATGTTCCGTAGCTCTGAGATGGTTTCTCAAGTTCAAACTGTTTTAAATAGATCTACGCGCTAAATCATATGCTCGTCTGACAGTTTTCCTTACAGTGCAATTCATTCGTCATTCACAACATCACGAGGTCCTAATCGCTCATCAGACCTGTGAGAGGTGAGAATAAGTGTGGTGCCGGTGTCTCGGACGTGAGACAAAGTGTTCCACAGCAGACGTCTGGCCACCGGGTCCACTCCTGTCGTCGGCTCGTCCAGAAAGATTATTGCAGGATTACCGATCAGCGCTATGCCGGTGCTCAACTTACGCCTGTTGCCGCCGCTGAATATACACAATCACCTCGCCCACAGTATCAGCAACTTTATTTCGCCAATAGCGCTCTAGCTAGCTGCAAACGACTTGCACTGCGAAGTTCTTAAAGCGTGTACAAAGTGACCAGTGGCGTATTTATGGGGGGAAGCACGGTGCGATGTCCCCCCCCCCTTTGGCCCGACCATGAAATTTTTTTACAGGCTACTTTATATGAAAAGGTGCGTTTTTTGCCGTTTTCCAGCAAATTTCAGAAAAAATGGGCGAATTTGCGGCTTCTATTGAACGTTCAAAAGCAAAAAAGTGTTTCAGCTTCAGCTGGGGCTTCGCCCCCTGACCCTCCGACCAGGGGTTCTGCCCCTGGACCCCGTTATAGGCTCGCGCTCTGCGCGCTCGCCATGCCCCCCTTTGCCAAATCCCAAATATGCTACTGAAAGCGACAACGTGTAAAATGAACTGAAATGAACTAAACTTTGTAAGGTAGCCAACAGTCTGTGCAGTGCAACTGAATCTATCAGTTCGGTTGAGTTCAGTATATTTTGTTTGCGCTGTACACACACCTTTAGTGTGAAACGTACACTTCCATTACACGTCAAATTACAGTGTAGTACAGATAGCCTCTCAATAAATAAGTAAACAACTGTTTCCACTTTCTACGAACATGTAGGCCTAGACGCAGGCGACAGCTTTCTGTTGCATATTGCGGCCAAACCGCTGCAGAGAGTAGCATAGTTACTATTGATTGACAGCCTGTATAGAATGTTACCAACGCTCTATACAACGGTACCATTTCCGATTTCCTACGTCGTAGGCTACTAGCTGCTACTGTTAGTCACAATACATTTCGTTACAGAAAGACAATAGAGTGTCAGGCAAACGACACATCGTATCATAAGCAAGAGTGCGAGACCGTTAGTGCGGTTGGCTAAAAGCTGCGGTAACTTACAAATTGCTGCAGACATGATTTTTGTTCAATGCATTGCTAAACTTTGAGCTGTTGGAAAGATCGTAGAATCTGGTCGGAACAACTGCAAGTTCAACAACGGCTCGAGCAAGAAAATTCGGGATATGCGTTCACACATGCAGTCAGCGACGCCGTTTTTTTCAACAAGCTGCAATTCTCCGACAGTCATAGCAAATCTTCGACAGAATTCTGACAGACAGCCGCCAAATTCCGACAGAAGATATTATGAGTGCTTAAAATTTTAACAGTGCTTTAAAAGTTTTCCAAAATAAGCGGTTATCGAGCCCCAAACTTAGCATTTGTGCTGACGACAATTTTCCCATTCGACGAAAATTTTCTGACAATTTTCCGACAACTCAAAATTTAGGGGGCGGGCGGTATAGTTGCCCTTGGACAGGGCCAGTGATGCGTAGACATAGGCCTACCTGAGTCTGGCGGCTTGTGTGTCGGCGTATTTGTCAAGCGTCAGTTGGCTGATGAGTTTATCAACGACTCTCTGAATGTGCTGGGCACGGATGCCGCGCAGTCTGGCGTACATCCACAAAGTCTCACGTACTGTCATCTGATCTACGAGTGAGTCAAACTGTGGACAGAAGCCCACCAGACGACGACGAGCTCCTGTAATGTACACGCTAAGTAAGTAAATAGGCCTAAGTAAATTTTATTGTTTCCGACTCAGACAGAAGCATTATATCTATGTCTACGGTTAGAGAACATAAAGTGGCATAAACATAAACAGTCTTTCTTCCATTTTATTCCCTCCCCCTTCTTGTTCCCTGTCCTCTCCGCCTATCTCAGCGAAACTTGACGTCACCCGATGACAAAATCGTCGAAAAAAAACGAACGTTTGCGGACATAGCCGCACTGAGGCAATTATAGTTTAATGTTATGTATAACTGAATGTGAATGCACGGATATTGACAAAACATTTTCGACACCGTAGCCTATATTTGTAGATGCTAGCAAAAATGCCGCTAGGCCTAAATCAAAATCAATGCCAAACTAGCCTAACTGTTGTTCCAAATTATAAGAAAATATTGCAAAAAAATGTCAAACTGCGAAAGAAAAAAATTTTCAGAGCCAAACTTCATCGAAAAACGCCAAATTCGAGTTACTTGACACCTGAAAATGTCAACCGGTAACCCTGGTGTTGGTGCACATGGACAGTAGACTACTTGACAACTCTGTGCAGTGTGCAATGCGGACGCAACGCGGATAAATAACGTAGTTTTCGCAAGGCGGCGACACTTCCATAGATTGCATTTTGTGTAATATGTTTAATTTGGGTCTTCTATTCCTGTTGTTATTTGGCAGTTGTTGTACGCAAAAAACGGCGTGAAAAAAAGTCTGCAATCGATGATAATTACAAATACTTTGCGCTTGTTGATAAATGTGCGATCAGTATCGTGAGGACAAACGACAACACCAATATTCACCTGGCTACTTGTAAGTTATTATGGCGAGAACGAATTAGACAACAACCGTGTTCCCTCGAGCACCTTTTTCCTGAGAGTACTTGATAGGCAAGAATCGCCCGTAGCTGAAACCGCCCACGCATTTTTGTCCCAGCTTAAAACCCTATCTCGGACTCCAAACGGTCACTCAACCCTAACCAAGACTAGCTATTTTGACGAGTTTGACAGCAAAGAATATTAATAACC
>Ga0209671_1005607_pt1 | contig 12737 bp, 9 predicted proteins | sample WorMetHERISLAND2_2_FD_187401 | JGI IMG/M metagenome (GOLD analysis project Ga0209671, IMG submission 187401) | Marine gutless worms symbiont microbial communities from Max Planck institute for Marine Microbiology, Germany - Olavius geniculatus... | ecosystem: Host-associated > Annelida >... | reverse complement strand
CTCGTAATGTTCAAGGCCGGTGTTACTTCTTTATTAGACAGGTCATACGACGAAGCTGTTTACTTCCGGTCATGGGTGTCATTTTGTTTCTGTTCGTTGTACCCGTTGGACGTCTACTATACAATATTTAATTTTAGCAAAAAATATTTCATTGTTTGACCCCAACATTTAAAGAAAAGAATTTTGAGACAGGGCATTAGTAAGGGGGCATTTTTTGGAATTTTTGAGCTCCGATGCACCGTTTTCGAGATATTTCCAAAAATGTGTTTCTAATTCAGCAAATATTCACATGTAAACATAGGCCCGATTCCCAGCAGCCTAATCCGTCGGATGACCTGTCTATAAATAAGCACTGGCCTTGGTAATGGCAACCCATTTGATCTCCGAGCCATATTGGATCACAGAGTGTTACCTGCCACCCAACACAGGTGACAGCACCCCACCTTAACCCAGCCAGACAGGCTAGCATTTCACTTACTTATCCTAAAGCCAGAGGTAAATAAATGCAGCTGAAAGAAATTAAATAACAAATTGGCTTCATAAAAAATACACAAATACAAATTTCATGAATACAAAAGACCTGAATTTCAGCTGTCCGATTCACGGCAATATGGCATGCAGGCTTTCTCTCTGTGACAGCTTCTGTGTCCCTAGCTGCTGAAGTTTCCACGATGTGTTGATGTTGCTTATCAGCTGATGTATCCATCGGAGCACTATCAGCCTTCACATCATCATCAGTATCATGTGAAGGAACGGTAGACTGTACTGCTACAGTTTCTGCTGGTTCTGTGTCCATTTCATCATCGTCTGAACTTTCATCTGATGTTGATGTCGAAGACTCAGACTCGGCAAGAGTTTTTTGCTGGTTGCATTGCTGCTGTCTGTTTGCTCCAGCAATTGCATTCACTCTGCCACTGACTGAACACCGAACTGACTCACTGGCCGACCGATCACTACAATAACGGACTTTACGCATCAACCTCATACTGATCACCACAAGGTGGCTTGCTAGTGTAATGGTTAGAACATTGCACTTGCAATCGCAAGGTCACTGATTCAACTCCTGGTTGCGTTGCGATCAAGTACGAGGGTCGTTCCACGAATAATTAACAAAATGGCACTTACTTACTTAGCACTTAGATCCTCCGGTCCTTGACAAGACAATGGGCAGCAAGAGTTCACCGCAAAATGACGGCATTCCATTAATTCTTACAACAGCAAAAATTTGACATTATATCTTTTGTGGAGTGAGTGGTCTGTCTACACTCAGAGTATGTGGTCTTTCTAGTGTCCACCCTGAAAGCGTGTGGTCTGCCTAGTGCCTACCCAGTGTGTGTGTGTGGTTTGTCTGGTCTGAAAGTGAGTGGTCTGTCATTATTAGTAAAACAAGAAAAATTGGATTAAGTTTGGGTGGGTTTTTTGGAAAGTTTAAACAAAAAACTCAGCAAGTTTTTTTGATATCTGCATGCGTGTATCAACCTTGATGAGAGATGAAAGAATTACCAGAAAAGTTTATCAGTGGCAACCTAGTAACAAAAATAAACTACAAATTTGGGGCAAAGCCCAACGTGAATCCACTCGGCACCCTAAGTCCGATTGGGGGGTTAATTCAGGGGGTTGAAATTTCCCCGGCAGCAAAATCATGCAGCCCGAAGTCAAATGCATTACGCAGAATGCGCATTGTCAACTTTGGGTGGGTCAACACCCGCACCTGCAACTTTTTTGTTAGTGGACCAAAGTTCACCATATTTTTTTCGCTGAACCCAGCAGGAATCATTGTCGATCAAGTTTGTTTCCAACTTTTGATATCTCAATCAGTTTCTAAGATATTCGTGGTCAAACTCAAAATTTGTCCGATATTGGGCCGAATTTTCAAGTTTTTGGCCCTACCAAATGCCCACTTTATGGCACGTCATATGGTAAAGTATTGTAGCACTACTCCCACTAATGACAAAGTTATAGGCACAGATATGCTCAATTTTAAACTAATTTTTGACCCCCCTTTGAAAAAAGATTGTAAGGGAAACCCCTGTCCCCAGTGGAAGGTGTGCTAGCAAGACTTGGACATTCTCTAGCCCGTGTGAAAATTTGGGGGCACGGCACCCCCTAGGAACCGAAATATGGTCTCCCAAAAGTCGATTTGGGTGGGTACGATTTCACCGCTTAATCTCCATGATTAGTATACCAAAATTAACCGAACTTCTTTCCACTAACGTGGGACGAATCACGATGCAAAATGTACTTGTCTGATTTCGAATATCTTCATCCGTTCCAGAGATGTTCGCTGCCGAACTATGAAGTCGTCCGAAATCGGGCCAAATGTTGCATGTTTTTGGCCCCTAAAATTTTTTGGGGAGGGCCCCCAAAATTTTGGACTGGGATTATGAAATACAACACACTTCTGAGCATCATGCAAAATTTTGCGGCAATCGGCCAACAAAGCTCAGAGATTACGCGAGGAAAAAAAGAAAAAAATAAATGCCAGCAAAACTTAAAGTCCACTCCGCAAGCTATTGCTTCTGAATGGACTAAAAAGCCATAAAAAATAGACAGACTGTATTAAAGAAAACTTTGGAAGAGACAAAGTCATCAGATTCAAAAAACAGTAGGAAGACAAAGAATGACTTTGAGTGATGTTTCAGCCAGAAGACAGAGAACACTGAAGCAAGTTGGTAGCACTGGCATCTATTGCTGAAAGCAGCTGGACAATAAAAACCTGACCTGACTATGAATATAGCCGAAATGATACAACATATCACTTCTACTTCAACTGTGCTCAATCCTAGAATCAATCCTAGAATTACAACATAGCCAATGCTTTATCACCTGCCACATTTGTTCGACTGCATATCAGAAGTTGACATTAGCAAAGCCTTCTCTTGTGGAGTTGCCACCACATGACTTAACTTCTCTAGTAACTCTGCACGCTGCACACCACACAGAAATTCCACCATTAAACCAAAATCTACGTTATAAAAATTGTCAAGTGCAGTGTATTAAACTGCTATTTACCCACTGCATACAGAGCTGCTTCCAATGCTTATTGCCTAGGTATTTATTAATGGCAGCTTCAAGCCATATAACTTACCTTACCACTATCACTAGGACAGTAGAAAATCATGGCAAAAAATAGCAAAAAACACTTGGCAAATTTTTGCGAAAATAGCAAAAATCATGGCAAAATCACGGCATCAAATTATGGGCCCAAATATCATTATAAAGTCTATAAAACTCAACATCTAGCATTGATGTAGTGCAAAGTTTTCATTTGTAAAATTTTGTCGCTACGAAGCATTAAAATACAAATTTCTACAATGATGTCATAGTCACATATTGAGCCAGTAAGTAACAAAACATATGGACTTTGGTAGCAGTAGCAAAAGTAAATATTTTCGTGTCGAAATCACATCATTTATGTTGATTGAAAATGAAAAATCAATGTAAAAAACATTTTTTAAAACCTGCAAAATCACAGCACTTTGGCTAAAAACCCGGCAAAACATGGCACTTTGGCAAAATCATGGCATTTGCCGAAAATCATAGTTTCCGTGATTTCTGTGTTTCTGTGATTTTCTACTCTCCCTAACTATCACTATTCCCTAACCTTATTACTAAGCCTAAATCTAACTTTAGCCTTCACTTACTGAATTAATTAACCAAAGCCAGCAACAATTGTGTGTCCAACATCCACTAAGAAATCCACAAAAACATGACATCACACCTTCAGGATCTGGAATGTTCTGCTGACATCCATAGACAGTCACTAAATGCATTTTTATTCTCACGATACTAGCATGAAAACATAAAAAACATGCACGCAGTACTTGCCTGTGCTTTCTTTGCCTTTGTTAGCAGCACTTTCTCCAGCTTCTTCCTCTGCTTTTTGGCCATAGGCTTAACATGACTCAGCCGCATTACCTAACATAAACCCAATTTTCAACAAATCTTATAATAACGACAACAAATATCACATTTTAAACAAATGAGTAGTGATCTAAAATAAGCAACTGACAGATTTGAAATACTATCAAGCCAACGTGTAATTAAGGCTGTAATTGATTTAGAAAAACCGAAACCAGTTTCGATTTTGGGTTTTGCTGTGTAAATCGACTGCACCAAACCGTTTCCGTAGGACGGTAGGATTGTAAACAAACAACATGGCAAGCAACTTCATCGTAAATATTTGTCTGCACGAAGTGTTATTTACTACTGAAAAAAATAAATTCATCTTACAGTTGAAGCTTTATTCCTGTACGTGATAACAATTCAACTACAAGTAAACAAAACAGCAACAAGCAAACGGCTTCCCGTTTCGCCAGCGAAACCTGCTCCAGAGTCGATTTCAAAAAATTAACCCCAGTTTCGCGAAACCGGCTTAATCAATTGCAGAAAACTCTACCCTGAAAGGAAACCGGTTTCAGTTTTTGCTAAATCGATTACGCTCTAAATCAGCATTACAGATGCATCAAACTAACCACGAGAGCTGTAAATGTACAGTACAGTTACTGCCCTGAGCATTATTGATACATTCACTTCACATATTTATACACCTGGGTCTTTCTCTTCTTTTCACTTCTGGCTTGACGTTTCCGCTGTTTCGAATTAAGTCGAGCTGTCTGCTTGGATTGGGTCTCTTTGGGTTTCAGTTTCTTTGGATCAATCACCAACATATTGCTGTCACTCGCTGACAGTTCGCGTTTCATCTAGTTACAGAATCACACACACACATGCACACATTCTATTGAAGACTAAAAATATGAAAACATTTTAATTTTGCAGATTGTACCGGTACAATGCCTAAGTTAATCAAGAAGCAACAACGAACATGACATGCATATGACAAAAACAGGACATGGCTGAACATAAAATGCGAAATACAAAACCGTCACATAATAAACTCTTCATGGCGAAAAAGCTATGATAAGGAAAATGTTTTTTCACGAATACTAATCCTAATGCTAACGTGTAGCTAGTCGAGCGTGACGAGTTTAATTTGTGATCAGTTAACATACGAATTCCGTATTATCGCTCACCGGCACATTCTAATTATCTGTACATACAAGCAACTGGATTTATATATGTAATTTAAAAACATCAATTAACTTCAGTTTTCTTGTGCAGTTTCTAATCATACTACTAACCCTCTTTTTCTCTGCCATGGAGAGCAAAATCACATTATTACTCACATCACCCGTAAGATAAACATCAAAAAAGTAAACAAACTATCAAAGAATATGTAATTAAGTAGTTTTTTAGCTGCATTGAATTGATGATGTAATAACAATTCTTTGCTTTGGAGATTGGCTAAAGTAAAAAAAGTGTCTTCTGCATTTCATTATATATCACCATCATTTCTGTTTTGTTCTGATTGTGAAGTGTTAGTCAGTACTCTCACACACATATTAATAGAAGCCCTATTATAGGTCTGTGGTATCGTGTAACTCAGCGGAGAGAGCCCGAGACAAACGTACCGTAATGTAACGTGATAATGGGGCACAGGCGGTATACCTCTTAGCCATTATGGTATTTTTTACTTTTTGTACATTATCCTTAGGTTTTAGTTTAGTTTTTAGGTGTGTTGTACACCACTGATCACTTTTGTAAGTGGTTATTATTTGATTGATTGATTGATTGATTGATTATTTTTGTTAGCAGGTTAAGTAGCATGACAGTAATACAAGAAGCAAACTAATTGGTGGCTAGGACCTGCAGCATCTATTAACATCATGAATGAAGCCACTGAAAAAAACTGCTTTTTAACACCCCACCATCGTCATATGCCTCCTGTGTCGAGAACTGTGTCTAGTACCCTACCTGCATAAATATTGTATTGCCCATAACTAGTATATCTGGGCTACAATTTTTTTACACGCGAAAGCAGCTATGGTACTGTTTTCAGCGCCTCTTAGCCATCACAATTCTGTTTGTCTTTCTGTCCGTCTGTCTGTCACACAGGTGGATCAGTCAACAACGATGCAAGCTAGGATCACCAAATTTTCACCGTCGGCTGCCCGGAAGACTCTAGTTTTAGGAACCGTAAGCTTTTTCATAAATTCGAAGGAGTAACCCTGAAAGAGGGTGCTAAATGAGAGGGGGTGGGAAAAATTTGTGATTTTTAGTCAGTAAGTTGCTGTATCTCAATAAAGGTGCAAGAGGGCTGGACATGGACATGCTGCATATGACGTTTTTACCATTGAACATAAATTTCAATGGTCTAAGTCTTGATTTTCTAGGTTCTAGGAAACCTGCACACGAGGGCATCAAAAAGTGATACCCCGTAAAAGTCGCAACGAAATGGCTGGAGATAGACTGACAGTTTGCGAACAGAAACTGCTATAGCTTTCGCACGTCTTGTGAGCGTTAGCTCAAATTTCTTGTTTCATTGACTTTATGGGAGTATCTTCATTCACTTTTACGTAGTTGTTTCTGAGAGCCAGGCAAATGGCATATCAAGGTCATTCAAGGTCATCTATTAACTAAGGATCATTGGAAAGCCGATAAGGTACTTTATGTCACTGTCGCTGTATAGCAATGTTGGCTTTCGCTCTAAAGGTTCCATTATGTAAGTAATTAATTCTGTTTTTAGTTTGACTTATTTCTATCAGTTATCATCATATTAGTTTTTTTACAAGTTTGAGTTCCAGTTTATCTTGATTTATCCTGTATCTGTTGCAGTAAAACCACTGTATCTTCATCATGTCTGCGATACTGCATACCTGTCACATGATATTAATAAAATACTGTGTTAACGGTATTTTCATGTAAATATTTAAAGAACAAATGAAGATGTACTGTGCAAGTTTCATCAAAATTTATTCATAACTTTTGAGGTAATGTGGACTGGAGTTCTAGCCATTATCAATACATATGCACAATTATAATCAGCAGCTCTTACAATTTTACGTTTAGGTCATTTTTGCGTTTTGTGTTTCATAAAGGTTAAACTTTCTGTAAAGGTTTAACTTTTTGTTTTGTTGTTACATGTATGTGCAATTTTTGCCTGCAAAAGCTGTCCCCCGAAATGGCCTATACTGCATTTAAAGATTTGGTAATCCTAGCTTGCATCGTTTTTGACTGATCCACCTGTGTGACAGCCAGACGGACAGAAAGACAAACAGAATTGTGCACGTTAAACCTTACTCACTCATTCATTCACACACTCTAAATAGTTTAAAAATTGTGTTGAGTAATTTTATAATTTACCTTTTGCTGAAATTTTTTTTGTTTCCAGATGTACGTCGCTTCTTATCAAAAAATCAGAAGCTATAATTACAAATAATATTTGCTGACAATGGCTGAAGTGGACATGGAATCGAGATATGCCGAGCCAAGTGACAACACGAACCAATCAAATCGTGAAATGTTGTCAACGGCTGAAGCGAACATGGACACAAAAGATACTGAGCTAGGTGTCAACAAAAATCAGTCGTCAAATCGCGAGACAGAGGTTGACTTGAGGCCTAACCAGAACAGTACCAACGATGGTGATGAAAGTCATCACAAATGTTACTCGTGCTATGTGTGCTGTAACGCTTGCTGCAAACGGTGTATGATGGAACACAATCCGCTGCCTGATAGTCCAACCAGGTCTGATATCTTACTAACATTGGGCGCATCTGGATGTTTAGTGGCTACGCCTAGCGGCCTAGTTGCTACGCTGCTAATTACCCAGACAGTCTGCTACCTACAACTGCTACCCGTAGCTGCTAGGCAATAAAACTAGCAGTCTTCAGGGGCGCTAGTCTGCTAGCTTAGCGGAAAAGTAAATATGGCGGCCATCCTAATGGAATTGATTGGTACATGTAATTTACGTGAAATACTGTCGTAATGTTTTTAGTGATCGATTATTACTGTCTGCAGTTAGCAATTAATGCTGGCTACTTCCAGTGGGCTCATGAACTCATGTTTTCGATCAACACGAGCTCGAGATATGCAAGCCTTAGGCCTATGTGAGTGCACACTTTTTTCTGTTCATTATTGCTGTGCTGAATGCAGCAAAATTTTATCCCAGTAAAGTTCTGGCACTTTGTTAGTAGTAAAAAAAAAGATTAAACGATGTAGGGTATTGTAGGCCTAAATGTAATAAGTCATAAATAACGGAATCAGAAATATATAATTTTTTGGTAATTTTTGTTATTTTTGATACCACACCAGTGTCATTGTATTTGGCTTTATTATATGCATATTTTGTCTAGCTTCATCCATTTTTCATTTAATTTACATCCACACTGTTTGTTTATATTTACATGTTAGCCTAGCGCAGTGTCTGGACGCACTATAATTACGCTAGCCTAGCGCACGCCCAGCTACCGCAGCGGATATGCGTAGCCACTAAACATCCAGACGTGCCAATTATTACTGCTACTTGGTAGCTGCTTTTTAAGGTACACCTTGTTAGGCTTAGATAAACTTTTGAGAATTGCTGTGGAATGATGTTCTACTGCCTGGCTGACTTTGGTGCCATCAGATTGTCGGTGGATTGTAATGCATTTTGTGAGTACAACGAGATACAAATTGTTACGAACTAGCAAGCAGAAGATACATGTGTCTGATGCAATTTAACTGCTGCTGTAGGTATAATTTTGCATTCTTTGTTATTATACAGCAGCAATCTTTGTAGTTGTTACAGATGGGTGTTTTTGCTTGCTAACATTAACACTGTCAGACTGTTTTAAAGAAGCTTGTTTGAAGTTTACCATAAAGTGGAAAACAGTAAGTGGATAATATTTTGTGCCATTTGTTACAGTGTTGCCGCAAACTGGAAAAAAGTCAGCTTAAAAATGAAAGTGCTGCTATTTCTGCACTGATTGTTTACAGGTTGCAGCGGTTTCGTTATGGTTTCATGTGTCCTATACACGGTCGACTCGGCCATGTTGCAGTTCTCATATTGATGACTGCACTACTCTATGGTGCTCTGTGGTCAATCACTGGTGAAGAGGCTCTCCCTGGTGGAAACCTCTTTGCCCTGTCTGTCCTGTTTGTCTGCTGCTACGTAGCCGGCTTTCTGATTGGATTGATACGGCTTCCACCCTTACTTGGTAAGCGTGCTGCATAGTAATGTCGTTGTAAGTCAGTAGATATGTAAGGTATCTTTGTGTGTAGCATATCGAATACACACTAAACATAAAATAACATAATCGTCATACATGTAGTAATACAATCAACCTCCATGCAGATCAGCATATACACAGTGTTTCATAAAAAGGACCCTTTTTTTCTTTGTCGTGTCAGCACCCTAGCAACATGGAGATGAAATCAGGCATCTCGCAATCCAAAAACTCAACCATCTTGCAAGCTCGGTGTTCTAGTGCACTGTGTTGCTCGAACATGTGAAAGACCAACTATCCTCACTGACCTGTAAATGCGATTGCTTTGCATGTTTTTTGTTGCTGTAACTGTAAAACTTCAAATATTTGTCACCAACAAACCAGATCTTTTACCATCAGAGCAGGGTAGCAACTGACAGCACCAGTTGAGACTAGCAAGTTTGTACTCGTGACACATTATGACGTCAGTGTTACATCATGACTAGCAAAGAATATTTAATCAACTGCCATATTTTGTTAAAATATTTTGAGTTAGTATTTCTTTAGCTACAGCTGGTAAAAATTTTATGTAAATTGCTCATCATTTCAGTGAATTATGAAAAAAAGCAAAAAGGGGTCTTTTATGAAACACCATGTATATTCCTCTGGACATTGCTGCTGCTTGGTCACATGCATTAACAGAGCTGCAATCAGACTACTGAATGCATCATGAAACTTCTGAGCAGGCTGAGCAAACTAAGGTCATACTGTGCCAACTGAGCTAATTGATGTTGAAGCAAACCAGTGTGGCAAACAGGAGGCTAGTGTCACTTGTAAGTTTATACGCCATCTGGATGTACCAACAGTGGTTAGTGAATGGTGATGGCATCTTCCTTCATGTTGGAGGTCTTTATTTTGTCCATTCCGTCAATGTGAGGGCTTCTTCCCTCTTATGAGGATGTCTCGTTTGATATGAAAGTGTCGATGGAAGTGGAAGCCTAGTTCTTGAGCTTCAGAGTACCAGATTAGACATCAGCAGGCAGTTATTATTGATGAAAAAGCACATAATTGATCTATTAGTAGCATTCCTTTGAATTCTGTTTTTTTGTAATGGCAGAACCTTACTTTTTATGACTTGGCAGTTGACCTGGGGCAAATATTATTTTTGTCAGGGCAGTTTTCTTGGTGGAAAACCAGTTTTTTTGACCAGTGGCAAATGCTTGCCAATACTCGTGCAAATACTTGTGGATGTGTGACGTCAACAGGCATGCTGTTGATGGGCTTTGCACTTCGGAACATTCGACACATTGATATTGCGAAAGACATTGAGCACACCTGGTCATCGGCACTCAGGTCAGGGATATGTTTAGTGAAAAACCTCTACTAATAATAATACCAGTAATATATTTTGACCAGAGAAAAAACGTTTGTAAATTTCTATTACAACTATGGTATTTTGCATTATTTTATGTATTTGTGTTGTGCAGTAATGATGCTGTTGCTGATATATGTTTTTGTGCAGAGCAATAGCACTGACGGTGATCTTGACTCGCGCCGGTCTCGGCTTAGATCCAGTCGCTCTACGTAAGCTGTCATTAGGAGTGCTTCGCTTGGCTTTCACTCCATGCCTTGTCGAAGCTGTCACAGACGCTGTTGCGTCTCATTTCATCCTCGGCTTTCCATGGGTCTGGGGCTTTATGCTCGGGTTTGTGTCATCATCTGATCGTCTTGTAATATTTTACAGTGGGCGACTTCACTTTTTGACTTAGACTTTTGCTGAGACTTTTGCTGAGCCTAAACTTCGGTCTAAGTACCTACTTAAGTCAAGAAGTGAAGTGATTTTGCTGAGCGAAAACATGGCTTCTAACACGGATAGTTTAGTAAATTAAAACAGTCTGGTACCAAAAATAAACACCGTAATGGATACACAGTGACATAAGACGTTACATAATTACGTCATTTGCATGCTCGGCGCAATTAAATAAGCAAGTCCAAGCGTAACTGGTTGATTTATTTCCTGTTAGGTTTACCAGTTTTCCGTCATTTTTAATCGTTTAGTTGAACTTTGGTCTAAGTACAGACTTTAGCGTTCAACTTTAGCTTTGGCTCTGCGAAAAGACTCAGCGAAAGTCTAAGTCAAAAAGTGAAGTCGCCCAGTTCATCAGAAGTTTTGAAATTCATGTACCGACTTTCCGCAATGGTTGCCCTGTTTTGGTGCAGCTGCTGCAAGTTATACTAGTCTCTGTAGTGCGTACACTTCTAGAGTTATCATTTTACCAGTAGTTCTACAGGTTTGAATAGATGCCACGCCCGTTGCCTAGCCAACATCATCAAAGCTCTGATTGAATCTGTTTTCATATTATTGACTTTACGACCCAGCTAAACTGGTTACTATTGCAACTGATGAATAGACGTTGCATATGACTGATTTCATGGCGGAGTTGTTATTTATTTTATTATGATTTTGCTGCAGATGTTTGAAATGGTGCTTTACTGTAGGAAATATGTAACTGTGTAGCTTTAAGTCTGTCTTCATTGTTCTGATAAGCTTATTTTGAGTCTTTTCATGACACTTTTAGACTATATATACCAGATTTCTTGTTTGTATTTTCCTAACATCGATGACTAGAAACTTCTTTTGATACTGCACTATATAAATCTGTTCTATATTGTATTGTATTGTATTATGTTATTGTTTAATAGTCTTTAGCAGTTAGCAGTACTGGTATGTTTATGTAGCAGTATAAGTGACGTGTGGCTAGGTTTGTGCTGGCAGCAGTATCTCCCGCAGTGGTGGTACCTTCGCTACTGCTACTGTCTGAAAAGGGCTATGGGGTTGATAAGGGCATTCCTACTTTGGTTATTGCTGCATCGAGTATTGATGATGTCATTGCAATCACCGGCTTTGGCGTCGTTCTTGGCATCACCTTCTCTACAGGTTCATCTGCGTTTATTTGCCAACACCTAGCATGGCAAATTAGCATGAACAGTTTTTACACGTGACAGCAGATACTGCTGTAGCGCGTCTTAACCATCGCAATTCTGTCTGTCTGTCTGTCCATCTGTCTGTCACACGGGTGGATCAGTCAAAAACGGTGCAAGCTGGGATCACCAAATCTTCACTGTTGGCTGCCTGGAAGATTATAGTTTCAGGATCAGTAAAGCTTTTCCATAAATTTGAAAGGGGTCACCTTGATCAAGGGCACTAAATGAGAGGGGGGTAGGAAAAATTTGTGATTTTCAGCCAGTATTGGAATTCATGCATTGGACATGGCATGCAGTACTGAAATTCATGCACTGGATATGGCGCTAGAACTAGATCTCGTTCACACCGGGCCTTCACACATGCATCGCTGTCACGCATTCTCCTTTGAATTAGCTGGGCTTTTCTTGTTTAGTTTATGTGTTAGATTAAACCGATAGTCTGTAGACTGTCACTTTTCCAATGCAAATCATTATTGTATCGTATCACTCAAAGTAAACAACAGTGATGGGACAACAAAACAGCTGGCTCAAAATAGAAATTAAAGCATAAAGCAATCTGTAAAATCATGCTGCTTAGTCAGTCACATACCGTGAGCTTATATTAGCTACATGATCACAGAAGCACTTGAATCACACACTTCCTACATAACACAGATACCAGGGTTGCAAAAAAAAACAAGTTTTTTTCAAAAACCCAACCAGTGGGTTTTGGGGTTTCATATGGAC
>Ga0209671_1005602_pt1 | contig 12742 bp, 10 predicted proteins | sample WorMetHERISLAND2_2_FD_187401 | JGI IMG/M metagenome (GOLD analysis project Ga0209671, IMG submission 187401) | Marine gutless worms symbiont microbial communities from Max Planck institute for Marine Microbiology, Germany - Olavius geniculatus... | ecosystem: Host-associated > Annelida >... | reverse complement strand
AATATCGGTTGACCGTTGACCCATCACTACTGCAAAATGTTATTAAATTTCCAACTAAATCTAGTTTTACATACTAGAATATTGGCATATGTTAGTGTTTCCGGTGAGTGTTTCGATTTTATTTGTGTGATTTTGATTAGTTAAACTTGCTACTCGAATTATAGCCGCCCGGATAATACGTCATATGAACTATTAGAGCTTTTTTACTTTTTTGTTACCGGTATGAAGTTAGTTTGTGCTATCACTTACGGCGCGATAAAGCTACCACTGGCTCGTTTAGTGTGAAAACAGTTGCAGATAGACACAGACATGCTGCTCATCATAACAATTACTAGTGACAGGCTTTTTAATGATGTCAACATGGATTACCTTGAATATGCGGTACTCCACCGATTTTGGTGAAAGGGAGTCGCGATCCTTCCATGCGGAGCCAGAGACACTTCTCTATTTTAATTAGCACCTTATGCACTGGGACATCCTTCAAGATTTTTCGTTATGCACTCAGCACTGCCGGCATGTCCACAACCACTACTGGTCAGGTGTCTTCAACTTTTTGAAGTTTGACCTTACTCCGAAGAAGAAGAAGGAGAGCTTAGGACATAACCAGGCACACTGCATGATGCACTAGCCCCATAACCGCCGTAGGACCGTGTAAGCTGGTGTCTGGCTGAGAGCTAAGGAACAAAATAGAGCAGATTTAAACTTGTGCAGACTTGTCATTGTTAAGATGAATTTCATCACTGTCTTGTGGATCATACTGGTAAGAATTGTGCATTAGTAAAATACAGTAAAAGCCTTTTTCAGTCCCAATAAAAAACCAGAAAACTTAGCGTTAGAGCAAATTTCATGTCTCATGTGGACCCCATAGATGTTATCATATTTTGGTGATATTTTACACAGTACTTGTTTTTCATAAAAACAGCACAGAAATCGTAGTAAATGTTTATTGTATAAGGGGGTTTGATGCACCCTAATGAGTAGAGTGATTTGTCTACCAGTTTATTTCTGATCAACATAACCATTGATTCAGATGTAGCAGAAAAATTGGTGTACTGTCAGTTGTGTTGGAATTTTTGTGATGACCATTTTACTGCATGTATCATTTTTTGCTTATCTGTCACATACAGGGAAGAAAAGCTCAAACTTCAACTTGTGGCACTTTGCAGGAGAAAATATGTTTGAAGTCGAGTGCATGGACATCAAGCAAGAACCGGTAAGTTGTATTTTGTGCGAATAGTTTTTTTTTGTATTTTATATCTGCTTACTTGATGTTCGTAGCAGCTCATTTCCAGTACTACACAAAGTGTTCAGAATATCTGCACTATCAGTATTCAGATGTGTTTTCAATTCATGTGTGCTACTTGACAATGAATGCATCAGTGACATGTTCAGTGCTGTGCAAACATTTAGTAGACATTGCTTGAATTTATTGCATTCATGTAAAAATGAAGCTGTGATAGATCAGTCTGACAGAAATGCATGCTGCTTTATCATCATTACGCGCGACAGCAGAATAGCTTCACATGTCTTAGCCATCCTTAAGGTGTCCGTCGGTCCGTCTGTCACACCGTGGTATTGTGTCAAAACAGTGCAAGCTAAAATCACGAATTTTTCACTGTATGCTGCCCCAAGGACTCATGAAATTTTCATGTCTCTGGGTGCTGGGCTTCCTCTTAAACAATGGCGTCAAAGAGGGGTTCCCCTCTCTAAATACACGTTATTTTGCTGTTATTGACTCGTTTGGTGTGAAAACGTTTGCAGATAGGTACAGTCATGCTGCTTGTTATAACAAGCACTGGTCACGGGCTTTTTAGCTTTATTAACATTGATGACCTTGAACGACCTTTAACCCCCAAAATAGCCCTGGGTATTTAGTGAATTTTTCGTAATTTTTGGCTGCAGTGTACATTTCAAGAGTGAATTGCGATGAAATGCCTGAATATAGACTAAGACAACCTGCATGCAATAAACGCAGGTTCAAGGATGTTTGCACATTTGAGCATTAAAGAGGGGTACCTCTCTAAAAAGTGGTTATTTTGCTGATATTGGCTCGTTTAGTGTGAAAACAGTTGCAGATAGACACAGACCTGCTGCTTATCATAACAATTACTAGTGACAGGCTTTTTAATGATGTCAACATCGATGACCTTGAATATCCTTGAACCTCTAAAATAGAGAGTTTTAGTGTTTTAAAACTGTTTTTTTTTGCATTTTGCGGCTGTGACGCACATTTCAAAAATGAATTGCACTGACATGGCTAGAGATAGACCTGGACAACCTGCAAACATGAAATGCTAGTGCTATTGCACATCTTATGAGCTTTGCTCAAATTACTTGTAAATTGAAATTATGGTTATGAGTCTATAGGTCATTCTGGCTAATGCAAAATGAATGTTGTAAATTTGGAGATGTAAGTTTCGCAAGGTGATGCAGTTGATTCTATACAAGATGGCAGTCATTATTCCAGTGTCTTATGTTTTATGTGCTATGAAAATCAGGTCACATTAGTCTAAATGTAAAGAGGAACTTTCCACATGGATATTTTAATATAGTATGGTTTTTGTACACTTTGTACATGCTTATCATGTGTATTATATAGAATAGTCTGCAGAGCTTTGTCTTATATGGTCATCATATAGTTACTTGCGTTTATGCCATTGGTTGCAAAGTCTTGTGCCGTGTCAACTGCTGTAGATGTGACCGATTTTGTGAGAGTTAACTGTGAAACATTTTGCCCCACCGCACAGTACTCAAAAGCACTGTGTGACTGTAGTGAATTTGATCAGTGATAGTTCGTGCGTTGATTTGTGTTGCAGGCTGAAAGCTGGAGTGGTAGTGAATGGCAAGTGGACAGCATTGGACACTATGAGGCAGACAGTCAGTGTATAGTTGAATCAGCTTACAACGAGCCACATCTGCAGCCTGTAGTAGTGATGAAGAAACTCACCAATGCACAGTATGCATTGTTACCATTTTTATATCATCTCTATGAACTCATTATTATTTAGCACATTGGCACATTCTTGTAGACTGCACATTTGATGTGCACGTCAGAGATATTGTGAAGTTGATACACTCAAAGAACTTTTTGACAGTGTTCAGTTTTGAAAAATCGTTGGTTTTATTAAAGGTACAAATTTTTATCCTTGTATGTGATGCTGTTGTGTAATTAGATTAAAGATCTTGATCGCCTAAAACAAAGTGGCCCATTTTTAAACACAAAAAATCATGCTTTTAACCATTCATGGTTAAAATAAGCTGAATGGCATATTTTGTGTTCATGTCATTTTATCCATGTGAATCTCTTTTTGTATCATATTCGTGTTTCTATAGCTTGGTATTTTGACCTGAGTACAAGTCTGGCACTGTTTGGGTACCCATCGTGCATTTCAACGATGTGGCTCGAAGAAACTTCACTTGTACGAGTGAAGTGTTTACAGTTGCTTGTACAAGAACAGAACTCAATGCCTGTCAGCCATATTGAATGACATTGAATCGAGGAAATGCTTGGCAGATAAAACAGCATTCCACTACAAAGTTACTATTTTTACTAACTGTGCACCTCTAACGATGAACTGTTTTACAGTGATGCCAATTCTGGCATCATAAATCCTAATATTTACAAGTAGTTTACTTTGCATGGGTTGGATAAAAACACCACTTGCACAGAAACTACTCGTATGTATGTGAGCAGCCGCTTTACAGCCATTGAAATACACGATTGGTACCCGGACAGTGCAGGACTCGTACTTGTGTCTGTGTGAATGCAGCCTTATTCTGGGATTTTTACTGATTACTGTTGGCAGTTAGCTGTTGAGTCAATGAAGGAGTCTTTAAAACATAACATCACATAACATGATAACATTATGACAAAACATACACTTGACTTTCTTAGTTGCAGTGTTTGATCATTATTGTCTGCTTATTTTTAAAGTTCTACTGCACACCAGACGTTTCACTTAGACTCTGATCACAATGCAGTATAATTAAAACGAACAATATGCAGTTTCATTACATTCATGTGCTACGAGGAGTGTTCAAAAAGTTTTGCAAGTCAATATGTTAGACTAAAAAACTTTTCGAAATCTACACAGCAATAAAATGCACAATTCTCCCAAACGCATATGAGCTTAAAGCGGATATGACTTCATTGTAACTTATGACATCATGAAGCATTCTATATCGGTCCCTCCAGCTATAGGCTTCTATCACAGACTTGAGTCATTCATTGTTTGGATAGCAGACACCACAGAAAAAATTTTTTAAATTTAGAAAAAGATAATAGTTACTGTAAGTCCGTTCTCTGCTGCGTGTAGGGTTGTCTTATTGTACGAAGCCAGAGTTGCGAACAGCTTGCTGGGTATTGTAACTTTGGGATGGGACTGCAGAGTGAGCACTGCTGGATTTAGGGGAGATCTATGGGGCTTGCTCCCATGCCCCACACATTAGGGCTCTCTAGGTCGTACGTTGTAAGAATTGTTTAGCTTTTCACAAAGACAACGGATATCACAATTGTTAACTTTTCAGTAAAGTTTAACGGACAACGTCAAATGCTGACGTGACATCGTAATTGACAAAAGCATTCTTATTTATGGCTAGCACAGATTTCGGCTACTGAGTATTCATATTGCAAATAAGAAATTCAAGAACATATTTGTCAGGGCTTTCACAAAGTCACATATTTTGGGGTTTCACGTTCATAAATCTGGCTGCAGACTGGAGAAATGTGCGTATATTTGTGCTGTTTGTGTTAGCACTCCATGTCATATCTGTTTAATGCTTTATGACGTCGTGATGTCACATCCGCTTTAAGCTCATACGAGTATGGGAGAAATATAATTTTTACAGGTGTATAAATTTTAAAAAGTTTCTTAGTCTAATATATGGGAGCCTATCGAGTTGCAAACTTTTTGTGATTTTCCTTGTGCATATAGTTTTTTCATGGATGGCACAGATTTTGGCTATTCAGTATTTATAATTGCAAATCAGAAATTTGCAGACAAACTTGTCAGTGCTCTCATAAAATTACATGTCCTAGGGCCTTGTGTTGGAAAGTCTGATGGTAGACTGAAGAAATATCATGCAACGGCAGGCTTAATTTTATGCTGTTTGCGCTGGCACTCCAAATCGTTCCTGTTTAATGCTCTCTATGGTGTCATACATTACAATGATGTCATATCCGCTGTAGGCTTATACATGTTCTGGAGAAACATACGTTTCATTAGTGTATTAATGTTGAAAAAAATTTTAGCCTAACATATCGACTTGCAAAACTTTTTGAATGCCCCTCGTATTGTGCTATTTGGAAGTGAACAAACTGTGTTGCAGGCTTTCAGAATGGATGTTGGACTGTAAGGATGAAGGTAGGTTTCTCTCTAGTAAAGCACTTTAAATTATTCCATTTTTACGCGCGAAAGCAGCTACTGTCACACGGGTGGATCAGGCAAAAACGGTCCAAGCCAGGATCTCCAAATCTTCTCCATTGGCTGCCTGGAAGACTCTAGTTTCAGGAACCATAAAGCTTTTCCATAAATTCGAAGGGGGTCACCGTGAACGAGGGCCTTAAATGAAAGGGGGTGGTTAAAATTTGCGATTTTCGGCCAATAACTCGCTGTATCTCAGTAACAGTGCGAGATGAGGCCTATGTTACTATTAATCACTAATAGGAAATCGTATACTGGCTTTTGATTGGCGCCGAATTCAATGACCTTGGATGACCTTGAACGCCAAAATAGGGATTTTTATGGATTTTTCGGGCGATTTCGGGCTGCTACACAAAATCATTCACAAGGCGGCGTTACGGTACTGGCGTTTGTGGCGTGGCGTAGTTGTTAACGCGTTTTGGCTGAAACAAAGTTACTCTACGTCGGGCCTGGTTAGTACTGTGATGGGTGACTGCCTGCGGGCAGGAACTGCTATAGGCTTTCGTGCGTCCCGTGAGCATTAGCTCAAATTTCTTGGTTTATTTGCTATGGACTAGCTTAGCAACTCTATCACCTATGCTTGTTTTTGCCTTACACAGGACATTTATTCAAACTTACTGCAGGTTGTTCAAGCCTGTTGCACTACTATGCAGTAAAATTGGCCTGATCAAACATCATTTGAAAGTAGTAGCACTATCAGCAGCAGGAGTAGTTGCAATTGCATGATGTTTATAGTGGCCTTTGCTATTAATGCATTTCACTGCAATTAGAATGTCTTCATATTTTCCTTATTGTGCTCCAAAAGATGCCAGTTATGTCAAGGGCTCTTGCGGGTCTTTGAAAGTCCTTGAAAGTTTTTGAATTATTTTTCAGATTTTCAAGGCCTGGAAAGTCCTTGAAAACAGACATAGTCCTTGAAAGTCCTTAAATCTGTGTCTGAAGGTCTTTGAAAGTTCTTGAAAATTTGATTTGTTAAAATGCTGTGACTGAACGATTGAGTTTCTGATTAATGCTTGAAGGTGCTAAATTGTCGAATCTGAACTGAACCTGCTCATATATGCTTATAAAATTGTCGGTTTGATTTAATTCAGTTCTCTTTATATATCCTTTGTATGGTCCTTGAAAGTTCTTGAATTTGATTTTGATAAACAGCAAGTACCATGTATAATATCTGTAATAGAGTACTGTGGGCTATGGGAATTTTTAACAGCAGCCTACCTCATTGCATTTGGTAAAACTTTACATTAGCAGTTTGTTCATGACTTACCTGTTTGTACTTACATGTTAGTAATTGTTTGTGTCTAGTGGAGAGCAACATTAAAGAGGAAGATGAAGAGGAATTCATCCAGCTGTCTACTGAATATATTCACCACAGTGAGAAAAATGGAACAGACCCTTTTTGCCTGCAGCAGAGTGAATTTACACAAAGTGATCTGGTGAAGGTTGAATCGAGTGCTGAGAACGTAGGGCTAAACAAACAAGGAATTGTTGTTGATAATTATCACTTTGTTGGACGAAGTATTAGACAAGGCATGGTTGGAAATGAAAATGAGGAAAATGCTGATAGTGAAGTGACAATATCGACGTGTAATAACATTAATAAACCAGGCAAGCATGGTGTTGTTACAAGCAAACTTAAACTGGTTGTACCTAGTAGTGGTCAAGGCACATCCAGAACTGATGGTGAGATCATGTCTCGTACCATACCGAAAGTGGCCTCTAACGACAGAAGTTGTTCCGTGTGCAGTAGGAAATTTGTGCATAAAAGAGATTTGGAGAATCACATGTCTATTCACACTGGGGAGAAACCATTCAGTTGTAATTACTGTGACAAAAAATTCCGACTGAAAGACCTGTTAAAGCGACATGAGATGTGTCACAACGGTGACATGCCACAGTGTCATCTATGTGGAGGAAGATTTGTACAGTTGAGATCACATTTGAAGAACATTCACTTTGCTACCAGTTATGAGTACTTTTGCTCTGTGTGTAAAAAGGCATTTTGCAAAGATACTAATCTGAGACAGCATATGTTAACACATACGGATGAAAGGCCGTATACATGCCAGGACTGTGGAAGTCGGTTTCATAGGAAAAACCAGCTGATATGTCATATGGTTACCCACACGAAGGAAAAGAATCATACTTGCACTGTTTGTGGGAAGAAATTTGCAAGAAGAGATGGTATAAAAAACCATATGCGGGTGCACACAGGAGTGAAACCATATTGCTGTGAAACGTGTGGAAGAGCTTTTAAGCGGACTGAAGCTTTACGCAATCATCAGCTGATACATACGTCAGAGAAGCCACTTGTGTGCTCTACGTGTGGAAAAAGATTCCGACAGATAGCGGGTTTAACAAGGCATATTTTGATCCACAGTGGAGAGCAGCCGTTTGAGTGTTCAGAGTGTGGAATGAAGTTCAACCAGTCCAGTTCAATGCAGAGACATAAGCTGACTCACACGGGAGAAAAGCCTTACTCTTGTAGCGACTGTGGACAAAGATTTACTCAGTCTGGTGGACTCTGTTCACATCGACGTAAACACTGTAGTGCTAGAAAAACACAGACATAACCATGGGTGGTGGGTGCTCAGGAACTTATCTACAATCCTGGTTATTGGGGAATAGAGATCAGTTTGGGTTTTGAGTACCATAGGCATGAGGATTGAAGCACTGCAAGTGCTGAGTGTGGGTTATAGGAAGGGGCTTATTCCTCCGACTGGGGGAAGGGTCTGGGAAGTGGGGAGTGGACTGAACCCCTCACCTGAAATTTTAGACCATCTTCCTGGAAATTTTTTTGCACCATCTGCACTCAATATTGTTTTTTGTGCACTCTTCAGTACTGTTACATACATTTTACACTGTTTTATATGATCTTCCCAACTTAGATCTGCTCTTTATGGATACCCAACGTCCTGACATTATTTGTTGACTGTAACTTGTAGCTGCATGAAATATGTATGCTGTAGCATGTTGTTTGCTGATATATGTATCATTGTCTTCATTTGCAGTAATCACTAAATATAGTTCAGTTTTGTTATTCGACCAAAGCTAATTGTTTTGCCATTTTTGCAAAGTGATTTGTAAAAACGGTTAATACAGTCAGTGATAAGATTAGTGAGGGCTAGGTGGTCCCAAAGCCATTAAGCTAACTTTGTTATTTGGTGGTTGATGATAAACTGTTACAAATTTCAACAGAACATTGCAACAAAAATTACTGCAGTAATTGAATAACAGTATCACATAATATCTCTAGCATCTGTGCAAGTGGCACTGTTGGCATTTTATGCATACTGTTTCAATCAATGTTCTGCATCTACAGCTGTGTTGTGTATTTTGTGTAACATGCTATCTCCCTGAGTTCCACAGACATGTTCTGCCTATTTGTGTTGTATATGTTTTACTCTGCGTAAGGTAATGTTTTCATTGCTCATCAATATTTACTGTCATTTTTGCTTATTGTTATAATTATATTAGTGGATCAGGGCCTACCAGTTGGGGTTTACACATGTCTTGTATCTTTATATACCCTAAAAACAAGTGAGCCCACTTTTTTGTCTACTTCGTCATTATTAAGTAGATTTACTTGACATTTTATGCATGTCATGCTATACAGAGTAGTGGTTACAATCCCGGGATTGGAATCTCAATCCTGGGATCCGGGATTGAGAAATTTGTAATCCAGGAATCCCATTTTGGGATTATGCTTACAGATTGGTCGTTATTTTGATATCCCCAATTGACATATTTTATGCATAGGGCCCCTACGAAAAGTATATCCGAACTGTAGAGAGTGACAGTGACTGTCAAATACAAATTTCCGGCGACAGCACGAAGTAATATTCTATCGCTCATAAAATATATTACTAACCACACTGCTAAAATTTTTATTTCTGCCATTTAATATGCAAAAAAGTACAATTTCAGCTAATTTTTGTAATCCCGGGATTCGGGATTGGCGGAAACGGCCGGGATCCCGGGATTGCAATCTCTAGTATAGAGACGCAATTAAGTCTAAGAAAAGCTAATTGAATTATTTCGCGCGTAAAAATTTTACAAGTAACATTCTTGTTTGATAAATGACCCATCACTACCGCCAAATGTCATGAAATTTTTAAGATCTAGTTTTAGATATCAGTGTCAGTTTTGTTAATAGTGTGTCCTGTGAGGTTCTCATTAATATTTGATTATATGTACGGTTGTTGTTAGTTGAAGTTACTACTGGAACATATCGCCGTTATATTAACAGCGTTATTGTTTTTATCGATTTAATATTAGTGAAAAACAGCTGCGACAAATAAGCTGCAGTACAGCAGTGCCTTATCTCTGTGGTAAAGTTGTGTTAGCATCTTACTTACTTGTATTTTGTTTCGTTTCGGTGATTTCTTTCATATTTCTGTTTGAAATTTCTCAACTTAGCTTGTCGCACTCGCAAATTATGGTAGCAGTTGGCGTCATCACCAGTGGGTAGGAGGGAGGGCGGTGCAACATCAGTGGCCAATGGCGATAGATGAAAATCTTCACACTTGCAAATTTTGATTTTGGATTTGGTTACTTAGTCGGCAGAGCCCTCCAGGGTTGTTACATGATAGTGCAGTGGTTAGGAGTTGAACCCTAACCTAGTTCTAAGTTGCGTCACAGACACAGCATAGATCCAACATGGCCAGTAAGCAGGTGGACAGTCAGGTCACAACTGATCATTTTAAACAAAAACAACATTCCAGCCTGTTCAGTGAATGTGACCCAAGCTGTTGGTTCATCAACAGATGTTGCATGACGTGTACTATTGTCTTGTAATAACAATGTGACACTAGCTAAAACATTAGCATCTGCTCAGGCGGCAAGTCTAATGGCTGCCAGACTGCTAGGCCGGGCTGCCTGACTGATGACATCAGTGAATTCAGCTGCTGCATGCTTATTACCCAGAGAAGCATAGATGTAAAAACGTTTTTTACGTTCTTTATTCTTGCCACTTTTTTTTACGTTTTTTCACGTTTTTTATTTTTTCAACGTTTTTTGTTTTTTTTTTAAAAACGTTCATGAAAATTTGAAAATTACAGCTATGTCAGTACTTTCCTGAAAATATTTGTGTATGGTAATTATCGTTACGTTATTCTGTGATGCACAGGTGAAGAAGGATGGCAAAAGAATGTCATCAGCGGAAACTGTCGTCAGGACTCTGGCAGCTGCAGCAGTCCGGTAGATTCTGTGACACGTTGGTGACTGTCGGTGGAAACATCCAGATACAGGTGCATGCCGCCATGCTTGCTGCCACCAGCAATGAGCTTTGCTCCATGCTAGAACAGGAACAACAGGACAACACATCTCGGTATCGATACCATCTGGATGTAGCTGAGTATGATGAACGTGTGGTCAGAGCCTTGTTGGAGTTTATTTACACTGGGGAGCTGGTTGTATTGACGTCATTGGACTGCAGTATTAGAGATGATCTGGTTCGACTTTGCGTAAAACTTGGCATCACTGTAGATACTGATAACAGCTCTGCTACTGATTCACAAAAGTAAGTTTATTCTTGAGAGTTTTCAGCAGTGATGTAAACAAGGCTTGTTTAAAGACCAAGACCAGGATTTTTTAAGACCAAGACAAAAACTTCTTGTGCAGCATCATATGTTTTGCTGTATATTAATTATGTGTTAATGACTGATAATTTTTGGCACAAGGTTGGCCAAGACAATAGAATTGTGTAAAGTGGACTTACTTTCCACCTCACCTTATTTATGTCAACACACTACCAAGTGAAACACAGATGTGCCAAATTGTTACATTGTATCTGATTGCTCACCATTGCATCATCAATTTGGCAGAGGGCACCATGTGATTTGTTAATTTTGTGGTATTAAATATTTTAAGATGAAAATAGCAGACAAAAAATAGCTGACTGATGAGCTTAAAACATGTTTAATTGATAAGTGAATGTCGTTTGATCAGTCAACCTTTGATTCCGCTATCGGCCAGTGGCGTTGCATCTAAGCCATTATGTCCATGGACACACTTTGAGCATGAACTCTGATAATTTGCAAGCGAGTTGTTATGAGTACTTGTATTTTTTGCCAAATAATGTACATTTCACTTATTCTGTGCTTTATCGAGTTGTTACAATGTTTACTGGAGACAACACCTCAACATTATGCAAAATTGGAGCATTTGTGTTTCACACGGTAGTGCATTGACATAAATTAGGTGAAATGGAAAGTGAGAGCATCTTACATCATTCTATCATCTTGGCTATCTTCTTGCCAAAAACTATCAAAATTGTTAAAAATTTGACAAAGTTATGACAAAAACAATTTTGACTGTTTTTTTTAAACTTGGTGTAGTATTTTGCTAGCAAAAAGTCTTGAGATTCTCCGTGTTTATCAGTGTTTCACTAACTGCTCAGTGGTAGGTTGTTATATTTGCTGTAATATTGTAACACAGCTATTACGCTGAATATTTTAATAATATTTTTATTTTTTATTTATAGGGTGGGCCAAAAACCGGACCTGTTTGAGCATTGATAACTCAGTGACGGTTACCCATAGAAAGGTGTGTGATATGTCAAAAGTTTTGGAATGTTGTAAAGAATAAATAACAAATTTGCATAATGAAGCATTTAAATATTCTTTCCCTAATTTGCCTAAATCTTCATTACCCATGAAATTAGGCATTTGCCTGCACTCCCATGTGCCCGAGTTCATTGAACTCAAAAACTCACTGCCAAAAAGTCCAGATTTAAATTCTGTGAATTAATCAGTTTGGGGGCATTGCAACAGATAGCATGGTCACAAAATTTCAGTAACTGACCAGACCAGGTAAAACATGTGCTAATCGAATGCTGGGCTCAGCTGATTCTGATCACATTGACTCCAGCAATCGATCAGCTGCCTAAAAGGACTGATGATGGTTATGAATGCTAAAGCTGGGCAACTGCCTATGTCAAATTTCGTCTAAACTCAACGTATGTGTTAACGATTGTTGATATTTCACTGTATGCTGAATGAAAATCAACTTAAATTCATGCGTTACTGCCAATTTAGCATGATTTTAGGGGTGGGACAGATTTGTGTAAATCATGCAAAGAATATTTAAATGCTGAGACACGCAAGTTGTACACTTCTTTTGTGCACAATTTTGAAACTTTTGGTATATTACGAGCCTTTCCATCAATAAACATTGCTAAGTTATAAACATATAGACATAGATTCGGATCACAGCCTGGTTATGGCAAATATCAAAATCAAGCTGAAGAAGAAGCACAAAGCACAATTCAGAAAGCGAAGGGACATTGCTAGACTCAGTGATGAAGGAATTAGTAATGC
>Ga0209671_1005601_pt1 | contig 12742 bp, 9 predicted proteins | sample WorMetHERISLAND2_2_FD_187401 | JGI IMG/M metagenome (GOLD analysis project Ga0209671, IMG submission 187401) | Marine gutless worms symbiont microbial communities from Max Planck institute for Marine Microbiology, Germany - Olavius geniculatus... | ecosystem: Host-associated > Annelida >... | reverse complement strand
GTTAGCACATGGCTGAACTACCGTTCAGCCTGTGATCGAGATGGTTTACCTTTCAGCAAACAGTCGCCCATCTAAGTTGAAACAGGAGATCAACTTTGCTAAAAAACCAATGACAGTAAAAATGTAAACCCACAGTGCCGTTGTAGCAGCAGGGGCGCATGGGAAAATTTGAGGCCATTTGCCTCCCCCATAAAAGTTAGCTTGTTAAAAACATTTTTTAAATCCAAAAATTAACTCTAAAAATCCCCATTTTGCAAAAAACATTAGGGGCAAAATTAAAATAATACAAACACCCATAATCTTCTTTTTAAAACATTTGCAGCTGTCGGTCAGAAAATTGCAACTTTTTGTCATTCTCCTATTTTTAACACAAGACGCCGCTGTAACTAACCAACCTGAGTGATGTTTTCGGTAGCTCGCCAGAGTCGTCCTCTGAAGTTGCGATACCAGTCGGTGATGAAGATGAAGCCGTGCCGTTGACTGGCTGCAATGCCGCGCGGCCATCGCAGATTGTCGATCTGCTTCGGGTTCGGATGTCCATGACGATCAAACGGATGCTTCGTGCTGTGGATGTAAACGTCCGGTGAATTGTGGTGGACAGAGTAAAGAAGGTTGCGCAGTACCGTCACTCCCATTACCTGTTAAAAATGTTTAAATGTTAACTAGATTACGTGCTGGATAGATTAAATACATACTTACATACAGTAAGCAAGTAACTCGTCTACAAGTGTTAGTTGCACGTACGCATTACATTTCACTGTGTCCCAAAAAAACATCCCCGACATTTTCAACGGTAACTTGAAAATCAATTAAAAGATTCTAATAATTTGTGATACGAATATTCCTGACACAAATTGCATTCAAATGACTATTTAGCTTTCCGCCTCATTCAACGTTTGTTTCTGCACTACCTGGGGAAAACAAAACCATAAAATATCACTTTTTTATCCAATGCGATATGATTGCTTAATTAACATAATGTGCAAAAACACATTTTGTTCACATATCTGACACTTTGGTTGACATTTCATCCAGTTGTCCATTCTTCAACTGCCTGCAGTAAATTGCTTGAAGTGTTGGCCCACTATGCGAACACAGGCAAGGAGACACTTTCTCCCTTAATTGGCAGCAGTAAGATTATCGATAATGTTTTGCTCCAGAGGAATCCAGGCTGTAACAGTTGCTTCTTAACTTTACAAACATTTCTAAACTTCATCTGGTAAACACACTGCTGCACGACAGTCAAACCGGCTGTTGGGGCCCACAGATTAGGATAGATGAAATTTATTGACTTTTTTGTATTCATTTTAACACGTATTATGCTTGGTCTGCTTTCCCCAGGTAGTGCAAAAGCAGACATTGTGTGAGGTGAAAACTAAAACACTTATTTAATAGCCAGTTGTGTCGAAAATATGCTTGCCTAATATTATTAAAATCTGCTAATTTTTGTCTAAGTTATAATCGATAATGTTGAAAATGTTTTTTCAGGTTTTTTGTTTGTTTTACCACATATTTCGCTTGATCTGCTTTCACTAGGTAGTGCAAAAGCATACGTTAGGTGAAATAAAAAAAACTAAACGGTCAATTAATGGCAAGTTGTGTCGAAAATATTTGTATTAAAAATTATCAGAATCTGCTAACTGGTTTTCAAGTTACAGTCGAAAATGTCGAGGATACTTTTTGGGACACAGTGTAAATCAATAGTACATGTACACTCAAAATTAACATAGTATTATAAACAGAGTACAACGCAATCATAGAAGCAAAACAATAATTGCAAAACCCTAAAAGCTGCTTCTAATGAAAATGGCTTTGGCGATAAAAACTTTAACTTATAAAACTGTACATTTTGGCCGATGGGTGAGACTACGTATGACTTGTGAATTCTACTGATAAACAGAACGTAAACTAATAGATACCTTGTAGTTACAGTCTCTTATGATGCCAATGTTTAAAGGATCCGAAAAATGATCGGTGGTAAATTCCTCTGTTCTAAGTGGCTTGCAGCCAGTCTCAGGGTCGCGTGGACAAGTAAACGGTTGATGACAGTCGTCCACCGTGCAGCGATGTCTGTCCTCTGTAGTAGTCTTAAACTTCCGGTCGAAGCACGTTTGACAGAAGTTGTGATGACACGGCAACGTCTTGGGATCTTGCGGAATGTTCCCGCACATAACGCACTACAGGAATAACAAAGACAATATTACAAAACACAGTAGAATATTAAAATTTACATGTATATGTGCCGACTTTTTCTCCACCGCTCAAAGCACTCTGGGTTTAGTCTCGCTAGTTTTGTATCTTGAAACAGTGTCCTTAATTATCTATTAAACAATTAAATGCTTGACGGATGCTGCGGTCGAAAATGCCGTTATTAATCCACCGTCACATAAATAATGCCTTATATGTGCGAAATATTAACCGTTGACTAACTTTCAGACGAGTTGATACACCGTTGTGTTTTTGTAAATTGCATAACGGCGTACTACAAATATTCGATATTGTATTGTACGGTATTCAGTTGCAACCGCGACAAGTAAAAAATAAAAGAGAAATAATTGAGTTTTAGCGAACACAAACCGAGTTGTCGGTGGTGACGTACTGCGACGGCGGGCCGAATTCACCGACGCCGAAGTTATTGACCGCCGCGACACGAAACTGATAGCGCGATAACGGTTTAAGATGATCGACAACCAGCTCCAGACTGGACCCAGACGTCTCATTCACAGTCTCCCATTCATGTTCGTCCTTACCCATCACTCCACGCCGCTGAACCTGGTAATCGGTCACCTTCGCGTCACCCTCGTCTGCCGGCGGCTGGTACTTCACCGTACAGCTGGTACTCAGAACATTGCAGACTTCCAACGACGCGGGTGGACCGGGAACAGCTGCAATCGGAAAGCGGAGCGACTGACAATTTTATATTTACTGTTTCCGTTGTTTAAAATTTGTCTTGCTCCTCGCAACAGTTGATATCAGATTTTTTTCGCATGCGAGAGTAAAGTAAAAAGTATGTTCACAGTTTTTATAAAAACAGTATTGCCCGGCCCATCGCTGTGAAAAAAAAAACAAATTCTGCTGACCATGACCGCCGGCATTGGAAGTTAAAGTCATTGAAAGTGGTACTGTTAACAAATGTACTTTTTCGGAATTAAGTCTCTCTGTTCGCTTTGGAGAAATTTTCAAAGAAGCAGTGAAATATTGGAAAACGATTTTTACAACCCGAAAGACATCTTCATTGTTGACAGCCAACAGTGACAAATAAATAAAAAAACAGACATGATGTTTTCTAAAGACGAGATCGTAAGATTGACTGAAAACGCAGTTAATTACCGGCATGTGTGCGGATAGATTCGGACCACTTTGACCACTCTCCCTGGCCGGTCTTGTTGTGGGCGGCGACCGCAAATCGATATGCCGTCTTCGGCTTCAGTTTGCCAGCAAACGTGTGGGAAGTGGTCGGCTGGTCGACCGGTTGTCTGTCGTAGTTTTCAGTGCTCGAGCCTTCAGTGCCGTACATGATGCAGTAGCCGAGAATCTTGTGCGAACCAGTAGCGTCAGGCGACGTCCACTCGAGACTCACTGAAGTGCCCTTCACACTGACGAGAACGGGAGCTCCAGGCTTACCGGGCGGGATTGAACTGTCGCTTCTGATACACAACAAACGCACCGACATGACAACGCAGTGCACAAAATGTCTTTATTCGCCATAACGACAGCAAGAAACAATGTACAATACCAGGCTGGATTGTACTGTATTGTAACAAACGCAGTTACTGAAAGCGAACTAGCGATCAAAGCTCTGAAATCTCCGCCTTAGTACTTTCACCTTTCGAACACAACAGAGTATCTCAGGACTAATGGTTAAAAAAATCCCAGATCATCAGGAAGACCCCTATTTCACATAAAAAGCCTAAAACGTAAACAAAATTAAATCTGTGGCAATACCCATCTTTTCCAAAAAAAATCAACAACATTTGTTATTAGTTATCTGGCACAGAAACGATTAAAAAACATAACCTCTTCGGCCGCGGTAGCATTTTTACAAAGCACACATATCGAATTAAATTGTATTGAGGTCAGTTTTATACACGCTGTGTAAGCATTAGTTCCAGTGATGTTTTGCTCTTAAAAAGTTTGCTATGAATCTGTTTTCGTAGTGTATAATATTTTCTTTATTGTTACTAAACAAAAGCGAAATTCTGTTGTGTTTACTGCAGCATAATTTTTAGACTCATGTTGCTCTTGCAGGCATAGTGTATGATGCAAATCAGCACTAAGTGCGCTAAACACACGGCAGCAATAATACTGGTGGGCGAATGTCATTGTGTGGCATACCTCTGTAAAGCACTGAAGGACACAGATTCATCCTCTATCTCCGGGAGACAAGTGACCAACTCGGACGCAGAGCTGAACTCACCGACACCCATGCAATTGACAGCAGCCACTCGGAACTGATACTGACAACACGGCGTCAAACCCTCTACCACCAGTTCCAGTCCTTCCACCGGATCACCCACTGCCGTCCACTGCCCCTCCACCCCGGTTTTCATCTCAACCTGGTACCCGGTCACCCGTGTGTCGCCCTCGTCCGCCGGAAGTTGGTACTTGACTGTACAACTCGTACTCAGAACGTGGCAAACTTCAGGAGCCGCTGGCGAACCGGGTACAGCTGCAACCGAAATTCACATGATATTAATGTCGTAATACTGAGGATCTATTAAAAGTGCACAAAAATACTACTATAATACAATATTGCATACAAAACAATCACACAAGTATAATTATGTTATTTAAAAACGATAACACTTCAAATATAATGTGTACGAAATATTAATATAAAAACATGCAATTGGATCAATCGCATGATCTTTTGCCTTATCTTTTTACGGTAAATAAAAATTTGCATAAAACAGTGGTATAAATAATGAAAACAGCCACTGATCTTAAACGTCAGATCAGGCCGATCGCGTGCAATATGGCATATTTATATTTTTATTTTTAGTGATTTTTATTTTTGTTTCAAAACTGTCATATTTTCTGTGGTGCAGTTTACAGTACCAAAAAGCCATCAGTTTTTGACCGAACGTTCGTATCGTATCGATCATTAATCGCTGGTTGTTTAAAACAGTAACTGCTTGCATAAGAATAAACGTAATGAGTGAAAAATACAGCCGACTCAAACCTGTTTTGGTCTGTACAGGCTCGGAGAAGTGCGACAGAGGTCCTTCGCCGTTTTCGTACTTGGCGGCGACGGCGAAGACGTAGAACGTGTATGGCTGCAGGGACCCAATGAACGTGTGTGGGGTGTATATCAACTCCGAGTCGAATTCCACCGTGCCGAACTGTGTCGGGTCCGTATCGACAGTGCTGTACTTGATCACGTAGCCGACGATCTCGTGTTCACCGACATTAACAGGCGGTTTCCAGTCCAGCGTCACAGATGTACCCTCCACCCTTACACACACTGGAGGATCCGGCTTACCAAGAGGTAACAACCTGTGCAGTTCGCACAGACAAGAGCATCACGTACAATATGAGCACATTAACTTTGCACTTAGAGTTAAATTAAACACGTAAATATTTTTAAAAAACACTGTAACAAAACTGGATAAAACAACTGAAAACTAGAAAGCAGTCAGAGACCACAGACCTCCGCCAACGCCATGTTGTTCGCCAGATGGCAGCACCATATTCGGTTTGGCAGCGGTTTCCCTTATGGCTCATTTAAAGCAATGTTAACGAAAATTTCAAAGTGATCCAGAATCCAGGATTCCTTCCGGATCACCCCCAAAATTGAATCATTTGTAGTTTTTGCCATACCCGACATTCCCTGAAAATTTCAGAAAGATCCTTCTATAATTTTTTTGATTTATCTTGCTAACACAAAGACAAACAGACAGACAGACAAACAAACTCTGGCAAAAACATAATCTCCTTGGCGGAGGTAAAAATGGCGGGATGTAAAAAGTAGACCTAAAAAATTAAGAAATAGTTATTGTAAAGACGGGAGTTAACGAGGTAAATACGTGTACATAAAAATTACTACTAAGGAGGTCAAAACAACATAAGTATTTTAGTCACAACCGATGTGGAAACGTACGGCTCTTCAATTTCGGCGTATTCGGAGTCTCCTGTCTTAGTCTTCTGCCGGCGTCGTCTTCGTAATTGTCGCCAGTAGCCAACAAAGATCGCAGCACCAACGCCGACAAAGACCAGAAGCACAACTAGGACTATGATCACCGACCACACCGCGGCCGACTTTTGAGAGATGCAGTCTTCTGTCTCTATATATAAATTTAACGTACCGTTCTTTATCACCAGAATTTTCACACTTTTCCTTCGACCAACTTCGTTGGAAGAAGTTACCGCGTTACAGTACGTGAAATATGGCAAAATATTTTTGCCAACTAGCTACATGTAGTGAACAATTATCTAAAAATTTTTAAAATTGCTTAATATTGCAAATACGTGTATAGCACATTGTTGCCTGTATAACTCTCAATGTATAAATAGTATGGATAAGCTGATTTAACCGACTTTGATTTCTTGCAGGTTTGGTTGTGCAACAAGCAGTACAGCAATTGCTGTATGACAAATCTACAGCAAATTGAAAGTCTGCAGCAAAATTTACAACAATCAAAGTTGTACGCAATGAGTTTGTCAAATCAAAGCCCAGCAGCAAATCCACATCATTTCAACATGTCAAGATATTGAACAACTTTTTGCACGACCTGTTGTCTAACAAATCCACAAAAAATCGAAGTAGTTGACTTTAGGCCAAAGCTTACAAAAATAGGAAAGTCTGCAGCAAATTTACAACATTGTACACGACATTTCCAGATGTTGTACAGATTGTTAACACGTTTACAGCAAATCGAAATAAAGTGGAATTTGGTCTTAGCTGCTCAACTTGTTGCTAGTACCTGTGACGTTAAGGTGAAAGAAATGTCGGTTTCCAAATCCTCCGTCTTCTATGCACAGATAGTAGACGCTGTCATTTAACTGTACGTTTGCTATCACCAGCGTGTACGTGTTCACGTCGCCGTCTTCGGACGCTTCGGACGTCTCTAAAGAGAACCGGGACCGAAACTCAGCCGTGATGTGGCCACTGAAGTAGATATAAGCGTGGTCCGAGTTCAGTGTTTCTAAACGGCGCCAATCCACGTAATAGCTAACAGTTGTAGAACAAGCCAGTCCTACCGTGGCTCCAGGGCACGCTGTGGAATACTTAACTTTCTCCGCTGCAACAAATTAACGACAATCATAATATTGGTAACTGTTATCTTATTATTGTTTATTTATTTTTATCATTTCACAACGTTCTGCGTTTTATACTACAGTGTTACACTATAGTAGAGCCTACAACCGAGACCAAAATAATTTGGTAAAACGTGACATCGCTCTTCTTATTTATATTCGCCAGGTGGCAGCATAGTACTGACAGTTTGGCAGCAATTTGCAATAATTTTGCATGTTTTGGTTAAGGTGCGAGCTCAAATCTTTCTTTTCCCTCGGGTCAAGAAAAACCATCCGACACCTGTCTTCTTTGACTACACCAATAGCATCTAAATCCGTCGAACGGTTTAAGCAGCCTGCACGAATTGTGACAGACGACAGACAGACAGACAGACCACACTACAGAGAAGCGTGTAGGCGCAATCACAGTGTATATTCATGCAGTTACCCACGCAAAAGGGTAGGCGATAGAGGGTGGTTATAGGCCTACCGCAGTGTGTGGCATTCATGTCTATGGCGGCACTAAACAATGCATGACGCCAGCACTGCTCAGCAGTGCAGTATTTCCGTCGGATTTTTTACTTTCATTTTTTCTTTCAATTCCTTTTAACACACACCACTGTCTTACCTGCAATATGTATATTTTTGCTCTTTTTCTGTTGCGTTTTGAGTAATAAACGATAATGACAATAATGATGAAAAACAAACTTCACATATTTAGGCCGAAAGGCCCGTAAACTAGAAAACTGCTTTTAGAAATCGGCGATAGGCCTAATTGTAGTTTTGTTTTTTTAGAATTACAATAAAACTTTAAAATGCTTAACACTGCCAAAATAAGATTAAAAAATAAATTAAAAGTGTAATTATAATGTAGGTGCCTATAGCTGTAAGTTGAAGCTGTATAACTCACCTTTCTGCCTTAGTGCAATTCTGTTTAGAATCATAGGCCTACAGCAATATGGGTTAGAAATGACTGGCGCATATTTCTACTCTTCGGTTGTAAAGTTAGAAGTAAAGTTACATTATCCTTTAAAACAGAGACAACTGTAAGCATGGTAGGGTTAATTAATAAACGAAACATATCTGGTTTGATATGATTACCTTCTGCGGACGACAGACGCACTAACGTCAGCAACAAGGTAGAAAAATACAGCAAACGTCGCATCTTTGAGTCTCTGTTCTTCACAAACCAACTGCGCCAACACACCCACTTATCACTTAGCAGTTTTCAGCAGTCTGCCGAACTACATACAATGAAACAGAGTGTGAAAAAGACAGCAGTCATTCATAAAAACTAAGTGACTTAGGTCTTATATTGAAGGTATACTCAAAAATAGCTAAGGTGGCGCATCAACAACTAACACGTTCTGACAGATGTATGAAAAGTCCAATAAAAAGCTGTGGGTGTGGGATCACCGTAGACCATGGCACGCAAAATGGTTTGTAAAGAAAACTAGGAAAGAAGGGAATCCGAAAACTATAGCCTACGTTTTTGTTTACGTACAACAATCGTTGACTGATTTTTTATAATTATTGTATTAATTCATTTTAAACTTATTGCTAACTGTGCCAGTAAAATAACTTCGAAAGAAATCGTTCAATATCTGATGAAGTTATTAAACTCTAAGCTTAGGCCCTATAGCCTTCATTTTACTGACCACCCTGTACACTAGAACTTTTTAAAAAAAATTCATAGTAGAGACAAAAGCGAGCTAAATGTGGAAGCTCTATGAAATCTATACGCACTTCTACGGAACGGCGTTTACCTTGGTTCATCAGAAGATAAGTTACACTTTCAGACTACATTTATGCGACACCACTGTTGACTGTTCAGCAGAAGGAAAACCGTGAGCTATTGTCGAAAAATAGTCTCATTTAGACATAGAAATCAACAACAAACAGGATATAAACCGCACACACGGTGTAGAATTACTATCAATAAACTGACTGAGTCAGTCCGTCTTACCCACGTTGTATAGCCCTGCCATTGACTATTGAACACGAGCAGTACCATTCAACTAGTTGTAGCCTTCTACACTGAACAGGCTACATACAGCCTGTTCAGTGTAGAAGGCTGTACGAATAATTGGCCTCGCCAATAAAATCGAGTAGCCCATTGTGACTAACCTGTCATGTGCAGTTTTTCGATGTAGGAGTACCCTATATATCGCTGAGCATGCAGGCACGTAGGCTATTATAATGTGTGAGCTGTAGGACCTACCTCATGCATGCCGGCGCAAAAATTTCCTATCGGAATATTCGGCCATTTATAACCATTGATAATGAAAGCAAACAAGTAATGATGCAGTTTACTCCAGTTTATGAAATGAAACTACCTATTTGAATCTCGCGCGTATGAGCCTACAGTTTTTCAATAAATTGGACTAAATAGGTCTTTATTTAATTGGTAAATGATCAATCTACATTAATCTACAAGACTGAGGTAAAATTATTACGTTATTATTAAAAATTACTAAAGTTATTAGCAATTATTACATTAACAATAAAACGAAACACGGAATACGGGGCTACTTTTCTTTTAGGTCAATGTCGGACGTGGATTTTGGATAGGCTTAACTTTGCGGCACTCATGCCGTCAAATGACTCTGCGTAATGTGCTCATTAGACTGACAAACATTGCATGTCAAGCTGCCTATAAAAGAGTAGGTACACAGAACAAAACAACTTTTGCACGAATTCTTTTTGATTTTCATCACTGAGACAACTTCATATTGTTTGTAAGACAGGTTACAATGACGTAAGCCTACATGGAAATATTCACAACTACCAAACAGCAGTTAGGGTTTTAGAGTAAAAGACCAGAACCAGGATCCAAACTGTTTGGCATTTTGACATTTACACCTATATGCTTATAGATGTGAACCACAGAAATTGGTAAATTAAAATAATCTCACTAATGTCTGTGTCAGTGTGTGTCGCAGAATTTTAATGCTGTGCACATAAAACATTATACGAAGTTTTTATACACTAAAGCAGCTACTGTTTTAGCGCGACTTAGCCATCGCAATTTTGAACGTCCGGCTGTCCGTTTGTCCGTCACGCGGGTGGATCAGTCAAAAACGGTACAAGCTAGGATCACCAAATCTTCACCTTCAGCTGCCTGAATAACTCTAGTTTTAGAAACTGCAAAACTTTTTCATAAATTCGAAGGGGGTTACCCCGAACGAGGGCGCTAAATAAAAGGGGGTAAAAGAAATGTGCGATTTTTAGCCAATAAGCCGCTGTATCTCAATAACCGTGCGAAATAAGGCCTAGGTTACTATAATAACTAATAAAAAGTCGTACACTGGCTCTTAATTGTCACCAAATTTAATGACCTTGGATGACCCTGAACGCTAAAATAGGGGTTTTTATGAATTTTTGGGCGACTTTGGGTTGCGAGACACATATCAAGAGCGAATTGCGCCGAATTTATTACAGATAGATTAAGACAAGCTGCACATGAGATTGCCAGCATTGAACGTAGATTTCAACGGTCCAAGTCTCGTTTTTTTACGTTCAAGGAAACCTGCGCACGAGGGCATTAAAGTGCGGTACCCCAAAAAGTCGTTATTTTACCATTGTTGGCAAGTCTATCGTAAAAACGGTTGCAACGAGACATAGATATGCTGTTTATCACAACAAGCCTTAGTGAAGAGCTTTTGAGTCGTATCAACATCGATGACTTTAAGAGACCTTGAGCTCAAAAAATAACGGGTTTAATTTTTTTGGTAATTTTCGGCTGTGCTGCGCACTTCAAGAGTGAATTGCGACAAAATGGCTCTAGATAGACTAAGGCAATTTGCGAACAGAAACTTCTATAGGCTTTCCCGCGCCTCGTGAGCATTAGCTGACATTTCTTGTTTTATTGCCTTGCTTTTCTAAAGAAAATCACGCGTCGACGCTAACTGCAGTCATCAGTCAACAGCCAAAACTTATAAATAAAAGAGCTTTTTTGCTAATAATAATCTGGCTAATGCACCATAATAATGGCTAGTTCGATGCTAATTTTAACTTACCTAAATAATAAAAAAACTGTTGTTTGTTAAAATATTTGGTCGATGCTTTAGTTATTTTTTAACTAACTCTACCGAATAAAAAAAGCGAATGAAAATGACTCATGTTACTGTCAATGTGCAAACTGTTTAAAAATATTAACAACAATTTCGATAAATAATTAGAAACGAACAGCACACTTAAAATGTTTTAATGATGACTTTTTTGTATAAAGACGTAAAAAACGCGTGGAATAAATAATAGGCCTATATTAAACTTCGTAAAACATAACAATTAGGAAGTTAAATTTTTCCTAAATTCTTATGAAAATCGATTTGATGCACAGACCTACATCGAACTTTTCTCCATTCGCATCTGTCACTGACACCCCACTGAAACGGGAAAAAGTCGGCGCTGGGTTGCAGTGAAATGGCGGGTGTTCACTTCAGTGATAAACTTCTAATAAGTTCTAAGCCTTAGAATTTAAGGTCATACATAACTTGCAGGCTCAGTGTAACAGCCGCGAACTCTGATAGACTGTAACTCTTTAACGCGCTCATTGTTTAAAGACCCGTATAGCCTACTGAATTTATAATTAAGTTGTTTTCTGCTGCTTACAATATGTTGCGTTTTTAGTCGGTCGCATGTAATTTGTCAGCTAGTTTTTTTTACAGCATTTTAATCTGTTGATTCACTGGCTATGCTACATAGAACGACGGAATGGTCCGGTACTCGCGCGGGTCCGTGACTCGGGTACTGTAGTAATGTTGCTGACGACGTAAGCTAGAGCTAGGACTGGTGAAACCACCACCGCTACCACCACTCTGGTAGTGGTAGCCTGGACTGTACCAGTTCTGCTGGCTACTGGAAACGGTCGTAACCGGCGACGAAAAACTGCACGGTTTCCAGAAGGACTTGGAAGGTTCCGGAAGCGTGAGTCCGAGGCAGGGGTCGGGACTGTACCACTGGCGAGCGTTCCAAGACTGGTAACTGACAGGAGATGCCGTGGTGCCACAAAGCTTCCAGTCCCACACTCGCCGTGGAGCGAGGCTCGTTAGCAGATCGGCTCGGTACGTAGTCGGTCTGCCGTCTGCAGAACTCCACGGCGGTCGACACGCAACCTGGACAGTACGTGAAGACGGACTGATGACGGCTTTAGGAGCTGCTGAGCCAGGGCCGCTAGTGCTAAGGAGACCGCGCCAGATAGCCAGGCTTATACCCGCTGTTATCAACGCCGCTCCAAGCACCAAGCCAACGACCACCGCCACAACGTACGTAGCCGTGTCCCACGACGCACCTGCCAACAGAGTACATTCAATACTGACGATTTTCAACAAGAATAAACATCTACAGACTTTGTACCCGTGTCTGTGAAACAGCTCTGGTTGCTTCTATATAGCTATATATGTAAAAAAACTTACCAGTTTACAACTGTGTGTAAGGACGATGTGATGATATCAGTCCTCTAAAACAGCAAAAATCATTTGGGTAACCTTAGATGGGGCTATGC
>Ga0209671_1005599_pt1 | contig 12744 bp, 4 predicted proteins | sample WorMetHERISLAND2_2_FD_187401 | JGI IMG/M metagenome (GOLD analysis project Ga0209671, IMG submission 187401) | Marine gutless worms symbiont microbial communities from Max Planck institute for Marine Microbiology, Germany - Olavius geniculatus... | ecosystem: Host-associated > Annelida >... | reverse complement strand
CAAATAAGAACGTATGTGAAAACTCAACTTGAAAACCCACTGTCATCAATGGTTCCGAAGTTCAGAGCAATCTTGTGGCAAAAATAAACTGCGTTTTTTATTCTGATTTTTTTTTACATCAAACGAATGCAGTGCGGCTTAGTGCAGCTGCACCACGCCTGCGAACACGGCTGACTGCAGAATACTGTAACTAATAGGACCTACCGTTTGTCTTTCCAGCACCTGACCAGATCCGTTTGATGATGCAGAAGTTACACTTACGCCGCGGAGAACGCTGCAACATTATAATGCAACTTCTACACGCAGTGGTGCGGTAAAGTCGAAGATACTGGAAGAAAATTGGACAAGTAGTTTGAGCAAAGCTTACGTGATGCGCGACAGCATCTGTGCTGTCACGTGGGGAATCAGTGTACAATGTGCAATAAAAAATAATGTGTTTTAAAAAAATACCCAAATTTGATACTTTCGTACCGAAGATTCTTTAATTGAACCTAGAAGGCCGAAACTCAAACGATTAAAATCTGCGTTTTATGCTGAATTTTTTCTTACACAGATTGTCCTGGTCTATCTCTAGAAATTGCGGTGCAATTCACTGTTAAATACGCGTCGCAGTCTAAAATCACGGGAAAAATTACTAAAAATCCGCCTTATTCAAGGTCGTTTAATATCATCAATAATTGTACCGTTTAAAAGCGCGTTAGCAACGCTTATACGGTAAGCAGCAACTCTATGAAGGCATCTGCAGCTGTTTTCAAGCTAGATTAGTGGACATTAGTGAAAAGTGTGCATTTAAAGGGGCAAATGCAGTTCGATCGCTGGCTGAAACGGTATTCTGAAAAAAATGCTAAAAATTATACAAATGCTGACAAACAAACTAGTTTTGTCGTATATGGTAGGCGTATGAAATAAATAACCGTTCATTTTAATTATAAATTTTTGAAAAGTATTAGCAAAATTTTGATCGTTCTACTGATCAAAATCTGATCTTGACAACATTTGAAGCAAAAATGTAAAAATTCCATAAAACAAGCAAACAAACAAACACCACATTACACCATTAACTCATTGGCTTATAATAAACTTTATAAATCTGAACATTCTGCGCGCGATTATCATCAGTTGGGTTACACATTCTGCCAGCTCTAGACGCTGCTACCCCTCAGACTGTATTCTAACGGACTGTTTTGACGGATATGAATGATAGTTTTTCTTTCTTGCTAAATATGTCTGTTTTAATAACTTATGTTCCGGCAACCCACTGGTTAAATCTCTCGCATGCGTATCAGAACGTAGTCAGTTACAGTAGACTTCTCCGGCAATTTCCGCAGCAAACGAAGTGTGGCAATCTCGACAGTTCGCTAACATATGATCGTTCTCACGACGGTCGTCTGTACACCGGGCCGCCTACATTACCTATCGCCCTCGCACCTGCGCAGCACCATATGGTACGTACGAGCGGGTGACAGCAGCAGCACGTTGACTACAGTAAACATATCCAGAACAAAGCAATCGAAACATACCGTTCTGTAGTTGAAAACCCGGTGAAAGGCTGTTAAGTTGTTTTGGTTGATCCTGCAGATCCGGTCGTGTCGAGCGGCTGAGTTTGTTGATCAGATGTTCATCAGCGTGTTGATCGCACACGTCGTTGCCGCCCGCATTAGGCGCCTGTCAGCACGCTCTGCAGCTGCCGCAGCTCGCATGCTGCCCACGCAATCTTTTTATAGTTGCTCGACTCGCCGGCGCACCGCCGCGCGTCGCAGTGTAACCGTTCGCCGTCGTGCATTCGCAAAACCTCGATCGGTCGCGTATTCATGCGCCGGTCCGGTCACGTCGGTGAAAGTAGTTCCGGACGTCGTGGGCGACTGAGAACGTGTCGACGCTGATGGTGGTCGGCCACCCACACTGTGTCCACGCGTCATTCAGCAATCAGTAGCTGTTCTTCAGCCGGTTCAATGACCTGCTTACTGTTTAGATCCCGCAGACCACTTGCTAAGAACAGCCGCTGTCTTATATTATTCTCATATTATTCTTGGCTTCATGTGGTCAGAACTTTAAAGTATTAATTGCACATTTTATTCTACTGCGTCTCCACTCTGCAGCTATAGGCTCTACAAACTATGTCAATACCGGCGCAGTTGTTGTATTGTATTTGATCTGTAAAATTTTGTCACAGCTATTTGTTACCTCCGCCAAGGAGGTAATGTTTTTGCCGGTTTTTGTTTGTTTGTTTGTCTGTTTGTCCGTTAGCCTGTCTGTGTGTCAGAAAGATAACTCAAAAAGTTATGGACGGATCTTTCTGAAATTTTGAGGGAACGTCGGGCATGGCATGAGCTACAAGTGATCAAATTTTGGGGGTGATCCGGCAGGAATCCTGGATTCTGGATTACTTTGAATTTTTCGTTACCATTGCGTTAAAGGGGCACAAGGGAACCGCTGGCAAAGCGAATATGGTGACGCCACCTGGCGAATGACATTGCCTTGGCGGAGGTATCTGCGAGCTATGATTGCTTTCTAGTTTGGTATAGAACTAGGCTATTATGTAACCATCGTAGCGGTCTGAATACGTTCTGATTAAACGAATATTGTATTGCATTTTACTGTGTTCACTTCAAGCTGCATAGAGCCTAATGCTTATATTGAAAAGGTATCGATATGGTAAATCAGCAGAGAAATGCTTCAGTGAATGAATCTGATAGGCCATCTTGTTAAACAAATCAATGCAAAGCAAATGCATGTTTAGTTAGGCCATATAACGTAGGCCTATTTAGCATGCGATCATGTATCAATGATCAAATGATCACCCGATATCAATAATTTTATTCAGACCGTGTTACTGTGTCAGTGAAATGAGATACAAGCAGCAACATCGTTGGTTAAAATTTTTTCAGACGGACAGGTGCAAATTTCCAACCGAGGAGGTATGGGTGATTAAAATTTAAATTTTTCCCCTATACCCTTGAAACTTTTAGACCTGAAGCTAATATAATTATGAATCGTCATGAAATGCTTTGTTCGCTTTTCAATCACCCGAAAAGTTTCACCTTAAATGACCTTGGGGTGCCATTTTGTAGCAAAATCTGGTTTTATTGTCGGTTTGACTAGATATTTCTTTGTCGCTTTCGGGGACAACTAAAGGAAAATGAATGAAGAAGATACTTTTACACTGTCAGCGACAAAAATGTTGCCAGATATTTGTTACGGTTTAGACTAGAGCTATCGAAGCATTAATTTTTTAATGCATTAACGCACCGCGTTAATTTTTTTAACGCATTAATTAACCCGTTATTAACGCACCCAGGCCCGTCAAGAGGGAGAGTAGGGAGGGGGTAAGTTACCCCAGGTCCCGCGACCGTTGGGGGCCCCGCCTGTAGAATATAGAACTTTTAGCAATTAAGTCGAAGTTGTCGTAAAAGCTTATATATTTTGCTAAAAAAATTCCCACGTGCAACGTGTAACTAAACTCAACAACAAAGCCCAACCGTCGCTAGAGAAGACGCGCTACAGCCTATGTTCCTGTTGCAGTATTGACCTTCAAGGTCATCTAAGGTCTATGATTTCCATTTTATTCAAAAAAGCGTATGCCACTTCCTATTGGTCATAGGCCTACACCGTGTCTAAAAAATCAAAATAATTGTTTGTGTCATAACTGTCAACTTTCACCAATTGTGATATTTATTGGCAGGAAGATGACCAAGAAAATGGAAATATATCACCTCACCTAATTTGTGTCAACGCACTACCGTGTGAAACACCGATGCTCCAAATTGTTGCATAACATTGAGTTGTAGTCTTCAGTAAACGTTCTAACAACTCGATTAAGCACGCACTAAACTGAAACGTGAATTATTTACCAAAATGATAAGTCTGTACAACGAATTGCTTGCAGCTTGCAAATTACCAGAGTTTATGCTCAAATTGCGTCCCGCAAACATGGACACAGTGACTTAAATGCAACGCAACTGGGTGATAGAGGAATTAACGATCGACTAATCAAACTGCACTCACTCGTCGATTATATTTGTTCTAAACTCCAGTTATTTTGTTGTCTGATACTTTTATCGTAAAATTATAAAATCTCGTGGCGCCCTCTGTCAAGTTGATGATGCAGAGGTAAAGAGTCTCATACAAATAATGTAACAATTTGGTGCATCTGTGTTTTCCACGGTAGTGCGTTGACATAAATTAGGTGAGGTAAAAATAAGTTTACGTTACATAATTGTATTGTCTTGATTATCTTTGAGCCATAAATTATCAAAGTTGGTTCAAATGTGACAAAGTTATGACAAAAACCATTTTGACTGTTTTACGCGCGATAGCAGAATGCTTCGCGCGTCTTAGCCATGGCCTGGGCGTCTGTCTGTCTGTCACACTGCTGTATTGTATCAAAACGGTGCAAGCTAGGATTACAAAATCTACGCCTTGGGCTAACCCAAGAACTCCATTTTTTGTGACAAAATTTCGTGCTTCTGTATGAAGGGGTTACCCTCGAACGAGGGCATCAAAGAGGGGTACCTCCTTAAAAAGACGCTATTTTGCCGTTATTGGATCTCGTATAGTGTGAAAACGGTTGCGGATAGGTACAGACATGTTGCTTATCATAACAAGCACTGGTCACAAGTTTTGTAGCTTTATCAACATTGGTGACCTTGAACGACCTTGAACGCCAAAAATTAGGGGTATAATAACCACTTTTAAGGGAACCCTTGACCTTGAACGACCTTGAACCCTCTAAATAGGGTTTTTTAGTATTTTTTTGCAATTTTTTCGCTGAAGTGCACATTTTAAGACTGAACTGCGACGAAATGGCTAAAGATACACCACGACAGCCTATGTATGATTTTTTTTTTGCATTAAACGCAGATTTTAGCAATTTAAGTCTCGACCCTCTATAGGTAAAAGGAGACCTGCTCAGGCGGGCATCAAAGAGGGGTACCCCCTAAAGTGGTTATTTTAACGCTATTAGCTCGTCTAGTGTGAAAACAGTTACAGCACAGACATGCTGCTTATCATAACAAGCATTAGTAGCGGGCTTTCGAATGATGTCAACATCGCTGATTTTGAATAACGTTCAGTGACCTTGAACCTTAAACGATAGAGGATTTAGTGGTTTTTTGCAATTTTCAGCTGTGGCGCACATTTCAAGAGTGAATTGCGCCGAAATGGCTGGAAATAAACCTGGACAACCTGCTTAGTCTTACGAAATTTGTAGCATAGAACGTCTACTTTTGACAGTCTAAATTTTGACCTCTTAAATTCAAGGAGTCTTTCGTGCAGAAACCTGATATTTGGGTACTTCTTCAAAACGCATTTTATTTTATTGCATGCTGTACGCGATTGCCCAGGTAGCAGAACTGCTGCTATCGCGCGTCACGTAAGCTTTGCTTAAATTATTTGTTGAGACACGGTGTAGTAACTTTGGTCCTGTATCTCACCGTTTTCGAGATAGGCCTATGGCCAGTTTTCCGTTCAAAACGCACATTTTTCCTACCCTCCTTTGTTTAACCCCGATTTTAAAAATGTTTCCCTTGCACTAGATTACTGAAATTTTGCATGCCTATGTTTAAATCACTGGGTTAATTATTCATGTAAAAAGTTTTTTTATAAGCCCTAAGGGCTAATCACAATACATCCGTTACAAATAGACGACAGACGACAACGATGCCAAAGACGCCGTACAGCATAGCTGTAGCGCGTCAAAAAGGCAATTGCCCGAGATGATGAGACAAATTCACCAAGCTGACGCCCTGTTCTCTAAGCGGTAGCTGAGCTCCATGTCATCAGCTGCGTCCCATACACACGGTTATAGCTCATCGTAGACAAAGCCAAAGAGTTTGCGAAATGACGACTATTGTTCTATCATACACGCTGATGGCCAAACGTCCAACAGAACGTCGACTAGATCGCTTCAAAATTCAAATCTACGATTATACTTAGCACGATTATCGTCGTCATCATTGCGGTTCGCACCAGATAAAACCACAAGGTTTTGTGTCTGTAATTAATAGTAGGCCTATTTATGGTTAGTGGACTGCTTTCACACCACGCGATGCACGAGTGTAATTTAAGCTCGGTATTGCCATCGTAAGTAATATCCGTCCATATGTCCGTCTGTTCGTTTGTAATAACATCGTAAGATATACAAGTGAAGTTAGTTGAGAAGTAATAACATGATTAACTAGCTTACGTACATCCTCAATTTTTATAACCAGAATAGAAATAATGTGGGTGTCCAGACCAGAAACACACAGTCCGAGAATAGCAACTCCGTGTTGCATAGGACGCGCTTTCGATTAGTACCGAAGTCAACGATTTTGGATGACGTCAAACATCAGTTATGCCCTTCATTGCACTGTTGCATGCACATAACATGAAATAGGCTTGCGTATCTTTTGGGGCCTACTGTGAAAATTTTCGCCCACGGATGCTCAAGCACTTTCGTTCTGTCGCATTAAACCGATTGACATGCTACGGTTTCTTGCCTTCTTGTTCCATCAGCTCCGATAAAGGCTCCAAAATACATTTGACCGTTCTTGGCGTACACCAAAACGCTGATTTTTGTAGCACTGCGCTTCGAATGCATCGGTATGTGATATACGTTTTTCATCAGTTAAAATGGTTTCCAGTTTGTTATTCCCACAACTTTTTATGTTTTGTCATCAAGTTTTTTTTAAATTTGAGACCTTTTCATTGCATGAAATTTGCAACAAGAAAATTTACAACAACGTTTGCCTAACCTACAGCTAAGCTTATTAGAAAGTTAGTTGGTCTTTGTCGTTCGTGACACATGCGTTGATTGATGTCGGAAACAAAACGTTCTTTTGAAATGTTCGTCTGGTCGATGACGGTAGAAATGTCGCGAATGCATGCCGTGATGTGTGCATTGATCTCGTCAGAAGATTAACGAGAAACGATACAATAATCGATGTAATTTTTGCTAACGTACCGCTACTAGCGGCACATAATGTCAACGGATCGATATGCCACACGTGTTACTCTCTGACGTCATCGTCAACGGTTAAAGGAAGACCTATACAGCATACAGCGCCTGCAACTGCAGATGACGTTTTATGCGTGTCTTAGCTATCGTCGGGGCGTCTGTCTGTCCGTCCATCACACTGCTGTATTATTGCAGAACGGCGCAACCTAAGATCACGAAATCTTTACCGTAGATGCCATTAGACTATAGTTTCAGCGTTCGTAAAGCTTTTGTAGAAATTCGAAAGAGGTCTTCCAACCAAGGGCGCTAAATAAGGACAGCCGGTAAGAAAAATTGGCGATTTTGAGCCATTAGCTCGCCGTATGTCAGAAACGGTGCGGGATAGGGTCAAGGTTGCTTTCATTTACCAATAGAAAATCCTATAAACGCCTCTTTAATTGATAACAAAATTAACGCTTTTGAACGACTTTGAACCCCATGTTAGTGGATTTAGTAATTTTTAACGATTTTAGGTTGTGGCTCACATTTCAAAAAATGATTGGCGCCGAAATGGCTGGTTACTTTTTTATTTTGGGTAACGCTCATATCAATTTGTTTTTCTTGCGGTTTTAGTTATTAAGTTGGAAGCTAGTATGGGACGGAGAGACAGACGGACGAACGGACGGACGGGCTGATATGACTCGTAATGCGGCCTATTGGGACAACCCCATAATAATGCAGTTAATATCATACATTAATGTCAGATACGTTCAGTCTGCAGATGTACAGTTCAAAAGGTTCAACACACTTAATAGAGAAGCAGTAAGCCCAAGTAGGCTCTTTTGTTTGTTTTCATTGGGCCCCTAATGAGCAGCCAATTTCACAGCGATCATGTTATAACTTCTTCTCAAGTAGTTTGCAAGTGGCTAAAACTAGTTTTACGTAATTAAAATTCGCTAAAATAAACTAAAATAACTAACTATAAGTACACGTTTAAGTGATTTATCCAGATTACCTGTATAGGCTCAATTAGTTGGCGACTAAGCTACATTTCATCTGTCTCATAGTTACTGCTGTAGCCCAAATTTTATTAGGCCTACGCCAACTGTCACCGAAACTTTCGGTGACAGTTCGGTGACTCGCGGGAAGAGTCGAGGACTCAAACCATCTCGACATGTCGAGATTGTTGCGACAAAATTCGTGACAAGTCACGACAAACCCGTTTGTGTCGCTTTAATGGAATTTAGTCGGTGACAATGCATGGGGAAATTCGGCGACAAAGTTCGCGGAGTTAGTTGCGGACACAAATCACGAAAGTATGCGAAAATGAAGACTTTGTCGTGGAATTTGTCGCAAGTCGGCGTAATGGAATTTAGACTTATAGCCTAAACACAAATAGAGACAGGTTATACGAATAATTTGAGCAAAGCTCACGTGACGCGCAATAACAAAGGTCCTGCCACTTTGGCAATCAATGGTACAGCAATAAAATAATAATGTGTCTTGAAAGAGTACTTAAATTTGAGACCTCCGTACGATAGACTCTTTGAATTTAAAAGATCGGAACTTAGATTGTTAAAAATGTACGTTCTATGCTAACAAGGTTGTCCAGGTCTATCTCCAGCCACTTCGGCGCAATTCACTCTTAAAATGTGTGCCGCAGCCCGCAATTGCGATAAATTCACTAAAAACTTTTATTTTGGAAGTTCAAGGTCATTCAAGGTCATTAATGTTGCCACCTCTAAGAAGCTCGTCACTTGCTTATTATGATAAGCAGCATGTCTGTGCCTATCTGCAACTGTTTTTATGCTAGACGAGCCAATATCAGTAAAATGACCACTTTTAGAGGGGTATCCCTATTTTACGTTTTCGTGCGCCGGCCTCCTTGAACCTAGGAGGTCGGCACTTAAACTGCGAAAATCTGCGTTTAATGCTGAAACTTTTATACGCAGGTTGTCTTAGTTTATCTTCAGACATTTCGTCGCACTTCGCTTTTGAAATATGCGCTGCAGCCAAAAATTGCAAAAAATTACTAAAAACCTTTTAAAGTTCAAGGTCGTTTAAAGTCGTCGATGTTGATAAATCTAAAAAGCCTGTCATCAGTGCTTGTTATGATAAGTGTCTGATAAGCATGTCTGTACCTATCTGCAACCGTTTTCACCCTATACGAGCCATGCACTAGCGGCAAAAAACATCTTTTAGGGGGTACCCCTCTATGACGCTCTCGTTAGAGGGAATCCCTTCACCCAGGGGCACAAAATTTTGTCACGATAAACTAAAGTCTCATGGCAGTCTACAGTGAAGATTTCGTCATCATAGCTTGCACCTTTTTGTTATGGCTGCAGAGTATGACAGACGGACAGACAGACGCCCAGGCCATAGCTAAGACGCGCGAAGCATTCTGCTATCGCACGTAAAAATCACTTGCGTCTGTTATCTGTTCATCTTTCCATCTGTCCATCTTTCGGTCTGTAGGCCTATGTCTGACTGTGGTCGCTCCTAAAATCGTTATTTTCATTCAACCTGTATAAACTTTTGCACGTATCGTATGATGCGCGTTTTATCCAAGTACGCTAGGTGTCACTAGTTGACCGCCAAATGGAGCTGGTGCTTTGTAAAATCATTTCTACAGTAGATAGAATTAACGTGTAAAAATTGACGATACTTTCAGTCGATTGATGTTTAATGGACAAAAGGTTAGCTTATTAATGCGTCAGTGTTTCACATCTGCATTCTGTCCTAATCTTTCTTTTTCATGCATCTATTTAGACTATTTTTTATGGTCGTCCTAATAAGCCGAGTTAAGCATCTAGCTCGAACATCCGTCTGTCCGTCAGTCTGTCACGTACAGGCTTCTAACGATGATGAGTAAAAAATCAAAATTTATCTAAACGTTCTTTATGCCAGGGTGCACCATTTTTAGCTCAAATGTTTAAATGTCAGGCGGATCTAAAAACGCTCTATACTGTTAGGTGCATCGCTAATCGCTATCACCTACTCGGTCTTTCTTTTTAACTACCGCAATCTCTCTTTCTCATTCGCAAGATGGTTTTTCTCATTTTAACTCAAACAATTTGTCAAAATATACCGCTTCTTTTTGTCAGCACTATAAATTGCTCTAAATTTAGCCATTGTTTTCGTTGAACGTTTTACTCTATCAAATCTTAGCTTTCTTGATGTAATGAATTTCGTTCTTTTCGTTGATTTCGTAACAACCAGTACCGGTATCTTTACATTCACTACCATTTTTACTTTAAAGCTGACTACAGCAATTCTCTGCACTATATAGTTATTTAAACTATGACTATTAAAATGACGCTAAAAATCGAATAATTTTCTTTCTCAGAGTCACGGCACCATATGCATGGCCTAGCTCGACACGCCAGCGACACTGCGATCGCTGTTTGTTTATTGCTCGACTCATCTTCGTTTGACTTTAGTACATTCTGTCGCAGAGCGTTTTGTACGTATATACCGGTAATTAGTGACAATGAAAATGTCATAAAACCGACCATGTGGGTAGTCAGTATACATGTAATTGAGCGGCCGGGTCTTGACGTCGTCAACGAGTAGTGGCATATTTCTGCTTGATGACATGGTTCTCGGTGACCTCTGCTGCGTGGCTCTGATCTTTTAGTACCACTAATCAACGCGCAACCAGACAACATCAGTACTACTGTTATAGGCCGCCTCCTCGTCCAATATAGGCCAGTCTGCGCTCTGCACGCTGTCATTTTCGTCCGACGCAAACAAGCTAACTATAGTTCAACAATCTAAGCGTAATTGCATACCGGTACTGCTGCCGATCGTCAGACACCCAGGCTAGCCGCCCGCCTAATTAGACCAATACCCGCATTATAGGTTACCGCACTCTGACGTGGGTGGCGTGGTATAACGTCGGACTCTCGATCGAAAGGTCACAGGTTCAACTCCCAGTGGCACAATCGTCAAATTATTTTTGTGCTAATTTCCTTTCTGCTGCCTCCTTTTCCCAGGCAACATAAGTTAGCGCTGTCTGAGTTACAAAGCTGGTTCTTGTGGTTTGTCGTTTTTGATGATTCTTTTAATTTTGATCGACTGATCGTTTAAACTAAAGCAAAGAAACAGCGTTACTCTTCGTGTGTTGCTTACATTTTAATGTTAGTATTATAGGACAGTTTAAACGATAAAAAGTCTAATAAAATTATGTAGTGTGAACACAAACATTGGGCCTACTGTGGTCAGCCTTCATTCGTTTATGGTATCTGACCACAGACGTGAGACGTGCATGGAAAATGCGTATATCAAATGTATAGGTCTGGGAGCGTCTTTTGTCAGAACGGTTTACAACATTGACAGTTTGCAGAATGCAGAAATTTGCATGCTTTTATTTTCATAGCGTGCGGGCGAGCAGGGAAAGACTAGGGTGCTCCTTTTTTCTTTTTAATTTTTTACGTCTGTTTAGGCCTACTCGTTTCATACTCGTTTCGTATAGAATGTAGGCCAATATCAATTATGTAGGCCCCTACTTACACGCTATTATTGTATGTACAATTTATTTCCAACTTGTGTTTGCTGTATTTGTATTTGTAGAGCGTGCAATAATGCAGTAACGACACTCTTATTTTTTAATCTGGATGCTGACAGACGAACTTTGGCATGTGTGCATATTGCTATAACGGAAACCAAATTACTATGTAAAGGCCTATTCTGATGATGCGTGCATAATGACAGATCCACTGATGGAGAAGAAGTAATGAAGCCACAACCTGTTAGTTTGATTAATTTGTATGTCATCCTAGCCAGCTAATTTCCGGCACTGCTTCTGGCATCTCGCGTTTTCCATACTTCGTCATGCAATTATATAATTTCCTCCTTACTTCGTGAATCGTAAATGTATTCAGTACGTTTGTTTTCGGTTCTGACGTATAAGCAAATATTGTGGCAGAACCATACTACATTCAAAATAATAGGTTGGATAAACAACTTTTTGGATGCAAAAAAAAACAAGAAAACGTTTAGATATTTTGACGTTATGCCTATGCTGAAGATCGAAGGTACAACATTAATGCTCATGCTACCATTTATACAACCATTAATGATATGGTGTACATTGTACATTTACTAGAAAAATAGAGGCAGGCGTACAGAGTGCAAGTTGCGATCAAAAAATAAAAATATTGTATACGATATCACAGCTGTGGCAATTTATGTGGCAACACGTCAATAACAATATTTTTGCATTAATGACATAATGACAATTATTTATTTATTTATTATATTATGTTTATATACAGTACCTGAAAGTGCTGCTTCAAATCGCGGATCGTTTTTATAGACCAGTAGAATATATTTAACATTTATCCTAAATTTCCGCCAACATCTGTATGAATTTTGTCCGACGCGCACAGACTGTGAGTGCTGAAGGTTTGAACATTGTCGAGCAATAGCTGCCGAAACTAAACAACAAAAATCATCAAAGGTCAACGTCACAGTAACGACTTAACTTATTAGCAAATTAAGCGCTGATATTTTGACTGATGATCACAGGCTGCGCGGTAGCGTCAGCCCTGTTGTAAAGGTGACCAGCCATTTCAATGGAAAACTCCAAAATTTGACCCATCGTATTTCCCAAACCCCTTAATTTTTCCACACCAAAATTTGCACAGATGATTACGTCCAGCATATCTCCTAATGTGCAAAATTTGGTGAAAATCCGTTTACGGGGGGCTTCCCCACGAATAGGTGAAATATAACGCTTGCGTGACTTTTTGTGCCTTCCCTTTCCTTTCCTTCCCTTCCCTTCCCTTTTTTTCTTTCCGTCCTCTACAGGAAAATCGACTGAACTG